>SDBT01009418.1_pt1 | contig 15841 bp, 21 predicted proteins | sample 2277101 | NCBI WGS metagenome assembly SDBT01 (sample SAMN10404973, study PRJNA504765) | marine sediment metagenome | isolation source: marine sediment core GS10_PC15, 103 cmbsf | place: Arctic Ocean: Southern Knipovich Ridge | collected 2010 | reverse complement strand
TTCTTTGTTAACTATGGTTATGGTGTCAAAGATTTGAAGAGTCTTATACAATCTACTCCTATCTACAAGGCTCCCGTGACTGAGTCAGATTACAGAAATGATGATGAGCTTAAATGGGTGACATTAGGCAGAAGCCTTATGCCTCAGTTTCGATCCAGCGATCTTATGATCCCTGTAATTATTTCAGCTAGACGTGACGAACGAATGCACTTTCCTCATGAGGTCATGTTCAGCTGCAATCAAGATGCTGGCGCTCCTTGTAAGAAATGTTCTATATTTGGTATAGGTGAAGCCACAGTCAAAATCCCACGAGAGGATGGAGGGATCATTGACTTTGTTGGTATTAGTCAAAAAGAACAATCTGCAATAATAAGAGGGCGGGCCGGCGTTCCTCCGGCATGTAGAGTTGTAGATATTCAAACTACTGAGTCAGGGACCATTGAAGAAATATTGATAACCCCTGAGATTGATTCGAGCAGTTCATTAGATCAGGACAGCATGCACTTGATTCAGCGTGCGTTCTACATTGGCGTTGGTTTAGATTACAACGCCAGCTATGTGATCAAGTCCAGACCTATACCGTTTCACAAGACTTCGAAGATTGTCCACCATGTTGTGGACGCAGTGCCAGCACATGATTCTATCGAATCATTTGAAATGACCACGGAGGTATTTGATAAGTTAAAAAAGTTTCAGTCTGAGCCTGGCAGAGTTAAGCATAAATTAGCGGAGATAGCGAGTTATTTACAAGATCATGTTACAAGAATCTGGGACCGTTTGGACTTACACATCGGCATGGACCTCGTTTGGCATTCTGCGCTTGAGTTTGAATTCGATCAAAAAGTCATTCGCAGAGGATGGCTTGAAGCGGTTGTCATTGGAGATACAAGGACGGGAAAATCCGAAATCGCAACACAACTTCAAAATCATTATAACTTTGGAGAAATTGTCTCCGGCGAGAACACTTCGTATGCTGGACTTGTTGGAGGAGCTATTAAATACGATGACTCATGGTTTGTCAAATGGGGGCGAATACCACTTAACGATAGAAGGATGGTCGTAATTGATGAGGTGACTGGCATGTCCGTTGATGACATAGCATTGATGTCGGGCATTCGTGAAACTGGAGTAGCTGATATCACCAAGATTGAGAGCCAACGGGCAAATGCAAGAACTCGTGCTTTATGGATTGGGAACGTTAGGCCACCTAAGCTTGATCTGTCTGACTATGAGTTCGGATGCGAAGCTCTCAAGGACATCATAGGTATGCCAGAGGACATAGCTCGATTCGATTATGCCATATCTGCAGCAGCTAATGAGGTGTCGTCTGCCGTCGTTAACTCTGATAGAAAAATTGACAAGGAATTAGAAGTCTATGATGCTGAGAGTTGTTCATTACTAGTCCTTTGGGCCTGGAGCCGTGACAGGGACTCTGTTCAGTTCCAACGTGAAGCATTAGAGGCTTGTTGGAAACATGCCATTGAAATGGGCGAGATATATTCTACAAAGGTCCCCCTGGTTATGGCATCGAATCAGAGGGTTAAGTTGGCTCGTATCGGAACTGCCATAGCTGCTAGAACTTTCTCTACCGATGATGGTGAAAATCTCATCGTAAAAGCTGAGCACATCAATGTGGCTCGCTGGCTACTAGATAAGTTTTATTCCAAGCCAAGCTTTGGATATTTACAGATGAGCCAACAAAGGGATTACCTGCAAGACAGAAGGAAGGAATCTGTTGGCCCAGCTGAGAGATACATGAAGTCTAGACCGGGGTTGGCAGACTTCTTGTCCCGGACGAAGTATGTGAATGTAAGGAAGATTTCTGATAACACGGGAGTGCCGGATGTTGAGGCTTCCGATGTGATCAGGAAACTAGGAAGTATGATGATGCTAGAGGATAGAGGTACTCATGGGTATTTTGTAACTAATGAACTAAAGGCAATCGCTAAGAAGATTCAGCCTACCGAATTTAATATGGAAGAGGAGGACGAATGATGGAGTTCTTAGAATTCCTAGTAGGTGGCATTTATACTATGATCATTCTAGTAATTGGCATCTCAATAGGGCAGAGCCAGAAGAATAAGAAGGAGAATGAATGACATATTCACCAGGCCGACACCTATATCTGGCTGCCGGATTCTTTAACGACGAGCAGAGGGACCTTTGTCACTTTGTTGAAGCGTTAGAAACTCAGAGCATGCCAATCTATTCACCAAGATCGGATGGTGGAGTTCTTACACCTAGTTCGACTAATGATGTCGTACAAGAAGTGTTTGAAAGCAACAAGGTTGCAATAAGTGGAGCTGCCATAGTCTTGTGTGTTGTTGATGACTTTGACCCAGGTGTTTTATGGGAAATGGGATATGCTCATGCTAAAGGTATACCGTCTTTGGCCTATTCAGGTATCGAAGGTCGGGGCTTGAACGTTATGTTAGCAGGAGGATGTGAACTTGGTTTCATAAATGGCAGACCAAATTTACGTGAGGTTCTTAGAAGATGGAATGGATCTTATGAGCATGCTTTCCCAAGAAACACTTGGTCCGGAGAGATTCAATGAGTACGGCTGTCAATGAGGTTATGTTTGGAAAGATAGGACGGTTGAAGGACACCTTCAGATATTCAGCTCAGCCTGCTATATCAAGAGAGAATGTTGCAGAGCATAGCTTTTGGACTGCTATGATTGGAGTTACGATAGCCTACGAGGTCAATGGAAACGTAGCTCCCACGGTGGCTCTGAAAGCTATTGTTCACGACATTGAAGAGTGCATGACTGGTGATCTTGTTCGTGATATGAAGTATGCTAATCCAGACTTACGAGGTGCCATTGCTCATGTTGAAAGGCAGTTTATTAAGACTCTCTTAGAGCCTATGGAGGCAACAGGCAAGAGAATTTTTCGTGAATGGGAGGGAGCTAAGGATAACACCTTGGCTGGGCAAATAGTAAAGCTATCAGATGCGCTTTCCGTTATTCAATATTGCACTAAAGAAATGGAGCTTGGTAATACGAACTTAGTAGAAATCAAGGATGCTTGTTCCTCGTTGATCGACGGCATGGAGTTAACTTCTGGACTTAGGAATATAGGATACCATGCCTTAGACGAGACTAATGAAAGGTGGAATAGAAATGCCTAAGGATGAACACTACTGGAAATATCGTGTCTTCCACGAACCGCCAGATGAGGACGATATAGGTCATCCAGTTCCCATAGAGGCACTGTATCTTACCGATGAAATAACGGATGAATGGTCTAGTGCTAAAGAGGTTGAAGGAACATTCTTCGTTCTGCGTCCTGAGCACGATCATCATGCCAGGGTGGCCATAGCTGCCTATGCATATAGTGTCAGAGTAGAACTGCCTCATTTGGCAGCTGATCTGATAGGTATGATCGAAGGCATTGAATGGGAGGAAGAGACTGGGCAGCATCGAGATGATCTTCCTACAGATAGTAATGATTCAATGGATGCTTCAGGTGAGCATCTTGGTCAGGCAGCAGTGTCGTATCTGAAAGGTAAGTTTGGAGAAACCAAGTGAGCAATGAAAGACCCGAACGACTTGTCGATGCGATGTTAGTTATCCAAGGTAAAAGAATGGGACAGGTTGGTGAGCATACTTATCCAGATTTGGTAGAAACGTATGGGCTACGGATCCTTTTTGCTGAAATAGCAAGTATCGTGAGTCGTTTGAAGAGAATGCTATGGACTAATCACGATTATGAAATACCGGATTGGGACAGACTTTTCGACTTGCTGACAGATCTTGGGAACTATACAGACTTTCTATATGACGAAGCTTTGAAGCAAGAAAAACGTGAGAAAATCAACCCAGGTCCTGCCGGTTCCAAATGAAGAAGCCTAGTAGACTATCCCTAAGAAAGGAGAGCTAATGAAATCTATAATCTTTGGAGGAGCAGCTGGGATAGGCAAGGCCATTGATGATCTTCTTACCTATGGACCTAGCTCTGATCCAGATCCTATCATCATTGATAAAACTGTCATAACAAACATTGGCAGATTCATTCATTCAACATTCCCACTGAGTCAAGGCAGGGCAGCAGAGTTAGATGAAAGATTGTTTGCAGCTACCGATGGACTATCGTTCACTCATATATTTATAACTTTGGGTGTTCCTAGCCACAGAAAGTTTGACGAGACTTCTGCCGGTAAGGAAGTTACATTACTTCAAGACAACTTTCGAGCAGTCACTTCAGCACTTAGATTTGCCAAGCCACGAATGCTTCATGATGGCTCCTTTGTAGTCATCAGTAGCGTTTCAGCTAGCCAGGCGGACCCTGGTGGTGCAATATATTCAGCTGCTAAGGCAGGCATTGAGGGATTAGTTAGAGGCTTGGCTAGGGAATGGATGCCTATGCGTGTCAATGCTATTGCCCCTGGTCCAACTGCAACTGACCAATTTCTCAAGAATGTTCCTGCTGTAAATCAAAGAATAGAAGCTCTCAGGTCTCCTCACAACAGATTAATTTTGCCTTCTGAAATAGCGGATGCAGCAGTAGGGTTAGCTCAGATGACAGGAGTTAGTGGGGTCGTGCTGCCGGTAGACCTGGCGGGATTGAGCAGCAGTAGGAGAGCCGATGACTGATTTCGTCCATCTTCATGCTCATTCGACATATAGCATTCTTGATTCTTGGGGACACCCCGATGCCATAGTTGAGAGATTGGTTGAAGCTGGACTTAGTGCACATGCCTTAACTGACCATGATTCGGTCAGCGGTCATTGGAAATTTGACAAGGCAATGCGTGAGGCAGAACTCAAACCCTTGTTCGGCATTGAGATTCGTGTCGTAGATGATTTAGAGCAGCGGCATTGGAAGAGTGAAGAGGGGAAGCGTTTCTACCCATATCACCTGGGGTTGATCGCTACAACCAACGAGGGATATAGAAACCTCATGCGGCTGACTACTCAAGCTTGGCGCCAGGGCATCGGAGGCCGTGGCAAGTATATGCCTGTGGTCACTTGGGACCAAATTAGAGAAGGGAGTACGGGTATCGTCGGCACCTCCGGGTGCCTGTCCGGTAAAATAAGCAGAGCTATACTCGGCCAGATTCCTGATGACTGGCGCCAAGTCAAAGAGGAGATAGAGAGCTGCTTCGACCCAGGGCACTTCTTTATTGAGTGGCAGAACATTAGTCTTGATGCCTGTCGTGAGGTCGCCAAGGTCTTAGCCAAAGAGCCGAATGCGGTAGTGACTCATGATGTTCACTTCCCGACTCAGGATAAACAAGAAGCTCAAAGCATAATGGCTGCGATCATGCGGTGGAAGAAGATCGTAGGACCTGACGGCCAGGGTCCAATGAGAGAAGAGTGCTATCTGGCTTCGGCTGAGGAAGTCATAGAGATTCATAAGAACATAAATGGTGGGGCCACCACTATGAAGCAGCTGCGTGCAAGTATGGAGAACTCTTTGCTAGTGGCTGACATGGTAGATGTTCAGTTACCGCAGATAGAAATGGTTCGATTCCCATTACCTGATGGGCATGACGATGCGACTGAGTATTTCAAAGACATGATTCGAGAAGGTTGGAATCGCCGTGGACTTAATAAGCTACCCAAGGATGAGAAGGCCGAGTATCGAAAGCGGCTACTGTATGAATTCGATATTATTCAAAGAAAGGATTTTATCGATTACTTTTTGATGATGGCGGACATCTGTCACTTCTGCATCGACAGCGATATACTTAAGGGTCCGGCTAGAGGTTCGTCAGCGGGATCACTAATAGCTTGGCTGGTAGCCATTACAGAAGTCAATCCCATAGAGCATGGACTAATCTTTGAGCGGTTCATAGATATGAACAGATACGATCTTCCTGATATAGATATGGACTTCCAGGATGATCGCCGTGAGGAAATCCATGCATACCTACAGGATAAGTACGGTGAGTTGAATGTTGGGTATATAGGGACCTTCACCAAGTTCAAGGCTAAGAACTCGCTTCAAGATATAGCCAGAGTATTTGAACTACCGCATTGGGTTACGGGCAAGATCAAACCATATATACCAGAGCGTTCCCACGGTGACGTTCGCAGTGATATGACGTTGGCTGATTCAATAGATTCCTTCGATGAAGTCAAAGAGATAGTCAAGCAGTTCCCTGAAATTCGTAAAGCTCTGCTTCTTGAAGGACAGTTCAGAGGCATGGGTGTTCATCCAGCGGGATTTGTAGTCGCCAGCTCTCCCATCGAGGATGTTGCTCCAATATACGAGCAGCCAGGCAAAGGTAGAGTCGTAGGCCTTGATCTATACGATGCTGCCTCTGCAGGGCTGTTAAAGATCGACCTGCTAGGCCTGAGCACCATGACACAAATAGCTAATGCCAGAGAGGCTATTCGTAGGTTCTACGATGTAGACATAGTCTTCTATGATCTGCCATTGGACGATGCTAAAACAATGGCTGGCTTCACCAAGGTGGACGTTCTAGGAATCTTTCAGTTTGGCGGCAAGGCTACTAAGAATACTTTGAGGCAGATCAAACCCACCAAGTTTGCAGAACTGGCCGACATCAATACACTCAGCAGGCCGGGAGCTATGCTGGCTGGGACCAGTGATGCGTACATTCTAATACATAATGGAAAGAAAGAGCCTGAGTCAATTCATCCTCTGGTGGATAAGATTACAGCTGACACCCACAACCTTGTTCTATACCAAGAGCAGGTGTTGAGGATCATGCGTGAGGTGGGAGGCCTGGACTGGCAGACATCTTCGGAGATTAGAAAGATGATGTCCAAGCGAATGGGGATGGAGATTCTGCAGCAGTTCTGGGATATGTTTGTAGAAGGGGCTAAGAAGAATGGTATCGAGGAGGACCTAGCTCGTGACATTTGGCTCCAGACATCAACCTTCGGAGCTTACGGGTTCAACAAATCACACAGCGTTGCATATTCCATCATCGGATACTGGCAGATGTACATCAAGCAGCATTACCCGCAAGAGTTCTATTATGGAGCCTTGACTGTGGAGAACGATGTAGACTTGCGGAACCTATTCATTGCAGAAGCTAGGCGTAAGGGAGTTAAGTTTCTGCCTGTGGACATAAACAAATCTAGCAAGACCTTCTCACTTGAGTCAGGCGGCATAAGGTATGGGCTTACACAGATCAAGGGTGTGGGTGACAAGACTGCAGAGCTTATCATCGAGGCTAGGCCCATTGAAGTTCGTGCAGATTTGCTGGCTATTAAAGGTATAGGTGAGAAGACCGCCGAGGTATTTGATGAAGCATTCGATCTTGGAGATGACCTCTTCAAGCTTAGACAAAAAGCAGCAGAACTTCAGAAGGCTAGGACAGAGGGTCCGGCCCTTGGACTATTGCAGCTCCTCAAGAATGCTAATTCAGAAACCATTGATACTGCTGAAGAGTTCACTGTCGCTGGGCATGTAATTAGCAGAAACTATCGGCAAGAACAAAAGCTATCTGTTCAGGCAAAGACACCGGACTTAGTTGGGGCTAAGAGTGAGACTGTCATATTGTATATCAGGGACGAGTCAGGGGAGTCCTTCCCGGTGGTAGTTCCAGGATGGCTTGCAAACCAAAAGACAAGAGAGATATGGGAAGGAGGTAAAGAATCGATCTATCTGATAAGAGGGAAGCTACCCACTCATGGGAAGTTTCTCTTAGCGAACGGAATCGCTAACATTGATTGGCAAAAGGAGAAGCAAAATGAGGCAACCGCCAGACAGCTTTCAGTCCCGATTGGATCCGGGGATTGAAGAAATACTTGTAGAGCTATGGAATCCCATAGATGCTAGTGCAGCAACGGAGACCATTGCATCGTTCTATCTGTCCACATGGGATGATCCCACTCCTGTTTGGGCCTGGCAGGGCAAAGCGGCAGGAGATGTAGCAATACATCATGCGCAGGATGCAATGAGTGGAAAGGTTCTGCCTAATACTCTGGAATCAATAGCTCTAACCTTTTCAATACAAGGACTGACTAGGGCCACGACTCATCAGCTGGTTAGGTCCAGAATTGGTGCTGTCTTTGGTCAGCAGGGTGGCAGAGACAATAACTGGGGAGAATTCAACTTTCGAGTGCCTGACACCTATGCTGGAGCTATGGGCATAGATACCATTCGTGGGTTGATAGGTAGAATGAATGAAATCTATACAGAACTTATAGCGGCAGGAGTGCCGTTCCAAGATGCCAGGTACATACTGCCTATGGGGTTGGAGACTTCTCTAGTGGCATCATACAATCTCTTGTCGTTCAAGGGGTTGGCCAGCCGGAGGCTCTGTAACCGCATGATGTGGGAGACCAATTATGTTGTCAGGGTCATGGCTGACTTAGTGGTTCAGGCCTTCCCCTTTGTTGGTAGAAACTTGAGAAGTTCCTGTGAACGAAGTGGTGTCTGTGGATCAGTCTCCACCATGTTTCCACCGGCAGACCAAACTATGGTACAAGTAGGTCAGGGGCGAGGCAATGTGAAAAGGTGGATAGTTGAGTACGCTAAAGATAACCCAACATTGAAGGATCAACTTCATCAGATGGATAAATACGATAATGCTCAAGAAGCTAACGGAACCTATATTCATTTTGACAGAATAGATAGGTTGAGATTAGAACAAGAACAAGACAATCCTGATATAGTGCTAAGTCTTGTGGATGGGGATACACTACTAGCCTTTAGAAGAGAAGGGATATGGGAAAATGTCTGATCTAGAAGTACATACTATACCAGAGGAGTTTAGTCTTCCTTTTGTAGCAGCATGGAGAGTTCTTGAGAGGTGCCTTAATCCAATCTTTAGCTTTCCTATTAAATGTAGCAAGTGCGGGAGGATTTCTAACGCACAGAACAATCAAGGACCTGCATTTGTTACAAGCAATAAGACTAAGGATGGTAAGCCCATATTGATTGGGCTACAATGTCGGACTGAGGATTGCAATATGGTGATCAAATTTGAGAAGCCTATATCTCCCGGAGATTCAGATTTCCCTAAGAGACTTTCACCATATCCTAGTTCTATATTACAGAAGCCCGAAGGCAAGAAGAAGGTTGCAAGCATCAAGGACCTAGAGCTAATCGAAAGTCTGCTCAACTTGGAAACAGAATGAGCTGGAGAGATAATCTTCAAGTGTTAGCAGTAGACCCTGGGAGCGAACATGTGGGGTGGTCTAGGGGCATAGGATCAGATATATCTACAGAATTTGGAATAGATCCACCATTGATATTTTATGAGCGGTTCGAAAATCTGCCTGCTTTTAGAGCGGTAGACAGAGTTGTCATAGAAAGATTTGATGTCCGTCAGTTCACTGATGAATCACAATTGACTGTAGAAGTGATCGGAGTCATAAATTGGTTGTGTTACAAAAAGGGATTGACTATTGGATATGTCAACGCATCTGATAAGAAAAAGAATTACAAACGTGTTCATGATGCGGGGCTAAGGTCACACGCAGCAGATGCTGAAGCTATAAGGCTTTGGGATTTGGACTACGGCAAATGGTGACAACTATGGTCCCGGAAGATACTACAACATTCTTCAAGTGGAGGAATTATGCTGCCTGTATCAACTTGGATGCTGACGATGCCCAAAACACCTTCTTTGTAGATAAGGCAGGTTATACATATCGAAAGGCCAGAGCTTATTGTGCTAACTGTTCTGTGGTGGTGGACTGTCTAATAGAGGGAATGGACAATGAACTTGGCATGTGGGGATGCACTAGTCCAAACGAAAGGGAAGACATAAGCAGTTTTATGCAAGCCGGATATAATCTAAAGAAAGCCACTGAAATGATTTGGAAATACCATAGAGAAGGCAAGTTGTCGGTGCCTTCAAAATCTATATGGGAATATTGGAATGCCTGATAAAAAGTCAATGCACGAAAAGCCTAATAAGAAGAAAGCGGCACGAGCTACAAGGAAACAAACAGGCAAGAAGAAAAAGTTCAGTGGCATGGACGGTGGTGGCCCAGGCAGACCTAAAGGCAGCACTTTAGATAAGGTATGGAAGCTAACTCCTAGGCAGATGGAGATAGCTGAGCTAATGATGGAGGTAGAAACCAGAGATGGGTTCTTCCCTTCGTCAGTAACTGAACTTGCTAAGGAGATCAATACTGATAGAACCTATGTAAGAGACCTGTTACGCAGGGAAGACTTTCAGAGGTATATCAATCACCTTCTAATTTCAGATGGGATTATGTTGGAGATGTCATTCTGGAGGGGCATGTCCTTGGGGCTGCAAGTAGGTGATGCGAAGGTACTTCAGCTATACGCTCAGATGACAGGGAAGATTTCCAAGAAAGAGACTCCTCAACTTAAGGTTGAACTAGTATCTCCAGATGGGACTAGGCTGGCTCTCCCTATGTACGAAGCGGAGGACGACACTATCATAGATGCCGATGTTGTAGAGGAGGACGATGATGACTGAAGGACCTGGGTTCCAGAGGCAAGACCCATTACTGGATAGACATAAGAAGGTAGAGGTCTGGGCTAGGAACTATGCGAAGAGGAAGGCCTTCTGTCATGAATTCTTCGAGGGTCGTTCTGATATAGTCATTGAGCAATCAGCTATCTTTTCTAAAGAAGCCAATGTAGGTAGTATTCAAGCCCTTGATATATGCATGCAAGTAGAGGCCGAGTTCCCTGGTAGAATCGAAGAGGCAGTAGATAGAGCAGGGGAGCATCCTAATGGTAGAATTGTTGGGATGGGCCAATACATAAGACATCTTAGGCAGACTAGTGGCTGAAGAATCTGTCACTATTGATTGGTCTACTGCAGATGAGAACCCTGCGCAGAAGGCACTCATTGAGGATACTAAGACAAGGCACACAGCTCTAGTTGGAGGTTTGGGGTCTGGCAAGTCTTGGTCAGGGGCCATGAAGACTATTCTCTTTGCTATGGCCTACCCTGGGTGCTTGATTCTAGTTTGTGCCCCTACCTATCGTCAAATGAGGGACTCTACGATGAGAGAGTTCTTTAAGCTACTACCTAACGAACTCATTGAGAACTTCAACAAGAGTGAGTATGAGTTACGACTCAAGAATGGGACGGAGATACTCTTCAGATCCCTCGAGAATTATGAAGCTGTGCGTGGTGTTGAGGTTGCATTTATTTGGATAGATGAGGCCAACCTCATTAGCTATAAAGCATGGAGAGTGACGATAGGTAGGTTACGACAACCAGGGTTCCCTCATAGATCATGCATAACTACTACCCCTAGAGGCAAAAAGCATAACTGGGTCTACATTGAGTATGTGGAAAAACCTGAGAAGAATCCAAGACTGAGCCGAGTTGTTTACAATGCGCACACTCGTCACAATATTCAGAACGTTGGTAGAGAGTACATTGAGGACCTGGAAGCTACCTATACTGGTGAGTTTGCTGATCAGGAACTAAGGGGCCAATTCGTAGACATCATCGAGGGCCGAGTGTTCCCGCAGTTCTCATACGATTACCATGTTGACTACCATGGAGAAGAACTATTCTACGATCCGTCTGAACCACTATATGGATTCTGGGACTATGGGGTAGGTGATGATGGGGTTCTTTGGATAGCTCAGACTATGCGGGTGCCAGGTCATGACTCAATACCTATATTGAATCCAACAACGGAAGAGATGGAGACTCATTGGGTTCCAGAAGGTAGGGCACTTGTCCTCCTAGACATCATTGTGGAGGACGGGCAGAATGTAGAGTTTTGGGCAGAGAGTGTGAAGAAGATAGAGAGTGTATGGCAACCATTCGAAACTCATTGGGGTGATCCTGCTGGTGAACAAAGGACTGCTGTAACTGGTAAGTCTATGGCTCAGCACCTGAGGGAACAAGAAATATATGTCAGGTCCAAGCGAACACCATTCGATGAGGGACTATTGATTGTTCATCGGCTCTTGAATGATCAGCTACTGTATATATCTAGTGAGTGTGAGATGGGGATAGCTGCATTGCAGAGTTACCATTGGCCCTTAGATGATGACGGCAGAAGAAAGATAGGCAGTAAATATCCTGTGCACGATTGGGCTTCTCATCCATCTGATGCTCTCAGATATGGGGTCGTTGGAACATTCCCTGTGCTAGCTCCTGGTAAGTTCGATCAAAGAAACCTACGACAGAAAGAAAGATTGGGCGGTAGAACCAGTCGTGCTCCTCGTTCTTCCTTTGCCGGCATTAGGAAGAGGGAATGGTAATGAGGATAGTCCAGGGCGATATGGTTAGGCACCCTGATTGGCCTGAGATGGGTGTGGGGAAAGCGGCCCACATCGAGCGGGGGCAGCGTTGGGTAGCCTGGATGGAAATTTCGGGCCACTGGGCTGCGTCGGCCTATACCCCTGAGGATTTAGTGTTCGTTAGTTCACCTTCGCCGGTTCAACCACGGCTATTGATCGACGGCTATTAGACGGCGGTTCTTAGACGGCTCTTTTCAGTCGGCGGCCATAAGACGGCGGTAAGGCGGCGGTTCGTTTTCGCCTTATTTAACTGAAAACTTGCCTTTGATGTGCTGGCCGCTGGCGGGGCGCTGATTTAACTGAAGACTTCCCTTTGATGTTCGTCGGCTTTGATTGTGGCCGTTTGACTTCTGCCTGGGAGTCGTCGGGGTCTGACCGTCTTCTGAAGCTCGAGCAATCTGAAGTAAAGTGAGGGGTCTTTCCTGAACCCGTCAAATCGAAGTGCCCCGCCGAGATTGGTTGGTGAATCTCTGGCCGATAGGGTCTTATGACTATATTTTACTAGGCTTCGCATATTTGGCATAGTCTTAAGGATCTTCACCGAAGAAGTCTTTGGAGAGCTTAGGGAAGAAAATCTCGGCCTTGTAGTAGACAAACTCGAAGAAGTCCGATATACTAGAGTTAGAGTGTTTGACAACAGAGCAAGGGAGGCCAGGGACTTCGGTCTTTGGCTGAGAATTCGGATTACCGCCTCCGCTCCCGAAGGGCTTCGGCCCCGGAGTAAAAAGTGAGAGATTACGGTACCAGCCTGACTGGGACTTACATCCTCCGATCTGCTTGATTAGATACCTTCCTCCTAGCTAGAGTTCGAAACCCGCTCTTTGTAGCGGGTCCTCTCGGAGTGACCAACCGAGGGCTGAAGACGATAGGTCCTGGCTATGGAAGGAGAACAACATGGCCAATATGAAGCATACCGGCGGAAGCTGGTATACTCTCTCGGATGGCACGAGGGTGAATGGAAAGGCGAAGGCAGAGGCGGCTCAGGCTGCACTTTCTGATGCCCCTACACCCCGTGTCAATCCGAACCCCGATCTGGTGACGACTACCAAGAAGTCACTAGATGACATGAGCGATGCTCACAGGCGGCACATCGAAAGGTGGGAGCCGTTCCTGAATACCATCGGTGCACAGCACGTTTGGGCTGGCACACCGAGGTTCCCGGGACGGGGATTGGGTCCATACTTCCTAGCGATCAAGATTGGTCCTAGGAACTACGGCCTGGTGGAGTTCAACACCGAGACAGAGGAACTCGTTCAGATCGCTGACGGCGTTAGTTCGCCCAAGACGATTCTGGAAGACTTCCGACCCTACAGGGTTACTGCCAAGTCAGAGCGTGATGCCCTGAGGTCGGCGGCGAAGTCCACAACCGAGGAGCCGGCTGAGGAGCCTGCCCCGAAGAAGACAGTGCGTCGGAAGAGAGCAAAGGCCAGCTGATTGTTTGAACGCAGCGGGTTCGGCATCCTATGGAGGGTGCCGTTCCTGGTGCATTCTGCACCAATGCTAAGAGGAAGGAGAGCTACCATGCTTAGCAAATTCGGATCTTGGATGATTCGAGTCGATGCGATATTAACGCAGACGGCTGGAGTTGATTCCAACGATCTGGCGGACTGGACTTACCACGACGCCTTCGATGACGAAATGCCACCGGAGGAAGCCGCCGAGGAAGTTCTAGTTGCGAATGGATGGGACGCATGAGCAGGAACATGTTTGGAGTAATTCTGATCGTCATCTTGCTCTCCGCTATTGGGTTGGGATTACCGGGCACGTTAATTCGTGCTACGAATCCTCATCCGGCGGACCTCTGCGAGGAGGATGCATCTTGGGCGGCAGTGGACTATCGTGACCCATTGGGTATCGAGGACATCCACGGAGTGACCCGTCGTTGTTCATTCAATGACAGTCATTTGCCTCAAGAAGTGCCAGCCTACGATGACTTCGACAACCTGATCGAAAGTTCCCCAACTTGTTGGGAGGATGAAGTGACGGTGTTGGTAATCTGGGATCCTTACGGATCATTGGACGACAACAATACAGTCGGATGCGTACCAGCTGACAATCTTCCAACGGAAGGATTCCGACCATGATGATTGAAACTCAGATCGTTCATGTAGAGGCTCACTTGATGGATGGGTTTGACCCTATAGGGTTATATGCAGACTTCACAGTGCCTGCCTACACTCGCACTCGTCGGGACCTTATTGATACGATCATGCCGTTTATGATCGAATACTTGGTGCGGTCGGAAGAGGGAGAAATGGGAGCCAGCCTGGCTGACTTCGCTTTCTTCCTGTTGTCGAAGGCATCAGACGAACCAAGGAGGTTGAATGATGGAAACTGAAAACCAAGAGCTTGACTCATCCATGGGTTGTCACCATTGCGGTGGCGGAGACGCTATCGAATTGGAGGCAGGTCAAGGAGTCTCCGTAGAGGGGAAGGCGTTCCATACGGAATGCGTTTCAATCTGGGGCGAGACTCAGGGCTTCAATGCCGGAGAGATGAGTGTTCTTATGGAACAGGCATTCGGATGAGTGCCCCCAAAACAATCCGTCGTGGCCATGATGCTGTGATGGTCGTGAGCAACCTGAAATGGTTCGCCATTAGATATGGGCGTGACGGTATTAACTGCACGATTCACCTCAACTATTCGGAGGCAGGAGAGTTGGCTCAGTTCATCCTAGATGAGATTGAGGCGAGGGTTCCTCTCTTCGATGAGGAAGAGGTAAGAAAGCAGCAGAAGGCCTATGGGCTGGCGGCGGCAACCATTGACTCCAGCTATGAGGATGAGGGCAACGGACCAAGCTACGAAGCTGAGAGGGACGATGCCCGGACCGAATACATGCGGGTCAAAGGGAATCTTGATTGGTCAGGAAGAATCTTCCTGGTCGATATGCTTCTTGCTGAGGCCGTGGAGGAGTTGGAGCTATGATCCAATGGTTCATAAGATTCCTGAGTCAGAAGGCCAACGTCAATGCTGCCATCAAGGTAAAGCCCGTCAGTCGTTACATAAGACGAGGCGGGGGTCGATGGCTTAAGAAACTCTAGTTAGGAGATATGAAGAGGGCTGCTGAGAAGCGGCCCTTTTTGTATATCCGGCGTTAAGACGGCGGCGGAAAGACGGCGGTTTAGAGAAGGCCTTTTTGGGCTATTTTGGATGTGTGCCCCGCCGCCCGCGCGCGCCCGCCGCCGCCATTTAACTGGAAGCTTTCCTTTGATGTTCGAACACTTCAGATTTGACTTCAAGACGCTTAACGCTCTTAGTAGTCAATGATCGCTCTAGGGAGCAAAGTCGCCCCGCCGACAATCTCGCCGATTTGAGCTAGCGCAAAGAGACTAGCGCATCTGCGTAATCTCGATATAGCGCACTCAGCGGGGCGATAGCCCGATATAGTCGATAGGGCGAGACGCCCCTAGAGCGGGGGCGTCGATAGACGAGAGGCGAGCCGAGATGGCCGACGAGACGAGACGAGAGGCGATAGTCGCCGAGCGAGCGAGGGCGGCGAGCCGAGTCGCCGAGCTAGATCGGGCGATAGAGCGGGCGACCGAGCGAGAGCGAGTCGCCGAGGCGATCGGCGAGATAGACCGAGCCGCCGCCGCCCTAGACCGACTCGCCGAGGCGATAGAGTCGGGGCTAGTCGATAGGGGCGAGGCGGCGAGCTATATAGCTC
>SDBT01009417.1_pt1 | contig 15842 bp, 11 predicted proteins | sample 2277101 | NCBI WGS metagenome assembly SDBT01 (sample SAMN10404973, study PRJNA504765) | marine sediment metagenome | isolation source: marine sediment core GS10_PC15, 103 cmbsf | place: Arctic Ocean: Southern Knipovich Ridge | collected 2010 | reverse complement strand
GCGCGCGATGACTGCGTTGCGCTTGATTCGAGTGCTCGACGTACTGCACGAGCACGCCTCCGCGCTCGAATCGGCGCGCGCCTTGTCCTCGCGGCCCTGGCACCCGCTCGCTTCACGACCCGTCGAGAAATCCAGGCGAGGAGTCTCGACGAACGGGGGGTATTTTCTACTTGGGCAACTTTCATGGAGGCGGCCTCGCGGTTGTTCCCCGAGTTGGTCTCGTTGCTTCGTCGGCGTTTCAACGCACTGTGAAACTACTGCAACTTCGAAGCGCGAACAACGGCAGAGAATGCCGGAAACGGGTGGCATGGAGTGCCACCATTGTGAGGGCTCTCGCCCCGGCTGCTGAAAAGCACGCTAGCCACCGAAAAGCAGCAACCGATCGAGGCGTGCGCGCCCGGAGTCGGAATCGAGCATCAGCGAGTGTCCCGCGACCGCCTCGAAGTCGGATCCGAATACCTGATGCAGCTCATGCAGGACACTGTTGTTCCAGCTCGCATGCGGCGCGCCCGAGATGAACCAGCTTGAGCCATTGTCGGCCAGTATCATGCCGTAGTTCTTGAGTGCCACCAGGATCACCTGGACCTCTGCCGAGAAGCCGGAAATGTCGAAGTTTCGCTTCAGGCGAAAACGCTGGCCCATCGGCGGGTACTGCTGCCCGGTGAGTGCGGAGGCGAAATGGCGGCCGGGCCATACGTAAGCCCGGCGCGTTTGTGGCGCCGTGACGCGAATCGCGTGGTTGATCTCGCCGGCAGCTACCTCCTCGTAACGCACGAGGCCGGGCAAGATGGGCAGGCCGGCGGCGTCGGCCGAGGTCCATCCGGCGGGACGCAGGTTGCTCGAGCCGAGGTCGAAGATGGCGCCGGAGCCAGCGTTCCAACTTCCATCCGGCTGGGGCCAGGCATCGAACATCTCGTACAGCATGCAGTTGTCCCGGTCGATGACCAGAACGTGCCGATCGCCGGTACCGGCCGGTCCTCCTTCGATGGGTGCGTCGGGGGGAATGGGGTAGGGCCCCGGATCACTCTCGCTGGCATATCCGAAGCTCACTTCGACCTTTGCCTGATTCCCGGCCACGTCGGTGAACGGAATGCCGATGGGCGCGCCGGAGCCGGGTGGCCACTCGCCCGAACCGAAATCGGCGTGGACGTACTCTGTCGCGCCGATCGTGTTGATATACGCCGAAGAGCTCGGGTCCAGGGGCAGCGTGTCGACGGGCACGTTCCAGATGTCGTCGGCCGGCAGGATCTGACAGCCGGCGGCTGAGGGCGCCGCTCGCGCGGAATTCGCCTCCAGGCCCCGTGAGGATGCGCCCGTCGCTGCCGCGAGAATCAGCAGGATGGACCCCACGACAGTAGCCCCACAGCGCGTCGCTCTCGATGCGAACGGTGCACTCGAGAGCCTTGCAGCGGTTGCTCCATTGCGAGGACATCTTTGTTTCCTCATCGAACTGATTGTACGAACCCACGTGGTATGTCCGAAGCCCAACCGTGTCGGGTGCCAGCGACGTATTGAAAGGGGGACCAATGAAAGGCTATCCCTACGCCAGAGACTTGGGCGATCCTCGCGTCTCCGTATGGGCATCTCTGTTTTGCCTGGAAGGCAGCGCTACCAGGGTCACGACCCTTGCGGCCTACGCGGTCGGCCAGACGCTCGAGTACTTCACGGCTGGATTTGCCGGTGGCTAGCGGTCCGGTGTTGGAGCCTCGTCGCCCCTGAAGAAGTCCATCGGCCAGCGGGCGCAGATGGCGCCGACCTTGAAGGTTTTACTAGCCGCGGGGTCGTTGTTGAAGACGCTCGTTTGCCAGCCGATCGGTGCGGGTTGCACGCCGGCGTCTCGCTGCATCAGTGTTGCCTGTGGAAGCTCGAACCTGGGCGCAGTCGCGGTGGCGAGGACGGAGTTCACATTCTCGACATCGATACCGCCGCCGACCGCGATCGAGCCCGTTGGGCAACTGGCAGCCTGAGTGCCCCAGCTTTGGGCGGCCGCAGTGTTGCTCGAGATCACTGTCGTGATCCCCCCGAGCGGCTGGCAGACGACCCCCACCTTGAAGGTCTTCTCGGAAACGGCGTTGTTTCGCACGGTCCCCCACCAACCATCAGGCGCACCGTAGCTTCCATCGGGTTTATTAATGAGGCGAATGCGGTCGATCGTTGGACCGGAGGATGTCACGATCATCGAGAGGTCATCCTCCACATCCACACCGCCTCCGACCACCATCTTGCCTGCTGGGCAATTAGCCCTGGCAAACCACCAGGCCTCCGGCCCCACGGTTATTGACGTCACCACCGTGGTGACGCCGGTGAGCGGCACGCAGATGGCCCCCACCTTGAATGGCCGAAAGATGGTGTCGCCGTTGTAGACGCCTCCGAACCAGCCATCGGGGGCGCCATGTGTGCCATCCGCGGTGCTATACAGCCTGGAGCCGTTCACGGTTGGCCCCGTGCTGAAGATCGTCATCTTGAGCACATCACTCACATCCACACCGCCCCCCAGTGCCACCGTGCCCTGTGGGCACGGCACGGCCAGGTCATTGGAACCCGCTGCCCCGACGTTGTCCCATGCCACGAGGGTTCTGACCCGTGACTGTAGATCGTCGCTGACCGGACGAGAGACGGGCGGGGAGGCTGACGCCAGGGCGTAAACAGCAGCCTCCGTGGGGACCCCTGAAATGCCCACCGGGATGGCAAGGAGTGAAACGGAAAGCACAGCAATACCAGCAGCAGCGGCCCTCGTGAGTCTTCTCATCGGTACCCCCCCCGAGTCTCAGTCAAAGCGGACTTTCAGACCGGAGTTTATCGAATTGACGAAGAGCCTCAAGAGGAACTTGCCAAGGAGGGCGATTTTTCTGGCTCAGAACAACTCGCGCTGCTCGGACTTGTCTAATCGCTTGGGCAGCGCAGCTTGCTCGGGTTGGAACTGAGCTATGAGCTCGTGGATCTCGAGCGGCTCTCCCTTCGAGGGATCGCGTACCAGGGCGGCCGCTTCCCACTCGCAGCGGCTGGCACAGACGCCACAGCCCATGCAGAGCTCGTGGTCGACCACGGCCCAGCCTTCGCCCGAGCCGTTGCCTTCGACGATGGAGATGGCGCCGAACTGGCAGCCCTCCACACAGATCTCGCAGGCGATGCAGTCGTCGGCGCTGATCTGGCTGACATATCCGGAGGAAGCGAGCATCGGCGTGCCGTGCTTGAAGGCCTGTATCGCCGCGCAACAGCATGAGCAGCAGTTGCAGATGGCGTAGAAGCGGTCGAGCATGGCGTCCTTGAAGAAAGCGTGATGCACATGACCGCGCTCGCTCTCGGCACGCAGTATCTCGACGGCCTCTTCCTGCTCGATCCGGCGCGCCCGATCAGGAAGATGATCGACGATGAAGCTGGCGAACGGTTCGCCGACGACGAGGCAGACATCGAGCGGCTTGCAGGGGTTCTCGCGCGAGGAGCGACACGGGCAGTCGAGGACGACGATGTGGTCCGGGTTGCGCAGAATGATGTCGCGGGCGCGCGGGTAGGGAAGTACCTGTTCGGGGCACTCGAAGGAGATCTCCTTGTTGAGAGTCACGAGCTGCCGGGCGTCATCGAGGCGCACGACCTTGCCGTGGTAGCCGTCTGCAATGGTCCGGAGCATCGACCGGGAGAAGCTATCGACCACCATCTTGGCGGCGTTCGGTTCGGCAGGGTCCACCGCAGCCTTGGAGAGCTCGGATTCAGGGTCCGGTTCGGGAACTTCACGGGCCGGGCGATGGGCGAGGCGCAGAAAGAAGGCGAACACGGGGAGTAGGAAGCGGCTCAGGCGGTGCTCGCCGGTTCCGACGCCAACGTAAAGGTACGTCCAGCGGCCGTAGAAATAGCCGTGCAGCTTGTCGGCGAACGAATACCCCTCGATCTTGTTCGCCTCCTGCATGAAGGCTCGGGTGGAGGGCCTCATGAACGAGAATCGCCGCTTCTTCGGGGATGTCTCGTGCTTGCTGGATGTTGTCCCTGGCATCGGCGCCCCCTCATGCCCCCAATCAGCGTTGTCTGTCTGAATCAAGCGCAACGCTGTCATCGCGCGCCATGGCGCACGCGCAGCCACGACCAGTTGAAAAATCCAGGCTAGACCAGAAACGGGAGAAGGGCAATGGTTTGCGGAGAGGGACGGGCCAGGGGGAGAGGCAGCGCCCGTGGTCATTCGTACTGGACCCGCGCCAGGCTCCTATTACGCTACGGTGATGCGCTGGCCACCCTCGCTCTTCGCGCGCTTCAGGGCCTTCTCCGCGGCCTCGAGAATGACCTCGGCGTTGTCGCCGTCGTCGGGGTAGCCGGCGATCCCCACCGAGGCCCGCGGGCTCCTCGGCAGGTCGGCATCATCGCCCTCGATCTTGCTCAGGAAGTCGTTCTGTAGGCGCATTTCCAGGATCGCCTTCGGTGCCTTCACCAATGCCAGGAACTCGTCGCCGCCGTAGCGACAGACCGCCTCCGCATCTTCCAGAGACTCGAGAAGCCGCTGGCCGACGCGCGCGATCATGTAGTTGCCGGCGCTGTGTCCCCACTCTTTGTTGACCCCGCGGAGGTCATCGATGTCGACGATCGCCAGGCCCAGCTGAGTGGAGCCGGCGCGGGCAATGATCTTGGTTGCATGCTTCAGAAAAGCCTCATAGGTGAGCAAGCCGGTGAGGGAGTCCTTTTCCCGCCGTGATTGGATTTGGGCGAGAAGGTCATGCTCGTGGATGAAGCCGGCGATCATCTGAGCCGCCTGCTCGCAGAACTCGATGTGGTCTTTGTTGAAGCGTCGATCCGCCTGAGCATCGCGAAAGTAGAGCACCCCGAGCACGTTGTCGGCGCGCTTGATCGGCACGATCAAAAAGGTGCGGAATGGACTACCGGCGGGCAGGTGCTGTTGCATCTTCTCCCACAGTTCAGGGGGATCGCCGGGATGGATCTCGGCGATCTTGCCTGTCTCCACGACCGGCTCGAGCTCGGGGTACTTGTCGATCTCCAGGGCCAGCACCTCGATGCTCGGGTCGTCACCGCTTGCCGCCAGATAGCCCATCTGGCGGTCGCTGCCGAAGATAATCACCGAACAGCGGTCGACCTCGACAGTCTGCTGCACCCAGCCGGCGATCTCGTACAGAATCGAGCCCGGGTAGCGCTCCATTTGCACGAGGCGGCCCATTTCGCCGAGCGCCCGCAGGGCGTGGCCGCGCTCAACGTGGAGCTTGCGCTGGTGGCGGACATACTCGCGCCGCGCGTGCTGCACCGCCGTGCCGAAGTACAGCGCCACCCCAAAGAGCACAGGCAGACGAACCAGTAGCTCCGGGCTGCGCCAGGCCATCGGGCCGAGCTCGAGATACAGCAGCAGGATGTAGGTAAGACAGGTCAGCACTGCCAGCGGGATGAGAACCACCAGGCGATCGATGACTGCGGCCAGGATCAGCACACAGAAGTAGATCATGTAGAACTCTGTGGAGACGTTGGCAGCGACCCCGATGGCCAGGGTGACCGCGGTGATATCCGCTGCCGACATCCACCCACTGACGTGCTCCCAGGTCGTGCCGTGGCGCAGCACCCATCCCAGCACCAGGTTGGACACCAGGATCACGGCGATAAAGACCTGCCGCGGCCACGAGAGAGCGGGCCCGGGGGAGCTCAGAATAATGGCGTAGGCCAAGCTGATCAGCAATACCCACCGGGTCAGCAGCACCGGCACCGTGCCGACCCGGTAGCCTTTTAGGTTGCTCTCTTTCTGCTGTTTCTTCGTCTCGTCTGTTGCCGCCACCATCCTGTCCCCTTCAGATTCTGCGAGCGACCGGCTCACCCATCACTATCAGCCTCCCGCTGCTGCCTTCTGCTGTCTCCAGCCTTTGGTATCTTGCCAGCCACTGCCCACCCCCCGGAACTACGTTCAAAGCCAGAATGCTACTAATATCTATGTGAAACTATCGAACATGGTATTTATCTCCCTGCTACAACGCAAACCATAATTTTACAATTCGATACTATGCTCTACTGATCATTAGTAACCAATGGAGCAACACCTCTCCCCCGGTCGACATTCTCTTCTCGGCGATCGCGGTGCATCCGGAAGACGGCGAGCTCATCTTCGCGACCTCGGACTTGGGATTCTGGGTGAGCCGCGACGGAGGCGCTAGCTGGACGCACCATGGCCCTGAACGGGGGCTGCCGAACGTCGCTGTTTACGATGTGCAGGTGAACCGCGAGGTAGTTGTCGCCTACACGCACGGCAGGGAACAGCTACTGAATCTGCTCGTAGTAGAAGCGCACCTCGGGGTCGTCGGGCTGGAGCGGTAGGGCGCGTGAGGAGGAGGCGATTGGTGCCCCTTCGTCTGCGCGCCGCCGGCTCAATGCTTCCTGGGATCCGGGGGATCCGGGGAGCGTACGGCCTCCAGATCGCCGATGAAGTACGTGAGTGCTTTCGTCGTGACTGAAACCTCGTTAGAGGGGCTCGAGCAGCCGACCAGGTTGCAGGCCAGCACCCGGTAGGTGTATTGGGTTTGCCCCTGAACGGCCGGGTCGGCGTAACTCTGGGTGTCCGACGCCAGAGTCACGATTTGCGCGAAGCTGCCGGCCGCGCCTTCCTTGCGTTCGACGCGATACTCGGTCTCGTCGCCGGCGTTGTCGGTCCATGTGAGGCTCACACTTCTGGCGGAAGACGAGGCTACTGCAAGGCTCGTGGGGTCCGCCGGAACGGTGCCGGCTGCCTGGTCCACCGGGAACGAGTGGCCCGCGATCGTCATGCTCCCCGAGCGCAAGCTCGCTGTGAGGTTCTGATCTACCGAATAATCCACCGTGCCGCTGTCCGAGCCGCTAGCGCCCCCGGTGACGTGGATCCACGAATCGTTGCTCACGGCCGTCCATGGGCAGCCGGTCAGCGTGGTCACCGCGACCGAATCGACGCCGGCGCTCTGGGTGAAGCTCGCCGATGTTGGTGACAGGCCGTAGGTGCACGGCGCCCCGCCCTGGTCGACGGTGAAAGTCGCCCCCCCGATCGTGATCGTTCCCTGCCGGGCGATGATCGTCGGGTTTGCATCGACGGTGTAGGTCACGGTGTCGTTGCCGCTGCCCGCAGCGCCGCCGGTCACGGTGATCCAGGAGTCGTTGCTGACCGCCGTCCAGCCGCACCCGGGACCCGCGGTCACATCTACAGTTCCCCCGCCGGCTGTGTATGCGTACGCGTCGCTCGTCGGGTCGATGGACCAGTCGCAGAACTTCATCACCCAGGCGTCAGTGTTGCCGCCGCCGTAGGTGTCCTGCAGCGCATTGAATGTCGGAAAGTCGCTGGAATTACCCCGGCCCGTCACGTAGACGGCTCCTCCCCACCTGGCGTCGACGCCCGTGGCCCCGTCTGTGCCCGCGGCGCCGATGAAGGTCGACTCTACAAGAGATCCGTCTGGCCCGAGTACGGAATAGAAGCCATCGTAGTTCGAGCCGGAGAGGCTGTCCTGGTACGCGTCTGCGGTCGGAAAGTCCGAGGAGTTCGTCTGGCCAACGATGTGAGCGTTGCCGCCAGGATCGATACTGATCCCTACGCCCCTATCAAGGCTGCTTCCGCCGAGATAGCCCGAATAGACGAGAGCAGAGCCGGCAGGAGTCAGTGCCGCCGCGAACGCCTCCTCGCCTCCTGAAGAGGACGCAGGAGCGGCTCCAGCGGTCGGAAAGTCGCTCGACCAGAGCTTGCCTGTGACGAACGCGTTACCGGCGGAGTTGAGGGCGATCGCGGCGGGAATCTCGATGTTGCTTCCCCCCAGGTAGGTGGAATAAGTCCTGGTCGATCCATCGGCGCTCAGCTTCACGATGAATAGATCGGAGAAACCGCCGTTGCTCGCTTGAACCGGGTTCACTGTAGTGAAATCTGTGGAGTCTGTTTGTCCCGCGATATAGGCGTTCCCTGAGGCATCGGCCGCGATGCCGTATCCCTGTTCGGCCCCGCTGCCACCGAGATAGGTTGAATAGACGAAGGCATCACCATCGGCATTGAGCTTCATCACGAAGGCATCGTTCGAGCCGCTCCGCGAGGGCTGAATGGCATTCGAAGTCGGAAAGTCGACGGAGCCAGCCTTCCCCGTAAGGTACGCATTGCCGGAAGAGTCGACGGCGATGTCGGAGACTATGTCTTGAGTAGAGGCGCCCCCCAACACCTGGGAGTAGACGAGGGCGTCACCCGCCGCGTTGAACTTGGTGACGAAGAACCGCGCGTAGCTCGAGGGTAAGGGCGGCGTGCCGGCAGATGGAAACGCAGAGGTTCCCGGCGTACCCGTGATGTAGGCGCTGCCGCTGCTGTCCACCGCGATCGCCGTGCCGGAGTCGTTCAGAGTGGTGCCGATGTAGGTCGAGTAGACGAGGGCCGAGCCGGTAGGGTTGATCTTGGTGACAAAAGCGTCACTCGGCACAAAGCTGGTGCCGCCCGCATAGTCAGGTTGGAAGGCGGCGGCCGTCGGGAAGTCCGCAGACGACGTGTATCCGACGATATATGCGTTCCCCGAGCTGTCCACCGCGATGTCGTTCGCGATCTCCGAACCGCTGCCGCCGAGATAGGTCGAGTAGCTGAGAACCGGGTCGATTACTAGGGCTTTTGAGCCATCATGGGATTCGATCTGGAAGCCGACGCGGAAGGTGCCCTTGCCCACCTCGACGAGCTCATACCGCCCGCCAACGGGCACTCGTCCGCTACCAGCCTGCTCCTGGTAGATGAAGGGAGCGTGCTGGAGCAACTCGCCTCCCGGTACCGCTATCATGAGATTGCCGAGCTCGTCGACGTGAACCGCCTCGGCCCCTCGCAGAAGGAACCCGATTTGGCTGGAGTCCGCCCCAGCGGCAACCACGAAGTCGTACTCCAACCGGCCTTGCTTGCCATACAGGACAAGGTCGACTCCGGGGTAGACATCGCGATAGGCGACTTTCCCGTAGTGGGGAACGCCGGTCACGTGGTCTTCTTTGGCCCCGATGAAGTAGTTGCTCTTGCCCGCCAGCTCATCCAACCCCTCGATGATGGGGTCGGCATTGGCACCGACCAGCTTCATGCCCAGGGCGACCCTCGCGATGCCGCGCTCGTCATGGGGTCCGGCAGAATCACCTGGGCCCGTCGACGGCAGGTTCAGTGCCAACGTCACCTGGTCAGCCGTCAGGAAGAGTGTGTACTGCGGCCCGCGGGACAAGAAGGCGACACGCGGGTCGGTTTGCCCCGCGTTGGGCTCGAAATGCAGCGGCAGCCCTCCGTAGACCGCAGCAATCGCGCCCTGGGCCGAGGGTTCTCTGCCTGCAGAGAGCTCAACTGCTGAGGTCGGCTCATCTCCGTCGACAGGGGTGCCTGAGGACGCTAGCCTACCGTGGGCACCCAGCCTGGATTCGGTCCCCAGCTTTGCTGAAAGGTTGGATGAGGCCACCGGATGTTCTCCAACGAGCGCAGCGTGGACAGCCACGACTGCAACAGCAGCGGCAAGAAAAGACAGCGAGATCAGGGGCTTGCGATTCATCGTGCCCTCCCTGGATCCTCCCGGGCCTTCGACATTCCGTTTGTGGGATCCGGACAACCGTCAACCGTACTCGCAGCTCGCATCCGTGAACAAGGGGCGTTTCGCCGGATTGTGGCGAAGTAGGGGGACTCAGAAGAACGAAAGGACCTGCAGCTCGCTTGCCCGGCAGGGAACAGCTACTGAATCTGCTCGTAGTAGAAGCGCACCTCGGGGTCGTCGGGCTGGAGCTGCAGGGCACGGGCAACGGCCAGGCGCGCCGCCTCGAGATCACCTAGGCGTTCGTAGGCCCGGCCCTTCATTAGGTAGAGCCGGTGGCCGGCCGGCCAGTAGGCAATGCCGCGGTCGAGGACCTCGAGCGCCATGGGGACGTCGCCGAGGTTGATGTAGCAGGCTGCCAGGTTGTAGTGGGCGACAGGGTTGCTCGGGTCGAGCTCGAGGACCTTGTTGAACAGCTCGACCGCCTGCGGGAGCCGGCGCGTGTTCAGCGCGATGACCCCGAGGTTGAGGTAGGCGTCGGGCACGTCCGGGTTCAGGGAGAGGGCCGCGTTCAAGTACTCCGTGGCTCTGTCGTAGTTCTGGAAGTGGTCGATCTGGATAACGGCCAGGTTGGTGTAAGCGCCGATAAGGGTGGGATCGAGGCCGATCGCGATCTCAAAGCTCGCTGCCGCCTCGTCGTACCTTTCTGCATCCAGGTATGCCTTCCCGAGGTTGCCGTGCACGCGGGCCTTCTCGGGCGACTTCCGGGCGTTGTCGCTCCACAGCAGCACGGGGTCGGTCCACACCTGATTACGCTCGTAGGTCCAGGTGCCGAATAGGATTGCGATCAGAGCCAGGCCCACAGGGGCAGCGTACTTATGCAGAGGTGCCAGCCCCCGATAGACAACACCCACCCCCACTGCGATCAACCCGATCGAGGGCAGGTAGAGGCGGTGTTCGAAGATCAGGTCCACGGGGATGATCGTCGACTCGATCGCCAGGTTGACCAGGAACCAGAAAATGGAGAAGGAGAGAAATCGATACCGCCGCGCCCCCCAGAACGCGAAGCTGATGGCGGTGAAGACGATGAGCACCGCGGGCAGCGTCGTGATCGGATTCAACAACGACCGCGAGACGGCGAAGTCGTGGTCGACGTTCAGCCGTGAAGGCAGTGGCAGGGCGATGAGCGAGACGTAGTGAACGAGGGCGCGGGCCTCGCTCAGTAGCCGCTCCCACATGGTGATCTCGCGCTCTGCGTAACGCGCCGCCATGGCTGACCACAACCCCGGCCCGAGATACCAGAACGCGGTCACAGCAACCACCGCCGTCGCCCCGGCCGCCCACTTCCAGCCTTGCTTCACCGCTTTCCAGGGGTCCTCGTGGAAGAAATAGAGCTCGTAGATCAGGACCATCACCGGTAGCAGCGCGACATTCTGCTTGACCCCGAGCGACAACAGCCAGGCTACGGTCCCCGCGGCATAAAAGAGATGCCGATGGCGGCCCGACCTGACCCTGCCGGCCACGTAGGCGGCGAAAGCGGCCAGGTAGAGGAGCGCCGAGAGACTCGTGAGGCGCTGGACGATGTAGGTCACCCCCATGATCTGGACCGGATGAACGAGCCACAGGAGGGCGGCGAAGAAGGCGACATTCCAGGCGTCATCTAGCCCGAAGAGCGCTCTTTTGCTGCCCGTCTTCACGCTCTCGGCGTTGTCCGAGGGCCGCCCGCCCCCGGAATCCGCAGCGAACCGGCGGGCGGCCGGCGCCGCGCCCAGCGTCACCCCGGGCAGGGTCAGCGTTCGATGCACCAGCCAGAAGATGAGCCAGCCGCAGAGGATGTGGATGACCAGGTTGACCAGGTGATAGCCGAGAGTGTTCAGCCCGTGCAGCCAGAAGTTCAGCGCGAAGGTCATGTAGCCGATGCGCCGATCCGAAGAGTCATCGAACAGCACACCGACGGCTTCCAAGAAGGTCTCGGTGTGCAGAAAGGCTTTGTCGCGGATGGTGACGTCGTCGAAGACGAAAGGCGCGTCCAGAACATTCGAGTAGACGATAACCACGGCCGCGGCCAGCAGCAGGCAAGCCGACAGAGTCTCGAGCCGGCCGCGACTCTCGATCCCACGGGCGACCTTTCCGTCGGGCGTCCTAGCGGCGGTCTGGCGTCGCTCCTTCTTCAGTCGCTGCTTCCTGCCCATGTCTCGGCGCCTCATTCCTTCTTCAGCAACAGATAGCTGAAGATCGGTCCCAGCACAAAGACATTGAGGATGGCCACGGCCCGCAATATGGACATAGCCGCCAGACCCTCGGCAAAACCGGAGCCGATAACGAAGGAAGCGACAGAGGTGAAGCCCTCCTGGATGCCCAGGTTCGCGGGCGTGACGGCGAAAAAGATCGCAAAGGACGAGAGCGCGGCCAGAAGCAGTGCTGCGTCAGGCTCCAACTCGAACGAGAAGACCGAAAACGCGACCTTCAGGGCCGCCGCCTGCAGAGCCAGGTTGATGGCCAGCAGGCCAGCTACCTGGATCAGGGCCGCAGGGTTCTGCGACAGAATCTCCCAGCCCTCGTGCAGTTGCGAGATGAGCCGCGCCACGGGCCCCGACCGCTCCCGCCGGAGGGGGCGTGTCAGCGCCAGCGCGAAGGCCACAAAGCCGGCGAGCAGCAGCAGTACGGGTATGACCCAGGCGTCGAATCCGGTGCGCCCGTAGTAGACAGCGAACGCGCCGAGGCCGAGGAGCGAGGCGACCAGCACATTCAGAAGGTAGTTCACAGTCAGCAACGCCATGAACTTCGAGTACTCGAGGTTGAACTTGTGCCGCAAAACCGCGGCGCGCACCATCATGCCGCCGGCGCCGGTGGCCAAGTAGCTGCCCATCGACGTGACCACCGCCAGCCCGAACCACTCTGTTGGCCTGAGACAGATTCCGAATACCCTCAAGAACCGCCGCAAGACCAGGCCATTGACGGTGAGAATGCCCAGGTGAATGAGGGCGAGCGGCACGAGCCGTCGCCAGCGCATCTCGGCCAGGTTGACGGCACCGCGCCCCCAAAGAATGTAGGCGAGAATCAGGCTGGCGCCGATGATCGCGAACAACAGCCAGCGATTCCATGTTCTTCCCGGAGCCCGCGTGAGTTGCCGCAGCTTGCCGCGCAGCACGCCGAGGCCGAAGGAAACGGCGATCAGGGGCAGCGCGAACAGCACCCGGAAGAAGTCGGCGAACGTTTCCGCCAAGTAGGCGCTCAGGGCGATGAGCGAGACGATGGCCAGTGTGAGGACTCCGAGAGCCACCGGCCCTGCAGCCCCGCTCCCAGCGACTTCGCTCGATGCTCCGCTCAGCATCGCGCCGGCAATCACGGCCGCCATCACAGCCAGAAGGCTGAAACACAGGAACACCCAGAGTGGGTAGTAGCGACCTCCCGGCTGCAGATGGAAGTCGGCGAAGCGCGGTCCGCGCTGGTAGAGATGCTGGCAGGCGTTCCACAGCCGATCCCTCGGCTGGTACTCGATACTGATCTCCTCCGGAATCATGATCTCCTTTTCGTCGATCATGGCCCGGAAGATGCGTGTGTCGTCGCTGACGAATTGTGAACGGTCTTCGGGTAAGGCCGCGAGAAACCTCGCTTTGTCGACGTAGAGGGCGCCCGTTCCCTTCGGCACCTCGAAGAAGTTCTCGGCATTCAAGAAGATCCGCGAGAAGCCAGGCGGGGGAGGGTAGTAGGGGGCGTAGACGCGCTTGCGTATGAGCTCGAGCACACGGTTCAGAGCTGTGCTCGTCGCCGGATCCTGCGGCGCTGTCCGCACCACGATGGGCTCGTAGCCGATCTCCTCCAGCACCCGCACGCTGTCGGGAGGGATGATCACCCGGGTGTCGACGAAAAGGAGCTGCTCGGCACTCGCCGCACGGGCACCGATCTCGCGGGCGCGGATGCGGCCCTCGTTCCGCTCGAGGCGAACCACCTCCACCGGGAACCTGCCGGCGATCTCCTCGGTGCCGTCGTCGGACGCGTCATCGACAACAATGACCTCACAGTCGTTCCGTTCCCCGATCGCGGCAAGTACAGCCGTCAGACATTCCTCGATCGTCTCAGCAGCGTTGTACGCCGGAACGATGATGGCGAGCTTCATTGGTCTACGCGTAGCCCCTGTCGACGAGGAATTCGGCGATAGTCGCGGAAGGATCCGCTGCCCCGGGCTCCGCGGCGCGCCCGATCGCCCCGGGGTCAGCGGCCAGCTCCGCCGGCTCCACTCGGTAGCGATCGTAGTCACGGACGAAGGCCCGCATTGTCTCCCAGTCCAGGCCGGAGATGACCACGTTCTTGCCGAGGCCGTCGTCGCGCTCCGTGCGTCGCCGGAAGAGAAGGCAGGGGATCCCGAGCAGGGCGCACTCTTCCTGCAAGCTGCCGCCGTCGGTGACGAGAAACTGCGCCGAGCGAACCACATGCAGGAACTCGGAGTGCTCGTCGATAAAGGGAACCAGCTCGACACCCTTCGCGGTCAATTCTTCGATCAGCCCATATCGCTCGAGACGATGACGGATCGCCTCGTAGAGCATGAAGCGAACGGAGAGCTGCTCGGCGATCTCGCCGGCGAGCTCGGCCAGTGCCCTCGACCTCTTCCGGCTCATGATGTTTTCGAACTTGTGGATCGAAATTAGTGCGAAGGGCTCTGCGGGCCCTCGCGGGCCGGGGTTGCCCTCCCATGGCGCCCCCACAGAAGCGGCCAGCGCATCGGCACCGGTGTTGCCTGGCGTCACGAACGTTTTGGCTCCGTAGCCCCTGGCGGCGAGGTTGTCGTAGGCCCGCTCAGACGGCGCCGCCAGGTAGTCGGCGTAGCGCTCGCAGAAGCGGCGGGTCATCTCCTCGGGGAAGGGCTCCAGCAAGCGCCCGCTGGCCAGTCCGGCCTCGACGAGAAGCACGTCGAGCCCCGCCCGTTTCGCGGCCAGCAGGCCGAGCAGCGTCGAGAGCGTGTCGCCGAGCACGACGCAGACGCCGCCCTCGCCCCCGAACACCTCATCCAGCGTCTTGCGACGTGAGCGCAAGGTGGTCGAGACCGTCCGGGCCGTCCAGAGAAAGGCCACGTCGAGGGTAGCGACGATGCTGGAGCTGTCGAGGCTCAGCGACACCTCGGGCGCCTGAATCCCGAACTGCATCCGCAGCTTTTCCGTGAGTCGGGAGTGCTGCCCGTAGTCGATGTAGCGGTAGTTGATACCCCGCTCGCTGAGTCGCTGCATGATCGGGACGGTCTTGATGAACTGCGCCTTGGTGCCGATGGCGAAGTGGATCATCAGTCCTGCTCGGTTCTTTCGAACCTGAGCATGGCGATCTGCTCTGATACCAGCCCGATGAAAAAGATCAACACCCCCGTGCTGACAAAGAGAATCGACAGATTGGTATAGCGCGTGCCCTGAACAAAGATCTTGAAGAAGGCGTGCCCGACGCCGAAGGCCACACACAGGGCGCTCGCCGGCAGGAAGATGCGCAACGGATTGAACAGCGCGATCGTCTTGATGACGATCAGCACGAAGCGGATCCCGTCACGCGGCAGCGAGATCTTGCTCTTGCCCGCCCGCTTGCGCATGGCCACCGGCACAAAGGCGACGCTGAAACCCGAGCGCAGGAAGGCCAGCGTGCTGGTGGCCGGGTAGGAGAACCCGTTCGGGAAGAGCGGTATGAAACGCGCGATCTTGTCGCGATGCGCGACGCGAAAGCCCGAGGTCAGATCCTCGACCTTGTGCCCCGATACGTAGCTCGCCAGCTTGTTGTAGAAGAGGTTGGCGAGGCGGCGGTGCATGGCCTGAGCCTTCCCATCGGAGCGGCTGCCGATGACGAGCTCGTAATTCTGCGACTTTTCCAATAGCTCGGGGATGGACTTCGGGTCGTGCTGGCCGTCTCCGTCCATCAGGATGATGAGCCTGCCCTGCGCATTACGGATTCCCGCCTTCACGGAGGCGCCGTTACCCTTGTTGTAAGGGCTCGTGATCGTACGCACGTAGTCGATCTCGGCGAGAAGGTCGGCCGTGCCGTCGTCCGACCCGTCATCCACCGCGATGATCTCGTAGGTGCGCCCGAGATCTTCCATCACGCCGTGCACTTCAGCCAGCAGTCGGCGGATGTTCAACGCCTCGTTGTAGACGGGGAGAACGACCGAGATCTCGGGCCGGTTGGGCGCGTGCGACTCGAACGGGAGCTCATTGCTTTCTTGCATGGCCTGGATCCGTTCCCAACAGCCCTTCTTGGTGGAATCCGCCTCCTCGTGGGCGGGGGCCGACGTTGCCTCGAGGTTACGACGGGGACGCTAGCAGGAGGCGGGAATGCAAGGCAACCGCAGGCGCTCCGCCACGCCTGCCACTTCTTCACGAGGGTGTCGGATTCGCGATCGCCCGGCGCAGCTTGTAGCTG
>SDBT01009416.1_pt1 | contig 15843 bp, 9 predicted proteins | sample 2277101 | NCBI WGS metagenome assembly SDBT01 (sample SAMN10404973, study PRJNA504765) | marine sediment metagenome | isolation source: marine sediment core GS10_PC15, 103 cmbsf | place: Arctic Ocean: Southern Knipovich Ridge | collected 2010 | reverse complement strand
ATAAGGCGGGAACTCAGCCTCGTGCAACTTGACGTCCAGGTCTTTCTCAATGCCCGGCGGTGTTTGCCACGGCACAAATTCGAGTTCAGCGGAATTCTGGCCCAGGTAGTCCGACAGACTCAGCAGTCGTGTCTCGCGCATGGACGTGAGGTTGCGCTGTAGGCGCGCAGGCTCGTTGGCATGGGGCATCACTCGTAACACCGCTCCCACGAAATCGCCGGTTAGCTCCATCACTTGATCGATTCCAGGTACCGGATCGCCCCGGTAGTCCTTTGTCCGTTGCGAGTATAAGAGGATACGGGACGGCTTGTCAAAGTCTCCCTTAGTCGTTGACATGGGAATATTCACGTAGTGATCATAGGCTGTGACCATCAGAGATACGTACTTCGAATCGAATGCGGGGAATTCCAGTATCATTGGCTCCTGCCTCACATCGATCATGGCTCCTAAATAGAGCGTGTCGTTGTTCGGGCGCGCGATGGATTTAAGAGTATGATCCACCAGAGTCGTGTTAGCGCGGGTCTTGTTCCACCCGCCAGTGCTTACGGGCGAACTGGAATCCATTGCAAATTTGTTGTTGACGTTGAACAACGCCACATACGGGTAGGAACGACGAACGATGTTCTCGACCTGTTCATCGCTGAGTTCGATGGTCATTTGCGCCATCGTTGTTGCTGGAAAAACAAACGTCAATGCCACCAAATACAACATAGATACAAAAAATAGATTTTTCATTGTTTTCTCCTCGCTCTCTCACGTTTTCAATTGCATTTCCAGTACTTTCTTCCTGGATCATATCAACCTTAATGCATATGACTTTACTAAATTATCCCATAAAATACATAAATTGCAAGTATTATTTGTGTACTTGATCTTTAATTTCGATATTTAGAATCTGCGAAATATAGTGAAATAACGAGTGTTTATGCGTATTTTACTGTAGCGTGTTCTAGGATGAAGGGGAAAAAGTCCATATTTCTGCAGCTCCAAGGTAAAAATAATGGTTTTTAACTCAAGCGTTCAGCTGACTCTTTGAAAGACGAGCAAGAATAGTATTTTAAGCAAGCGCAGACAATCTCGCCTCCGCTATGATATATGGCATGACTATGTTTTTAACAGTCATATAATCAAGCAACTGGCAGCAAAACATAACCGCCTAATGGAGTGGGTTCGCAAGGAGCTTCATGCCTATGGACTTAAGATTCAGCAATTGTTCAATGCCAGTATGGTTGTAGTTATGGGTGTACATTTTTGTTCGCACAGGTGGTCATCTTGTGGTGAGTGGTCCGCATAGTTAAGCGAATGACAACAGCGATTTCTGCTGGTGTTTTGTATCCCAGGCTTTACATGGTGAGATCAATTGAAAAGTGCTTCAATTGCAGCATATAACAATTCCTCTGGGCTAAATCCAGTTAGCCAGAATAATGCCAAGACCAATTCTCTGTGCTTTATGGTCATAGTCGATCAGGCTCTCTCCATAACCATAAAAGTACTGGATATATCCATTCACGCGGTTTCCTAATGGAAAGCTCCAGTCGAGCTGAACAGCACCGTGATTGTCTGATTGCAGGTTGTTCCTGACCATGAAACTCAGCACATGCTTGTTTAAATAATATGCGCCTCCAAGCTCCCCGTGTCCAAGGTAGTCCACTATGTCCGGATTGTCGTCGTCTTCCTCGTCCTCAGGGATGCGATACCATGGCTTGATATAGAGGACAAGGTTGTCACGTTCAAATAAAAAGTTCATGAATAACCTGTTCCAGCTGCGTGATAAGGGTTCCATGCGCCCGTTTGATTGATGATTGATCCCAAAGGAAATAACCCGGTTATTAAAGCCAAGGACCTCTCGCTCAGTAAGAAATGAAACAAACAACTCGGGCTCATAGTTGGTTTCTCTAAATGGCGAAGAGTTTCTTGAGTTATAGGCCTGCCAAAAGGACTGTTGCGTATATGCTGCGAACAAATATCCGTTATCAGCTATTAATTCTCTTGCAAGGAGGAATTTGAAGCTGATCTGATATTTGATCTCCACATTGTCCAGATCATTAAGGTTCTCATCTAACTGCTCGTATGGCGCGCTGTTAGGCGAACCATTATATGTGATCGGCAGGACATAGCTGGGTCTGTGTGGGGTAATGGAGAAATTATTGTCATAAGTTTCCCTCTCCGATCTGATGCGCCGCTCAAGAGCGGATAATTCTTCCTGATTGGAACTATCATCAGCAAAGCTCCAGTTACTCATTATCAAGACAGAGAAGAAGGTTAAGGCTAGCAGCAGTATGTATAAATTGCCCGGATAGCTGTTGTGTATAATGTGTTTCGATGCTTCCAGCTTAGCTTTCAATTGTCTCACCCTCTACTGCTAATAACGAATCGGTGAATACTTTCCAATAGCCATTTTCCATCAGAGTGCAATTGCAAAGGCTGAATATTTTACCTTGCAACTCATATTGAACCGCCTCCTTACGTGCTATTAGTGCCTGCAATAGCGTTAAACCCCTAACTCATGCTAAACACTACCCGCCTTCTACAGGACAATGAACATAATATTATCCTGTTTACAGATTGCAAAGACAATAATAGCAGAAATAAATAATTATTCACATATGTCGTTTGTAATTGCATTGGTGAGCACGCGCAACCGCTGCAACCTCGGTTGGAATCTTTTAGCCCCTGCAACTTCTGGGTCTGTTGATAGGACTTGATATAACCAATTGAGCTTTTTTTATTGCCAAGTACCGCCTGAACATTGCTTTCATACTGATGCCAACTTGGATTGCATCACAGGTTGATATGTCTTTTGAGCAGGCGGCCAGTATCTCGAAGAAGCATTTGGCCATATCTTGTTATATTCTTGTCTTCAGTCTTCAATTCTAAACATATTGATAGGGTTTATTTTATATGGTAAGGTACTATAAAGATGATATTTTCCGATGAGTTTTAGCAATGGAAGGTGAGTCAATTGAGATTAAAACGCTTGCCACGATTTATTACACACATTCCTGTATTCATATTCCTGGTTGTTTTCATGTCGAGTTGCGCTTATCACACACTCAATCAGCCACTTGAAGATGCAGTTTTAAAACCATTGCCATCAGCTCCTTCGGATAACTCTGATGAGTTGTTTTTACTTCTGACATTCTCTGGTGGCGGCACTAGAGCCGCAGCATTATCATATGGAGTGCTTGAAGAACTCAGAGACACTGAAGTCGTTATAGAAGGCAGGGAAACGCGATTTATTGATGAGGTCGATTTTATCTCTTCTGTTTCTGGTGGTAGTTTTACCGCAGCTTATTATGGATTGTTTGGTGATAGGATATTCGAGGATTTTGAGGAAGTATTTCTCAAGAAAAATATCCAACGAGGGCTTACGTCACGTACATTCTTTAATCCTGTAAATTGGGTGCGCCTATCATCAGCTTATTTCTCAAGAAGCGATCTTGCAGCGGAATTTTATGATAAGCATATATTTGAGAACAAGTCGTTTGGTGACCTGAACAAGTCAAAAGGGCCCTATATCGTTATTAACTCTACGGATATAGTTACCGGCAATCGGATAGGGTTTACCTATGGATCGTTTAACTCTATCTGTTCGGATCTGAATTCCTACTCCATTGGCAGAGCGGTAGCAGCCTCGTCAGCTGTGCCGTTTTTGTTTTCTCCTATTACACTGAAAAATTATGCCGGCTCATGTAACTATGAGGACGATCCTGTTTTTAAAAGCATATTTAATAAACAAGAAATATCAGACAGGAGATCTAATTTAATTCTATCTTCAATGCAATATCAGGATTCGGACAATCTCCGCTATATTCATCTCTTTGACGGTGGCATATCCGACAACCTGGGTGTCCGTGCCTTACTGGACGGTATTCTCATCAGAGGGTCATTTTGGGATGGCATTAAGGATTCAAGGCATAGAGATGTACGTAATGTTGTAATTATTGTTGTTAACGCCGAGAGGTCCTTAAACAGTAGAGCGTCATTATTTGAAACGTCTCCTTCCTTCACTACCATAATGAACTCATACGCCTCAACAGTAATATCCCGTTACAATTTCGAGACGCTTACGCTTCTTAAGGAGAGTTTCAAAGAGTGGCGTCAAGATGTTCAGGATAATCGATGTCCTAAGGATGGCATATCCTCAGAGCCTGGATCTTGCGGTGATATTTCGTTTCACCTTATAGAGGTCAAGTTCAGTGCGCTTGAAGATGAAAAAGAACAGGCATATTTTATGCAGATACCGACATCTTTTAAACTTAAAGAAGAACAAGTGGATAAACTGAAAAATGTTGGCCGTCGCATATTAAGGGAAAATAACGAATATCAGACATTGATCGACAGTGTCATAAACAAATATTAGGCTTAATACTGAATGGGGGGTCTAAAACCAGCAAATAATTGTTATGTATCAAAGAGACAGGTGTATATCTATTTGTAAACATAATGGTTATTGATGAGATGAACAGAATGAATGCCGACTGCTTCACTATAAAATTCTTATTTTTGATTTTTCCATTTTTCACTCTCCTTTCGTGTTAAAAGTATTTATTTAACTTCATTTATGGTTACTGCTTACTATTTTTGCTTCCTTTCCATTGCATTTCATAATTATTCCTCCGTCGTGAACCGGACGAGCACCTTACTGCTGTCAAGAAAAAACAGCGCGCCGTCCCTGAGTTCCCATGCCCTGGTCTGCTCCAGCAACTCCATGAACCTCATCTCAACCTCGCCGGCAGCCCCTTCGCAGAACATGCGGTTGGCGCCGATTAGGCCGAACTTCAATGAAGACCCATCGAGTTCATAGCTTCCAAAGAAGTTGTTGCAGCCGGCAAAGCCTGAGGCCTGCCTGTTAGTTGCATCAAATATTATAAAGGGCCGACGTTCTCCGGGCTGGAGTGACACAGGTGCGTCGATCACCTCCACCAGACGCCATTTGGGGCCTTCAATACCAATGTCAGCAGTCACGATGCCTGCTGGTTCTCTCTTAAGACAAGAAGTCAGCAAAGTAAATAATAAGACCGCCAATCCTAAAACTATTACTCTTTGCTTCATCACACTCATTCCCCTTCACCAGCTCTTACCATCCAAAATGGTTTGTCGTTCATTGATCCTTCCGACTAGCATTAGAACTCTTCACTATTATAACAACAATATGGCGAGTAGAGCCCACAAGTGGATATGAATCGTAGCAATATATTAGATTTGTTGAAACTTCTAGTTATAGCTTTAGGAAGAATCCTAATAAGCTTTTGATTTACCTGAAAACTGAACCCATAAACCGGTATTGTCCCAAAAGAGCATAGCAAACAATGAGTCCTCTCCCCAACTCACTCCTTCCCCTTCCACTTTCTCATATCAAGTATGCCTGCTTACCCCTTGTCACGCGTTTTAAAGCTGTCACGGTGCTTGGTGACGTTTGCGTAGATTTGTACTTGTACTTTTGATGAGTTTCAGAAACTAGTACCCATAACTTTAAAAAAGGAATATGAACCTCAGACTTTTATGGTAAGCACGCATCCAGAACCGTGCTACACACCATATGACAAAAAAGCGCTCGGGGATTATGTGGGATTGTAGAGCCTAATACATCTTAAATAACCCAAGCCCGTGTCGTGTGAATGACGTAAAAAGTGACTCACCCAAAAGGAAAGGGGTCACAGAATTACCCGTAACCCTTTGATTTTATGGTAGGCGCGGGCGGCTTTGGGTCCATTGACCCTCTGCTGCTCGGAACGACTGTCGCGACGACTCGAACCGACGTACCGACAGGGAGGTTTATTGGTTGCTGATCTAGTCAAGAAAAAAGGGCTACGCAAAATGCGTAACCCTTTGAACTCTCTGGGGGGCCGTCGGGGGCTCGAACCCCGGACCCGCTGATTAAGAGTCAGCTGCTCTACCAACTGAGCTAACGGCCCACAGACTGATACATTATACTGCTTTCACAGGCTGCCCCGCCATCAGGCTTGCACCTTTTTTTCTTGGCGCGCCTGAGAGGAGTCGAACCTCTGACACCCGGCTCCGGAGGCCGGTGCTCTATCCACTGAGCTACAGGCGCAGATCCAATCTCAAGCCGCCTGACCATCGCGCTGTGACGGCAAAAAATTCAAATGGGGTGGGCGAGGGGACTCGAACCCCCAACACCTGGAACCACAATCCAGTGCTCTAACCAGTTGAACTACGCCCACCAACGGCCCTCAATATAGCTGGACCGGAAAAATATTATACAACAAACTTGGCAATACGTACCACTGGTATGAAAGGCCTCAAGAGACTATTTTGAGCATGTCTTCTCTGACTGTTATCCTTGCCGGGGACTGTCCGAAATAGTCACCGTCTATCTGCATGTGAGACTGTCCTTCGATGCTGACATCCCTGCCCATTACGGTCTCAACGAACCACAGGCGCTTATGGAGTCCGGCAAGTAGAGCAAGTGTGAACAAGGCTATTTTGAGCCCTGAGCCCTTGATGAGTGTGACCTCGAACCCGGGCTTGCTGATATCAGCGTCAGGGGCCAGGGTATGCTGGCCTGCGTATTTCCCGGCGTTGCTTACGATAACGTGGTTGCAGTCTCGCTGAGAGCCGTCAATTTCCACCCTGAGCGCGTTGCTCTTTCCCCTCAGGGCCACCCCTATGCCGCTGACTATATATGCCAGCTTGCCTGTAAGGTCCTTAAGCCTGTCTGATACCCGGAAAACAGCTTCCGCGTCAAAACCTGCGCCTGCCATCAGGCAAAACAGCCTTGTACCGCTCTCGGCGGTTATCTCTCCAAGTGAGACGGTGCGAGGTCTACCGTTTACGGCTGTCTCTATTGCTCCCTTTACAGAGAAGGGAATGGCCAGTTCCATTGCCAGGACGTTCGCTGTGCCAAGGGGAAGCACGGCCATTGTCGCACCAGAGCCGGCAAGGCCGTTGATGGCCTCGTTTATGGTTCCGTCCCCGCCGGCTATGACGAAAAGGTCGGGTTTGAGTGACAGGGCGTCCCTGGCTAATGTTTCAGCATCCCCGCGTTTCTTGGTCAGAAAGCTCCTGAGAGTAAACCCATGGGACTCAAGAGTAAGGTGCGCCTCATCCAGCACGCCCTCCGAGGCTCTGCCGGAAGCGGGGTTAGCAATAAAAATCGCTGTCTTCATATCTGAATAGCCCTTATCCGCTAGCTCTCTCAGAGCCGGGGCTTAGTGTCCTGTTATCCATCTGACAGCGTCCTGTGCCGAGGTCTGGTCGAACTTCAGGCGGAACCTGATGAACAGGCCGTGCATGGTGTAGTCCGCGCGTGAGAAGTCGCGGTCGTAGAAGCCCTTGAAGTTATATCCAAAGCTCAGCCATATGTTCATGGCAGGATTATACCCCACCGAGAGGCCCAGGCGGTTGTCGCTCTGGCCTGCGTGCCAGGAGCGCAGGCTGTCCGCGTGCGCTCCCACGTCCCAGGTGGGGTTGAGGTTATATCTGCCCTCAAGCCCTGTGAGATCCGTGTAGCCCCGGTAGTCCCTGCCACTGATATGGTCGCTTACGTACTTGGCGCCGTACTTGACCGACATCTGCCACTTGTGCATCACCTTGTAGTTCAGGTTCAGGTTGTTCACCATGCGCCATGAGTCGTAGTCAAGCCCTCCGCCCGCGTGCTCCTCGTAGATCAAGTCCATCTTATCCAGCACGGTCCACCTGCTCCTTGAGGGCCTGTAGACAGCCGCAAGCCTGAGGGTGGCGTCCTTGCTGTCCTCTTCCTTCCCGTCCACTATGAACAGGTGCAGCCCTGCCGAAAGGCCCAGGCCGCGCCTTGGCTCAAGGCTTACGGCGGTTACGGCGTTGCGTTTTATCTTCGTAAGGGACTCGTGGAACTCGGCCCTTGAGTTCCACGTGAGTTTCTCTCTCGTGTATTTAGCGCCCGCGGATGCCGCGAAATAGTCGCTGTTTTCAGCATCGTTGCGGGCTGTGGTGTCCTTAATGGTCTTGGTCTTGTCGAATCCGGCCGAGAGGCTCCAGTGGTCAGTGGCACGCCAGGTCTGCTTGAGCCCGAGGGCCGAGAACATGCGCATCTCATCGTCCGTGTACTGGCGCTCCACCGAGCTGGTTACAGTGCCGCCTTGCCACGGGGTGGACATTATTCCTGCGCGCGTGGTCTCTGAGCGGTTTGCCTCGCCTTCGGATATCTCCTGCGCGCCAAGTACCGTAAGGCGCTCGAAAACCCTGTATTCCGCCCCAAGCGTTGTCACTGTTGGGTAGTCCGCGTTATTGTTGGCGCTCTTATAGAGCGACTGGTCCCTGTTCACTTTCAGTGCCAGGCGGCCGTCCATGAGCAACCATTTCGCGCTGGCTGTCAGCTGGTCGGTTACCGTCTCCTCCCCGCCCGCGATGCGGTCGGTTATCCTCCGGAGGCCTGCAATGTATGTATGATTGCCTGCTTTATGTGTTACCTGTGTCTCTACAAAGTCTCTCTCGTTTCCGGTGTTCAGGTATGTATGCCTGTAGCCGGAAAGCGAGTACCCAAACGGGCTGTCGGTTTTCAGCCGCGTGTCAAAGCCGAGCTTCCTCGTGCCCACTTCGCCCGTTGACTGAGCCCCGAGGCCGAAGTCCTCGCCCAGGTATCGAGCGTAGGCAGAGCCAGTGAAGTAGCCCTTGTCGTGCTCCACCTTCATAACGTAGGCGCTGCCGTCCGCGCCAGTGCCTGACACGTCGCGGCTTGTCCGCGAGACCTCGGCCGTGACCGTGGTGCTTTCAGTCAACTCGACCGCCATGTCAGTGCCCATGAGGTTTCCGCTCTTGCCAACGCTCTGCTCCCTGACGCCCGTTACACCCACTTCCAACTTGTCGTCGAACGCCTTTATGGCTGCCCTGCCGCCGTAGTCCATGGAGCTGTCCGAGCCGTCATAGGACTCGTACTCCACGACAATGTAGACGGGGTTCATGTCGAAGTCCCTGTTTTCCACCGGCTCCTTGAAGAACATGGTGCCGTCGTCGTAGTCGATGGTGTAGTCTGAGAACCTTGTCATGGCCGTGGAGGACAGCACTACCTCGGAGCGGTGCCTGTCCCGCACCTCTATGGTCACTTTATCGGAGTTCATGACAATGTTGCCGCGCGAAAGCCGGTACAAGCCCGAGGTGCCGTCGCCCCTTATCTCGTCCCTTATAAATGCCTGGCTGGTCTCGCTTGCAAAGACGTTGTACTCATAGCGCTTGCCCTTATATTCGCTCTTGAACCCGTTTAGGCTGCGGTTGTAGCGCCCCAGCTCCGTTACTGTAAGCCCGGTGTTGTAGTCTCCAAACAGGGCGTAGAACTGCTTGCGCTCGATCTTGATGTAGAGTTTGCGCGCGCTTATTGCCTCCTGGCCTTCACGTGTGGTATCGCCGTAAAGCGTATAGAAGCTGTCCGGGTCGAGTGAGTTATTCTTGTTGTATTCTGAGTAGGGCTCCTTATCGCTGTCGTAGGAAATTGTAGTAAGCCACTTGCCCTTGATCGTGCCTTTTGCGAAGAAGGCGAGCCTGCCGTCCTGGTAATAGTTGTCCTCGATATCGTGCTCTTTCTGTGAATTGGCGTTCCCGCTTAATATGTTATACCCGGCCGTCCCTTCGGCAACGCCAACGAGTATCCAGTCTCTGAGCTCAGGTTCAAGCCATGCCCTAACTTCCTGTTCAGTTTCCTTGAGCTTGAGCCTCAGCACGGCCTCACCTGTCTTTGTTGTGGGATAGAGCTTGAGATACGCTATGCCGCCGTAGCCGATTATATAGCTGGCCCTGCCTTCGAGCGCTCCGCTCGATTGCCTCTCCGGCTCATAGGGAGTTGCAACAGAGAACCCTCCAATTAATCCGGGCCTTGCGGGCAGGCCGTTCTCATCCGTCAGGCGTACGGCTATTACAGGGGTGGTCTTGCCGTTGGCCACAAGCCTTGAGATCTCCGGTACGACTTCCGCCTCAACCGGAGGCCCGGCGAAGTGGATAGTACGCTCTATGCCGGACCCATTGATATCGGCCTCGAACACGTTCCTTCCGCTTTTAATCTCAACTCCTCTCCAGCGGCTTACGGCCACAGTGCCCGAGCGGTTGGTTAGTGTCCCCTCAAACTGTATGCCCGGCACATCCTCGCCGTCTCTAAGGAGTCTGACATTCTGCCCCGGTGCGTGCTGTATGGCTATGTTAACCGCCTTTGTAAAGGGCTGGTACCCGGTTTCCGGCCAGAGCCACTTAAAGCCAGGCTCCGCGCTGTCAAGCCACTTGTCGTCATACTCCGGCATCTTGAGCTTGAACTCCGGAGGGGTAAAGCGGCCGTTTTCCTCTTCCGCAGCCGCAGCCAGGTCTCCAGGGCGCTGGCCTGACGTCTGTGCTGTCGCAGGCCCGCTCCTGTCCTTGGTGGCTATTAGCGAGTAGTCCTTGGAGATGTGGTCTGTGTAGACCTTGACCTCGACGCGCCTGTTCTTTGCCATGCCCTCAAGCGTGTCGTTATCTGCTATGGGTTTGTCCTGGCCGGCTCCCATGTATGAGAGTTGATCAGGCGACAGGCCGAGAAGCTCTCCAAGATACCTGCTCACAGAGCGGGCGCGCGCCTCGGAAAGCTCATAGTTGTCATTGAACTCGCCATCTTTGCTTAGCGGCAAGGAATCGGTATGTCCGATTGCGAAGAGCTGGTCGATCTTCAGGCCCTTCATCTGCTCGGACAGTTGCCTCACTGCCTCCATATCCTGCTCGTGCAGCGCTGCTTTGCCTGAAATGAAGTTGGTGGTCAGCACGTAGGTCTTCCTTACACGCTCCTCGTCCTCCACGATCCTTCTGAAGATATTCTCAAGCAGCGGCAGCCGCTGGTTATTCTTCTTTGGCGTGTTGAACGTGAGCGTTGCCCTTGTGAGAAGCTCCTTTGAATCCCCGTGCTTCTGGAGACTGGCATCTAACCTGACCTCGCCCTCGTACCCCGCCTCAAGGTCTCCCAGGCTGAAGGTAAGTGAGGAGAACATGTCCTTTGGATCGCCCAGCGGGTCTTTGTCAAGATACGCACTGCCCTCCACGTACCCGGATTCCCTGGGGAGTATGACAGTGAGCCTTACGTCCTGAAGTGCGACCGCACCTACCTTGATGGGGAGTATATAGCTGGCCGCGTCGTCGCCATAGAAGCTCGTGAGTTCCATCCTCACGTCGCCAACGGCGCGCGGCTTGAGCCTTACATGGAAGTCCGTTCTCCAGAGGGCTCCTCCCGAGAGGTCTACAAACTGTGAGTAAGCCCTGCCCGCAAAGGCAGTGTTCTCCTCGCAGAGGGCTATCTCATAGTTTTCCGGCAAGGTGTCCAGATCCAGCTGGACCACATGGGTATCTGAGGTAATGCCTTCGAAGTGGAACATGCCCTGTTTGTCCGTAACCACATAGGTGCCGTCCTCAAGGTATATCCTTACACCTTCAAGGCCCTCCTTGTCCATACCACCGTCTTCCGCCTCGCCGCCGCACTCGTTGATGAGCACCTGGCCCACTAACGTGTTGTACTCGCGCCAGAAGGGGTCGCGCACGGTTACAGAGGCCTCTGCCGTGTTGGAGTTAACACCGTCGCCTTTTGAGCTTGCATAGTTTATGGCAACCCCCGGGGTAGCTCCTGCGGCAACTTCCACAACATAAGTTATTGTGGCGCTTGCGTTTGGAAGCAGGGTTCCCACTATGAAGCGCAGGGTCCTTCCGTCACCGGAGATGGCCGGGTCAGATGTTGCAGCCCCGTTCAGGGTGGCTGAGCCTTTCTTGTAGCGGAATCCCAGAGGGATGTAGTCAAACACACCCACGTTGGTTGCGGTCTGGCCCAGGTTCTCCTTGACCTCTACCGTATAGACAAGGAAATCACCAAGGTAGACCACATTCTTCCCAGCGCTCTTGGTCACGAACAGGCCCAGTGTATTGCTGCTTGCTCCCACCTGTACTGTTGCGGTTTCGGTGTCGCTTAAATCGCCGGGGTCGGTGTAGTTTATCGTGACTTGCGAGCCCAGACCCACGTCCAGGATACCGTCTTTGCTGTTAACGCCTCCTGAACCTGTGGGCACGTGTCCTGCGAACACTCCTGTGTGTGGACCGGTCTCCGTGAGCCTGATTATCTCCACGTCACCAGATGGGGTCGTGATATTTATTGTCATGGTATCCGGGTTCAAGAAGTCCAGGTCCTGGTCAGCGTCCAATATCCTGATGAAGATGGATTCGTCCACCTGGAACTGGGTGGAGTTCACCAGGTCCGCGGTGGTCAGGTCTATCAGTGCTCCGCCGCCGTCAAAAGGCGGGTTCACAGCAAAGAACGGGCCGCCTGCGCCTGTCTGCGAATACTCTGAGGCAGGTACGTTCACAATGACCGCGGATGGGTCAACAGGGTCGTACCTCATCGTGTTCATGACCGCCGTCGTTGGTGTTGGTAAAACTATCATTGAGTGAGGGTTTGACTGGCTTGTAGCGGTCTGGACGCCCACCGTGTAAGAGGCGTTGGCCACGTTGTCGATTACCATGCCGGGTTGGACCTCGGCAAGGGCGGGCGGGTTCAATGCAAGCAGGGCGGCAAGGACGATAAGCGCCTGTCCCAGCCCGCGTAGCAGTTTATTAAACCGCGCGGGCTCGGACGGACGCACCGGTAGCATGCCAGTCATGCCGGTAGTCCATTCATTTCCGCTCATATTGTTCTCCCTGCCGGGTGTTGATACATAGGGGTATCGAGGCCGCAAGACGCCCCAAGCCCAGGCGCGCATCCCGCCTGAGCCCATGGTCCGCCTTACGGCCCCTATGCGTATCAGTCCCGTCATATCCAGTTCCAGCGGGCGTTACCGCCCGTTATTGTCCTGCAGCCAACCAGAGCGCTTAATCGATGGTCGTGTTAAAGATCATCTGAGTGTTCTGGTTTGCGTTCAGGGTGATCCCGTTTACTACAACTGTGTCCGTGCCGTCATACCAGCCACACGCGTTTCCGAACTCAGGGCATCCGCCTGTGGCGTTTGACAGCCCGAAGGTGCCGCCACCTGCTCCTCCACCGTTGATGACCGTGATGCCGTCTGAGGTGTAGGTCATCTCTGCGGGAAGCGTGTCAGTGATCGTAATCTCGGTCGCAATTGCGCCACCGGCTGCATTGGAGACCTGGATGGTGTATGAGATGGTTGCGCCCGGAATCGCGACTGGGTTGGCGAACAAGTTGATCGGGTCCCATAGCAGCGTCGAGCTCTTTGTGATGGTCAGCGATGCGGTGCTTACCAGGAACGCGGCGTCCAAGGCCTCTATGCCGTCGCCAGAGGCGCCGTCGTCAGCCAGCACCCAGTCCATGGAGCCAGGCCCGCTGTTATCGTCGCCGGGTGAGCCGCTGGCGGCGTCGTCTACTATGATGGCGCCTTGACCTGCGGCGCCGTTGTAGTAGGCGGTCGCGGTGAGCGTGATGTTGGAGATGTCACCGTCTGCAAGCGGTGAACTGATGGTGTCGGCCACGACGAAGATGGTGTTTGTGAAGCCCACTTCCAGTTCGTCAACGAATGTTGCTGTGTCCACTCCTGTGTCATAGATGTCGTTGCCGTTTGAGTCAATGTAGACTCCTGCCAGTAAGGGCTGGTCCCAGTCGTCTCCGACGTTCTGTGCCGTTACGAAGCCCAGGTCCAGGCCCACGTTGCTGTCGTTGGTTACCCGGTACGACAGGTAGTAGGTGTCCGTGGCCCCGGCGGGCGTGACCGTGTTGCCTATGCCGCCCAGGTCGGTCAGTGCGAAGTTCACCTTGGCGTCCACGGTGAAGGTGGTTGCGGCCGAGGTGATGGTGGGCTGTGAGACCGCGCCCACCTTGTAATCCACTGTTGCGTCGTTGCTGACAGTGGTGCCCGCGAGGGTTCCCACTGCCATTGCCGCGCCAGGTACTAGCAGAGCAAGGGCTGCCAGCAGAGCCACGGCTAATGTCAGGACTGATACTCGGTGTTTCATGGTTGTTTCCTCCTTTTTGGTGTTATTACCTGGATGCGTTTCCCATATGTTCTTTTCCATCTTCTTACTCCTTCTTGCCTGTATCGCTACGTATGGTTATCCCCCGGATTGTTGCCAAAATATCCCCTGCTACCCGTTGGATTGATAATTGAACATCAACTCCTTTCCTTTCCTTATTTTCGTTTTGTGTAGTCATCCCGTTATCTATAGCTCCTTTATTCCACTATTGCTGAAAAACCCACGGAGCCCTGCTCCCCGGGCATTATCTCCTTTGAGAAGCTCCAGCGAACGTGTGTATATTCCTCGGGCTTTGGAGGACGCTTTGTCCCGTCTTCCTCAACCACAAAGAGCGCCTCTTTGCGGTCAAAGCTCTTCCCGCTGTCTATGGAGAGGGTGACCGAGGCGTTCTCGCCATGCATGGTCGACGGTTTGAGGATCATGTGTTCCGGCACCGGGTTGGTTATCACTATGTCTGCCGCGGGTTTCGTCCCCGTGTTTTTGAAGTGCACGGAAAAGAACACCTCGTCGCCGGGCAGTATGCGAGCCTTTGCGGCATCTACCCTCTTTACCTCCTTTTCTCCTTTTTCGTTCTCTACAACGACATCCACCTCGTTCACGGACTCAAGCACTAATCCCTTGTTGCCGTTTTCAGCAAGTGCAGCCTGGGCCGTCATGAGCAGGATGGCTGCAGCGGCCAGCGCCATTAACTTTTTCTTAAACATTTATCGAACCTCCATTTTTATCCGTATTCCAGTTAGTCCTCTAGTCGATTGTCACGCTGAACTTTATGACCTGCGTGCCGTCCCCCACCGCGAGGTTCGGCCAGTGCACGGCAATACCGTTTGTTATGGTCGCGTCAAAGTCTCCCTCGTCAGCATCTATCGCGTTACTCAGGCCAGTGCCGTTAAGCTCAAAGGAACTGGGCACCAATGATGTGTTGGCGGGCACGTAGTCGGTCACCTCAACGGTGGTAAGCGTGCCCACGCCCGCGACGTCCACGGTGATCGTATACGTGACCGTGGCCCCGCTCAAGGGATCGCTACCGCCTGTGGGGTCGAGTATGACCGCGGTCTTTGTCATCACAAGGCCTGTCATCACCTCGTAGGTCGAGATGTCCGAATCTGTTCCACCGCTTCCTCCGAATATGGCCTCCGAGCCGCTGTCGCCGGTGCCGGGGCCGGTGCCGCTCTTTGAGTTGACGGTGAGCCTTATATCCGAGACATCACCCTCTGTCAGCCCGAGGGGCATGTCGCTTACCACGAAGACCCTTAGAGTGGTCCCTGCGGCAAGGGCCGGGTCGTTCACTGCCGGCGTGTAAAGCGTGTCCCCGGCGTCATAGAGGCCTGAGCTGTTGGTGTCGAAATATATCTGCATGGAAGAGGGCGAGAAGTCGCTTCCAGCCACCACAGTGTTTGCAAGGCTGTATGAGTCGTTGCCGTTGCCGTTATTTAAGAGCAGGAAGGTTACCGATTTCTGTGTCTCCCCGCTCGTCACGGGAACGTTTGCCACATCGACCGTGGTCACCGTAAGGTCCACTATCTCATCTACCACAATGCTTGCGGTGTTGCTGATCCTGGCGTAGTTAAATGCGCCTAACTTGAAAGTGAGCGTGGCATTGTTGTTTATCGTGGTCCCGGCAGGTGTGGCTGCAATAGCTGAGCCGCCAGAGAGCAATACTAAGAGCCCCACTGCCATTGCCAGGGTTTTAGATTTGAATTTCCCACAGCGAACTGCGGGGATGATTGCAGATTGTCCTTCCATGCCTTTTTCGATACCCCGCAGCTTGGCTGGCGGGGGCGATTCATGTATTTTTGCCGGTTTATGGCTGAGAGGTCTTATCATTTCACCCTCACCTTGAACTGGAGGTCCATGCTTGGCGTGTTCGCTCCTGCGGTCGCGTTAAACACGCCGCCGAACGTGACCCTGAAGGCCCTGACGTTAGAGTCC
>SDBT01009415.1_pt1 | contig 15844 bp, 38 predicted proteins | sample 2277101 | NCBI WGS metagenome assembly SDBT01 (sample SAMN10404973, study PRJNA504765) | marine sediment metagenome | isolation source: marine sediment core GS10_PC15, 103 cmbsf | place: Arctic Ocean: Southern Knipovich Ridge | collected 2010 | reverse complement strand
GAAGCTGGTAGAGAAGAAGCAATTATCTGCCACGTTTGAGTGCCCGAAGCACGGACAATTTGTGGTGGCCCTACCAGAAGAAGGATGAAGTGCCCAGTATGCGGAAAGGATACAGGAGTATATTACTGGCCGTCAGCACTCGATCTGTTGGTGTTGGATGTGTTTGACTACCCACTTTATCAACGAAGTTATCCTGGCGAGCCAGAACATATCTCGCCTCGTTGTGAGCAGTGCTTTGACGAGGCAATAGGGGAAATATCGTGAATGTAATACCAATTGCAACTAACCATATTGCTGTCGAGCTAGATAATGGTGAAGTATTAGACATAAATGACGGCTCTAAAGTTGATAATGCTGTGACTATAAGGTTAGAATCACCCACACAAAGAAGAATGGTTGTTTGTACGTCAATCACATATGACGCATCAGTAAGATTGTTACTAGACAAATAGGGAGGTAAATAATGCCAACAAGAGAAATAGTAGGGGTTATCATTATCGTAGTTCTTGTGGTATTAGGTATATGGTATTGGCTGAAAGGAGGATAATAATGTCAAGTTGGAACACAGAGGAAGATGAGCAACCTCGACCTCAGCAAAAGCCTGAGTACCAAGCCAAAGCTCATTTGGTGCTTGAGGGCTCAGACCAGCACGAATGGGGTGTTGTTAAGGACTGCCACGGCTGCGTCAACTACATTCCAGAAGACGCAGAGATTGTTGGTAACTGGAGCAAATATAGCGAAGGTGTATTCTGGGTAAGCCTCGAAACACCTATCCAGGAACTCCAGGACAAGGCAACTATCCTGATTGCTGAGCTTGTGAAGGAGAGGGAAAAGGAGTTAGCTCACCATCCTGTAAGGAAATCTTCAAGGAAACGCTCTTTACCAGAAGAGCCAACTGGTCCCTCAACCCTAGATAAACTCAGCAAACTTAGAGCATCAGTTAAGAGCTAGAAGGAGGCCAATATGTCCGATAACTGCAAATGCTGTGGTAAGCCTATGATTATACTGCACTGGAATTCAAACTGTGACGCTCTCGCCTGCAACACTTCCAGTTGCAGACTCTATAGACAACCAACACCAGTACCTAAAGGAGCCACAACTCTTGGGGAAGACTTAGGTAAGGTGTATAGCAGACATAAGGGATACTCAAAGAGGAGATATGATGCTACTTTTGAAGAAAGACTGCAAGCACTGCGGGACGAGGTTTCAACCTAAGCGAAAGAGCCAGCAGTATTGTAGTGATGACTGCAGAGTGGAGTATTATAAGAAGCACTTTGGCAGTGAGTCAGTTAATAAGGTGTGCCCGAATTGTGGTGATACCTTCTCTACAACTATGCCGAAGAAGCAGACTTATTGCAAGCCGGAATGTAGAGACGAGGCTCGGAAGAAGAGAATTGATGGTAAACTCGCCCAACTTGATGCAGAGACCTTAACGCATTTGGGCGATCGGTATGCTACATTGGAACGAGATGGGTTTAGGTGTGTGCATTGTGGAAGAGGAGCAAAAGAAGGTGCTGTTCTTGGAGTAGTTGATGATGGTAAAGGTGGTCTTGTAACCGTTTGTGAGGAATGCAAAGCAGGTAAAGAGTTCATAGGGGGTAAAGGGTAATGGAACTAGATATACCGATAAACTGCAAAGCCTTTTGTGAAGTTTGTAGTCATGGTGTCTTCAATATGGAGAAACACATTCAAAGCGAAGAGCATCGCCGTAATCTGAAAAAGGCAAGAGGTGAATTTATGGGGCTCGAACCGAGAACACCAATGCCAAAGGCGGTTCCGAATGAAGTAAGCGAGGGAGCCAAGAATGATACAAGTTAACCGTTACACAACAGTCCTATCGGGGAAGTTTGAAGAGAAGTCTAAAGGTAACTTTTCAATAGAGAAGGTTGTTATACCTAAAGGCTTTATTATACGGACTTATTGCCCAGGTGGATACTTTTACCACGACAAGTTAAGCCGAGATTTCCCTATCGTTAAGTTGATGGAAGGGGGCAGAATCTGGATGTCAGATACCCCGATGGAACAAGAAGGCTTACGGATACCATCCATTATTGCTAAGGGAGATATTCTAATCATTGGGCTGGGTCTTGGTCTCCTACTAACCCTCATTAGGATACACAATACGACTGTAAAGTCTACAACCTTTGTCGAGAAGAACCGAGAGGTGGCAACACTCGTGTACAGTAAGATGAGGTCCCGCAAGACAACACTCGAGCTTTGTGATGGCGAAACTTACCTCTCTAATACTGACAAGAAGTTCGACTTCATCTTTATTGATATATGGGCTGGTTTTGTTGCACCAATAAAAGAGATAGACCGCTGGACCAACCTTGCAAAACGATGCCTCAAAGAGAACGGCAACGTAAGGTGCTGGCTACAAGAACTCTATGACAGAATAAAGAGCAAACTACCCAAAGAACCCATCTTGGAACCTGGTTTTCCTGCCAACTATGACCCATGCTTAATCTGTGGTAAAAAACTGAGGAATGATTATGCTGGTCTTTGTATAGACTGTGCAAATAGTCTTGGTGTTAGTGAAATATACAGGAAATAAGGAGGGAAACAATGGAGAAAACGAAGAAGCAGGTTGTATCCGGTTATCATAGACCAGTATGTGTCAAGTGCCATTGTGAGTTGCGCCCAGAAACTAATGGTGTTGGATTACTTGACATGGTAGAAAGAGGGAGAACGCAAGGGCAAAATGCCACATTTGTTAACATTGAACCACATGAGCTATACGATGCTGACCTCTGGAAATGTCCTAAGTGTGGGATAGAGATAGTCGGTGGTTTTGGCCTTGGTGCTATCTCTACCCATTATGATGACAATTTTAAGGAAATGATAAAGCATTACAAGGATAGGAATTTGCTGATTGAGAATACGGGGTGAAAAATGACTAACACACATCTAAGAGATAGTATCGGAACGTGTCCAGCGTGTAGAGGTTCACTGGTAAGAGTGGTTGATGGGGAGGGCAGAGTTTGGGCCAGATGTACCAGTTGTGGGGCCCAAATACCAGTTGAGATGTTTGTCAAGCTAAAATCTGGAAAATAGTTTTGTTGGCAAAGCTTGGTTGACGGTTTACTTTTATACTATAATAGGCTATAATAATAGGATAAGATGTTAGAGTGTAGGGGTGAAGCTGATGGGTAGAAGTCTACCAAAAGAAGTTTGTAAGCGTTGTGGGCACACTTGGATTAGGAGAGTGTTGAAGCCGAAAGTGTGCCCAAGCTGCCAAAGTCCTTACTGGGATACAGAAAGGACTCGCAGCAAGACTGTAGAGGAAACTAAACTTGTCAGTGCAGAAACGCCGACTATTCAGTGAGTATATGATATGAAAACTGACCGGCCCAGCTTAGACCTGTACTTTATCCGAATTACCCGCATTGTGGCGTCCAGGTCTACATGCCGGCACCGGAGTCAAGGCGCTGTTATTGTCAGAAACGGTCGCATTCTCTCAACCGGCTATAACGGTTCCCCACCTGGACAACGTCATTGCATAGACTCCGAAATCTGCTCCAAGGATGAGGGATTTGAATGCCGCGCAGAGGGTCTGCATGGTGAGTCTAACGCTATAGCGTCTGCAGCGAGGGTGGGTATTTCCACTGAAGGAACCACTATCTATTGCATATATTCCCCCTGTAGGGCATGCTGTAACCTACTCAAGTCTGCGGGTATAATTGAGGTAAAGTACGTTGAGGTATATGAGAGCTACTCAATTGGCCCGTCATACCTCAAAACACTTGGGATAAAAGCAGTCCACTTAGAAGGATAGGAGGTAATGCTTATCAGAGATAGTGACCAGGTAACAAAGATCGAAAGAAGGAGGAATTTAAGTGAAGAAGATACTATTCAGTGTACTGCTTGTTCTGGTGCTGGTGCTGGTAATGGTAAGCCCAGTGATGGCAGCCCCACCAGAAGGCAAAGGTGCTTCCCGTGGCGAGGCCGTAGACCCCAATTATTCAGAACTAGGTATGATTAAGTACTTGGGAAATCCAGCGGGCTACCACTTCTGGTTTACAATGAGTGCCGACCTCGCGCATTACGAAATGGGACACTCTTACCACAATGTTTACCAGCTTACGGTAGACGACCCAGATGAGTGGTCTGGTGTAGCAATTATTCCGGACCGTGAACCCTACAACTTAGTAGGGCATCCCGTAGGCACGCAGGTATACTACAAGATTTTTGACACAGCCACCGGCACTCAAATCTACCCGTGACGAGAAGGGTTATCCCTTCTCCGCTGGGGTCAAGTTAATTGACCTCAGATGAGTGGGAATAACACAGGAAGGAGAGTTGAAATGGGTCTGGAACGCCTACTCGAAATGCAGAAGCAGCTGATGGAGAAAGTTCCACACGACGTTAGTGCTGTTACAGCAAGGCGAATGGTAACAGGTCTTGGTATTATTGAGGAAACTCTCGAATACCTCAATAGCACAGGGCACAAACCCTGGAGGCCAAACCCACTACCCCGTCCTGCTCAACTTGAAGAGATTACCGACATACTGTTCTTCTACCTTGAGCTGATGTTATTGGGAGGGTTTAGTTGGCAAGAGATAGAAGATGAGTATGTCCGTAAACATGCCGAGAACCTGGAACGGTATAGGAGAGCGAAAAAGGGGGATTATGGGTGGAACCACAGAGACGAGAAGAAGGAGTTGTAATGACAGTTCACGTTCTTCCTGTGTGGGAAAAGAACCCTTATGACTGCCCAGAAGTCAGCACGGTTTCATCAAGTGGAGCTAGTGTAAGGGAGTTGAGTCCATTCATTCTTGGCCCAATTGATACATACATACCAGGAATTCAGTCCAAGAACTTCGAGAACCTATGGCAGTTTAGCAAGGTCTATAAGGAACATGTGAAGAATGGGGAACCGACCTGGGACTGGATTTTGTGGCGTAATGCAGGCTGGCTGGATAAACGGGCTCACCGTTATCCTATGGGCAAAGGCACCATTCCCCTGTATTCTTGGTGGAATGGCAAAAAGCTTGGCTATATTGAGGCAAGAAAAAGGATATATGCAACCCTCTATGCTAAGTATGTTGCCCAGACCGTCTGTTACTCACTCCTTGAGGAGTTATACAAGGAGCATGGTGAAGTGACTCTGAAAGACTATGATGCTTATGACCATATCAAGATGGGTATAAGCTTGGTTGAGGTTATCAACAACCCAGATAGGAAGATGGGACATGCATTCGTGTTGGCCATGTTGTTGGAGGGTAAATTGGAGGAGTGCATAAAGAGTTAAAGGGGCAATAATGGAGATAATACCTGTAAGTGACGAGGATGTTGAGAATATCTGTAAGATGGGACATGGTGCTGATTGTTGCATCTGGTTGGTTATGGGGACAAAAGGCTTTGAGTGTCTCTACCACGAGAAGCACACAATGTCTCTTACCGGAGACTCTCTGTACGAAAGGTGGAAGAAAGGCCTCACTGTGGCCAAACGGGATGGTTGTGATAAAATGAGGAATGCTTAACACCTCAGTAATAGGAGTTGAGGAGAGAAATATGCCAACAGGTAAGCACGTTAGCGAGGAAAGGAAGACGGTTATATTAAGACTACATGATCAAGGCCTTTCTGCTATAGTGATAGGCATACGCACCGGCCTACACGCAGCCACAATTCATAAAATAATCAAGAAAGGGGGCTCTGATGAAAACCTTAGAGGAACGCGAACAGAGAGAGCGGGAACGCCAGAAAATCATCAATAAAGCAGTAGATGATGCGATCAGCAGCATCTTGGATGGCTCCGATGGCAGTCGTGAGGAAACTAACTTCCTGACTGCTAAGGTAGCAGAGAAGTTCATGGTACGAGCTTTTAATCCCTTTGGTGTAGATATGATGAAAAAGGACTTAGCTGATGACAGTTAAAGATATGGAATGTCAGTTTTGTGTTATGGGAAAAGTGGTCGAGACAGAGGAGAAGAATCATGTAACCGTTGTGCTCGGCCAAGAGCTGATAATCACAGAAGCCCTAGTTGGGCGCTGCGATACTTGTGGCTCCGTGAATTACGCCTTCAGGAAAGAGGTTATGGAAGGAGGTATTCATGCCAAGGATTGAGGAGATATATGCTTTCGTCGCTGAAGACACAGGACCTGATGATGAAGGAGTTGTGGCTATGAGTGTCGGTGGTGTAATGATGCCTATGGTTGGTGCCGATATGGCCCGGGTGGAGAGTCTCAGGCCAATAGCCAAGAACATATCAAAGCAGACTGGGAAGAAGGTCAAGCTACTACACTTCACTCAGAGGGAGGACCTTGGAGACGTATAAGATGAAGGAAATATGGATTGGTAAGGGTCTTATTGAAGCCGTAAGGCTTGAGCGAGAAAGGAACCCGCAGGCTAGGGCAGCAGGTATAGCCAGGTGCCTTGGTAAATCCAGGGAGGCAATTAGGCAAGCACTTGTAAAGCTGGAACTCCCAACAAGGGTAAATACAGCCAGATTCTGCATAGCTTGTGGTAAGGAGCTGTGTTGGGGAAACAGGTCAGATCGCCACCGAGGATGTTTTATTGACCCTGAGGTTAAGGATGCAGTAGTGCGGGACTACCTGCGTGGAGATAAACCCGCAGTCATCAAGCTGGTACATAAGATTAACCCGGGCGTGATGTACCGTATCCTGCACAAACGGAATGTGAAGCTGAGGTCTAGTGTATAAGAGCCGTTATACGCAAAGGAGTAATGGTTATGAAGCATGTATTTATTTGGTTGATGGTGCTCGTATTTGGATGCTTAGCAGGGATTGGGATAATCTGCCTCAGTAAAGGGCTGTGGCCGTAAATGCATAAGCTACATTACACACAGAGAGGCGAGTTGAAATGACGTTTAAGAAGATAGGTGGCGCCGACACCAAATGGAAGGCCGACACTATCGAGGAAAGGCGGAAGGAGATAACTGAACTTGTCAACCGCCCAATACAGTTCGATGTGATATTAAGCTATGCCCACCACGGTGAGGAAATAACTTGTGAGCTTTGTGGTAATAATGAAAGAACTAGATACTGGTGTAAACCTTGTATTCATCACGGTTGGTGTTGTGTTTGCTGTATTCTTTTAGGCATACCGAACTACAGCACTGGTGTGTATATTCTCGGAGGAAAAAGTGAGCTTTAAGTGTGTTGGATGCGACAATGCTATTCCTTGGGATGGCAAGGGAACATTCTGTTACACTTGTCCATGTGGAGCTACTCTGTTTTATGAGGCAGAAACCTTAAGGCCTGCAATGCCTGCATCCTTGGTACGTGCTATCTATGAACTACAAGAGCTGGGTGTCAAGCCAAAAGGCCCCCACATTGATTACTATTTGGGAGACTCAAATTACACTAGTGATAGCAAGGATATTTTCACTAGGATACTACTAGAGGTGGGCTTTATCTGGATGAAAGATTGTGAACAATGCCAGAAAGATGGCACACTAGCAAGAAAGCTAGAGAGAGAAAAGCATTTAGCCGTTGTTGAGGCTGAGCGGATACTTAAACAGTAGAGGAGAAGTGTTAGGATGGGTAAAATAAGAACGAACACGTATGGGTGGAAGAGGCAGGAAGGGCGGGAGCTCACCCCTGAAGAGAAAGAGAAACTCGCTGAAGTTGATAGACAATACTATTTAGAAGTAGAAAGGCAGAGGCGGGAAAGATCAGCAGCACTATCACGTATGCCCAGAGGCAGATTACTCGATTAGTGAAGGAGAATTATAATGGCAGACATACAACCAATAAATCACCTCAAGGACCAATTTTACACAACGTCGAAAACCGCTTACCAAATGATGACTGGCAAGGAGTGGAGAGAAATCTGTAAGGCAACAGAAGGCGTTATATTATCATGTGGCGAGTCCCTAGAGTTGTATGCTAAATCTCGTGGTGGGGGGATGTATGAGGTAAGAGCAAGACCAAGGTATTGGCGGAACGGCAAGCCGGCGAAAGCCGTAAAGGGGTGAACTAATGGCTGAGCAACCAGTAAAAGTGTCACAAGCAGTTCTTGATGGTATTGATTCAGTTCGTGAGTCTGGAAAGACAAACATGTGTGACTATAAAGCTGTTATGAGACTTGCATTTGACTCGAACTATCACGCTACTGTGGACTGGATGAGTGATAATAAGAAGGCATACACAAAAGGTATATTTGCCGGATTTGAGGTGATTTAATGGCTGAACAACCAATAGTCTACAAGAAGTTCTACAACAAGGATAGTCAGGGAAGGGAAATTCTAGGACCCGAACCAAGGTGGGGCGGTAAAGTTGAGGAGGCAAAGATACAGTGCCCAACATGTGGCTCAACCAACATGTATTACTCCGGTAGTCCTGACGATCCCGAAGAGTTGTTTGGCACAGCTGGTAGTGTTAGATGTAAGCACTGTGGGCACATAACTGACTGGTTTGAGGCACTCAAGCAGAGGAAACACCATCCCACAGATACCCCTAGAGAAGTAACAGGAAGAGATGGGGTTCCACCAGCACCTACAGTCTACTGCCTAAAGGACAGCAAGAAAGTACCTTGCTGGTACTGCCTTGGAAGTTTTACTCAGGGTAGAGAAGTGTGCCCCTTCCTGGTTAGAGCAGAAATCCAAGGAGGAAAAACGGCAAAGGTCGAATGCAGTTGGAAGGAGTGATTCTATGATAATAATTCTCGGCCCAGACCATTCAGGTAAGACAACTCTCGCGAGGAAGCTTGGTTTGCCTTACCACCACTTCACAAAAGAGAGCACTTACGAAGACTACCTCAAACCTCTGTGTGAACTTTCGCTCTTTGATGCTGTTCTCGACAGACATATGATTGCCGAATACCCATACACACTCACAATGAAACGAGACTTCGCCTTCACAATGAAGCAATGGCAAAACATCATACTCCTTACCCTTGCCCATAATCCTCTAATCATTCTCTGTACACATAAACCACTACAGCATGAATACCCCTCTGACCAATATCTTCCTTACTCTGAATGGGATGAGTGTTTGAGGTTGTACAGGAAGTTTCTCAGCACTCACCATATCCATCACGTAGAATACGACTACGTTATGAATAATAGCTTACCTGGCGACAAGTGGCCTAAAGCATTCCTCACACTTGAGGAGAAGTATAGGAACAAGATGTCCTGGTGGCCACCAATGTGGAAAGACGGCTATGGTTTTATAGGGTCAACCAGCCCTAAAGTTCTATTGGTGGCTGAGCGCATTGGGCCAAACAATAGGAATAGTCTCCCGTTCGAGACAGGCCCAACAGGCAAAATGCTCACCGACATGCTAGTTGCTACAAAGACTCCATTAGGAAAGTTCGCTGTCACTAATATGGTCAAGTCTTTTAGGCGAGATCCCCGTCCACCAAATGAAGCTGATCAGAACATGCTACTCATCGAGCTTATACACTTGAAGCCAGAGAAAGTAGTATTTATGGGCGCAGTTGCCAAGTATGGGATTATAGCTGCCAAGGAGCTGAATATCCCACATGTTGAGATACCACATCTTGGTTCACTTCACCATAAGGGAGTAACTGATATGAGTGGGTACCATGCACAATGGAGGAAGATTATGGATATGGTACCAACGTTGAGCTTAAAAGGAGGTAATTGAGATGAAAACAGTCTATGTAGTGTGGGAGCAGAGACTTGGGATCTTAGACTCTATTTGGGGCAAGCAATCTGATGTGGCCAGTAAGGCCGAAACACTAAACATTCATAAAGGCCCCACTGATGAAAAGGATATACCTCAGTGGGTGGTTACAGCATGGAGAGTTCAGTGACTACGGTCAACAACGGAAAGGAGATGAGGCACTGATGGGTGGAGCAGAGCAACCAATCTCCAAGTGTCGGTTCAGGAGCGTTGAGGATGGACGAAGTAGCGGTGGCTACGTGAGAACGAAGAGCACCTGCAGCCACCCCGATACACCAGAACTCTGTCCGTACAGAGGGTCCCGAAAGCGATGGTGTTGCAGGTTCTATGAGGAGAGAAAACAGTGAGCACTTCTGAAGCCACAATCCGGAGAATAGATAGGTTTCATGCACACCTGGATGTTTGTAGTCATTGCGAACGTCACCCATTTGATCTGTGCCCCATTGGTGTAAAGTTGCTGAGGTCGGCAGCTATGGGTGAACCAATAGTTCTCAACAAGGGAACAGACAAAATACCGCCTGATGCAGTATATGTTGGAAGACCTACCAAATGGGGTAATCTTTTCATTATCGGAGTAGATGGAACGCGAGAGGAAGTAATCAGCAAATACAAGCAATGGTTGATGTTGGTGGAGCAAGCATATCTGGTGTCTTATCTGACAGAACTAAAGGGAAAAGACTTGGTATGTTGGTGTGCACCATTGCCCTGCCACGCCGACATCCTGTTGGAGTTAGCGAACGGGAGGTGAACAGTGACAACATCAAATGAGCTAGAGATAGTTTTCGAGAAGTGGATAAGCCTGAAGTGCCCACATTGCGGGAGGCTTAACCCATTCGACGTGATAAAGTGTATCTACTGTAATTGTGTTATCGGGAGAAGAGCAGCTCTGAAGCTGCAAGCGGAAGATAGCAAGCAAGGAGGACAATGTGAACAAAGAACAAGTTGATGAACTATATCACCTACTTCGAGTAGTATCTAACATGAAGGGCACTGGTGCTGCCGGTATGGGATGGTCCGTGCAGGAAGAAATCGATACTATGTTTGGTATCACCAGGCATCTTCTTGCCGGTGGTGACTACCTCGCACTCGTGAAGTTTTCTGCGTATTATGGTAGAAGGTTCCTGCTTCAGAGGGTATGCGATAAGTTAACCGAAACTGGTTGGAATCCTTCAAGGATTGTTGAGTTGGGTGCGGGCTTGGGGTGGTTTGGTAGAGGTGTGGCCGCCCATTTTGAGTCAGTTCCCTGTCTGTTTGTGGATAAGAGACCTTGGGCACTGATAGACGTTGTGGCGAGTTTGGAGACCAAAGAAGGCTTGAATAAGGTGCTGTCTGTGATGAAAGATGGTGACCTTATAGTAGCAGCAGACCTCTTGCATTGCCTAGACAAACCAAAAGACATAGTGTTGCATTTTTCCAAGTGGCCAATGGCAATATTGGAGTACTGCCCAACGGACATCGAGTATGCTACCAGCTACAGCACTCAGATAAGGAGGTTCGGTGCTACTCCTATAGAGCCAGACGATTTTGCAGGTGTGTTTCCTGGCAGGAGAGTGGATATTGTTGACCTGGACCCATACATATTACTGTTAGTAGAGGCAAGGAAATGACAACGGATAAAGAAACTCAAGGGAAGATAGTGAAAGTCCTAACCCCTTATATGCGAGTTGGGGCATACACACAAGAATATTGGGCAAGAAAGACTGCTGGCTGGATAATGGATGTGTTATCAGAATCTGGGTACCGCAAACTGCCCAAAGATAAACCGCCATTGCTGGAGCAAAAGAATTGCCATGAAGTTAATAATCCTAGCGATTGGAATATGGGAGCTAGTGAACAAAGGGATGCCGATATTAGATACTATGAAGAGGTGTAAGCAATGACCAAAGAAGAAATCTTAGCAATGGGAGCAGATGATGACCTGGATAGGCTTGTAGCTGTAGAGGTCATGGACCTATTTTGCGTGTATGAACCTCCCTACTTGGGTTGGGCTAATAGAGAATACTGGTATGACATGTATGGCAGGCCAGCCAATGTTAGGGGTTACTCCACAGACATCTTATCTGCTTGGCGAGTGGTGGAGAAGCTAACCGATCAAAACCTATTCTGTTCTCTCGACTATCTCAGAGAACAACACTCGAGGGACGGTAGAGGAGACTGGCGGTGTCGGGTGGTTCAAGGTGTAAAGATTGAGTTTGTTTGTGCCAATGCTGCTCCTGAGGCCATCTGTAAGGCAGCATTATTGGCTAAGTTGAAGGCATAAAGTGATTGAACCTGGCTGGTGCCCATACTGTCAAGTGAACACAAACCTGCAAACAGAGCTAAAGCGTGGAAAGCTGGAGGACAGGAACGAGACCACTTGCTGTAAATGTCATAGGATACTTAGATGGCACCTTATAGCAGTAAGAAAAAAGGGGAAAGACGATGGAGGCTAACAACAGGGTAATGAACGAAACTCTCATCAAGATTTGGTGCTTAGAGTTTGTGCAGCCTGGAAAACTTGACCTCAATGCGAAGTTAAAGGAGTTTGCTCAAGCCCAAGACAAAATATCCTTCAAAGCAGGAGTAATAGTAGGATTAGCAAGACGGGAGTACCCACTCGATGCTCCATGTATATTCTGTGGGTATAATAGTGGGCTCTACTGGCAGAAAGGAACTCACACAGAAGACTGCCCGTTTCTGAATGTTGGGGGAATAACAGACAGGGAAGGCAAGCTAGACGAATTAACAAAGGAGGAAAGACCATGACAATTCTACTCAATGTTGGTAATTTATGGACAGACGAATATCTCGACAAGGTAATTGAGCTGAACAGCCAACACTCTGACATAAAAGTTGCTTCGATGTTCGGCTCAATCTCGAAGCTCACGCCTACAGCTCGTTCAGCTGACCGTATCCCCTACAGAGATTGGGCATTCATGGACCAGTACATCGCCAGGGCACAAAAGAACAACATTGCCATCCGGTACACGCTCAACCAATCGTGCATAGGGTCAATACAGGAGTTCAGGGAGAACTGGGATGCCAAGTTAAAAGGTGACTTAATTGAGCTTCACAACATGGGGATCCATGAGTGGATAGTAACTTCACCGCTGTTGATGGAATTACTAGGCGAATTATTTCCCCGTGACATACTTGAAGTGAGCACAATTGCAGAAGTCTCCACATCTGAAGAAGCACGAAGGTGGTTGGAGTTGGGTGCCACTGGGGTCAACCTATCCGGGTCAATAAACCGTAATTTTTCGAGGATAAAAGAGATCGTCGATACAGGCATCGTAGTTTCGATTCTTGCCAATGAAGCCTGTTTGTTCAGGTGCCCATGGCGGCGAGAATGCTACAACTTGAGTTCACATGATAGTTTGCGGTCAGAGGAGCTCTTTGGGTTCTATCCATTCAGGAACTGTAATGAGGTTAGGCTTAAACATCCTGAGGAGTGGATAAAATCAAGGATGGTATTGCCTCAATGGATGAAGGCCTACCAGGACAGGCTGGCAGTCAACTGGTTCAAAGTTGCGTACCGTACTCATCCGTACGAGGTAGCAATCCCAATGCTGGAAGCTTACATGGATCAAGAGTTCAAGGGGAACTTATGCGACCTTTGGCCAACAATCGCACACCTCGGTGATACACCGGAGCCCAGAGAGGTAACTTGTATATCGTGTGAGAAATTGGATGAAGAAAAGATGCTCGATGGGTTCATTTCGTATGGGCCCAACTGCGATAAGACAACATGCGAGGATTGTGGTTATTGCGAACGTTTATATGAGAAAACTAAGTGCCAAGAGTCTACATAAACTACGAGGCATTTGAGCTCATTGAAAGGCTAGGCAGTATTACAGCTGAAGAACTGGCTAAGCATATTGGTGTTAAGAAGGGATCAGCTGCGAACTGGTTGTCCCGTTGGACTAAGAAGGACTACTTGGAGTGGAAACCAGGGGTGCAGGTAGCCAGAACACATAGAAGAGGCGTGGGAAGACCTGGCGGCTCCGCGGGGAGGTATGTGATAGGGAGAAAGTGGTGGGGGGAGTTAGCCTTTGGTACCAATAGTGATCAGGGGTGACTACTTATAATTATAGGAGGCTATAGTTTACTATAATGGTAACCTATTACTTAATACGTGTAAGATGCCCGACCAAGTCGTGTTCCGTTGGTGCACTAACTATGTTAGTAATGCTACTTTTGCTAGCGGGCTAGGATATTAAATAATAGGTTACCATTAAATAGTTATAGTAGGGGATTATGGCAAAGAGAAAGCTTACAGATGCACAGAGGGGTTTCGTACCCAAACTAAGAGTCTTGGGTTTCTCATTCAGAGACATTGGTTATATGTTTGATGTATCGGATGTAACCATATATTACATCGTATATCCAGAGAAGAAGAATGCTAGTATGAGGAAATACTCCGAACACAGCGCAACAGGCACTATGGTGGAAGGTAAGAAGACTGTTGTCCGTAATCTAACTAAGAGACCAAGACCAGACAAGTGTGAGATGTGTGAGGACCGACCAGCTAAAGCATATCATCACTGGAATGACGAAGATCCGAGTATAGGCTTGTGGCTTTGCTTCAGGTGCCACATGGCTGCAGAGGTCATGGATGACTCACCAAACCTTGACCTATTTACTGTTTACATTGATCTCAAAGAGAAAGCAGCATTAGAAGTGGTTGCTGAACGCCGAAGGACTAAAGATGCGATTGACGCTAGCTATAAGAGGTGGCTAAATGCCCGACAACAAGTCTAACGATAAATCTAAAGATAAAAAGAAGAAGAAGAACGATTGGGAACTCGAGGCACCATTTGATGCCGCTGCCTCTCTTGAAGAACTGATAGATGCACAGCCCTTCAAAGAAGCGAGTGATGAACGCGGTGAGTCTGTGACAGCTGGAGCACGAGTTCCCTTGTGGCTACATCGGAGAATAGTTAAGCTCAAAGAACTACCTGGTTCGCCTTATGAGGTGAATTCAGACGTTTACAGGGACTGTATTTATGCCGGACTACAAATCCTCCACATGCGATATGGTATGAGTCCAGATTGGGATGTCGAAAGAAAGATGGCAGCTGTTGCGGACGCTACCGGTGCCGGAAAACGGATAAGGAACCAAGTGGAAGAGCTGATTAACGGATTAGAGGATTTGCATGCCGAGGGTGATGAAGAACAGGCTATTCAGAGGTTAAGTGATTACGTGATGGCAGCTAAGGAATTAGAGAGAAACTGGCTGAGAGAGAGGGTCTTCAGGATGCTGAAGGCCAGTAGGGTTGTTAGAGAGATTAGTGAAGGATGTGATAAAGAAGTACAGAAGTTGCTAGGAGGTAAGGGGAAATGAAAAGGCAATATTATGTGGCATGTAAAGAGTGTGGCGGGGAAGCCTTCAAAATGGTGCAAGAGCTCGAAGCTGAGAATAATGAGGATTGGAGATCGATAGAGTTGAGTAAGGCACTCAGTCATCCTGGTTTCGGTTGGGAGTTGGAAAACTTCACTATGGTATGTGTTAACTGCGGCAAGCCTAGCACGGCTACCGTAGAACACAGAGATATAGTAGCGAGTTCAGGAGAAGAGTAGACAAATGCTGAAAATCGGCCGGTATGAAATAGCTTTTGGTTGGGCATGCTGGATACAAACACATGTACCGACAACTATTCGGTGTATCTTAGGCTTCATTTGGATTTTCAAAGAAGCTAGACCTACTGATATTGATAAGAAGCGGCGGTTTCCACTAGGTACTGCAATGTTTTACAACGGCAAAAAGTACCACTACCGTAAAGCAGGGGAGAATATACACGTGGGAAACAGAGTTTGGAAGGAGGCAAAGGATGAAGATAATTGAGACCTTATGGTTCAACAGTTTCGGTGGGACAGTCGGTATAGTGATAGTTGAAGAGGACAACACTAAGGACCGGAAGGCCTACATCGGGTCGGCCAGTGGTACAAACGAGAGTGCAGACACCGACCACATAATCAATTTCGGATTGCCTTTTTCTCTTGATACTGCCAAGAGAATGGTGTATCTGTTAGGAGGAAAGCCGTGATAGGAGAAAAAGTACCAAAGGAAGAGTTGGAGAAACTACTGACTGAGGAGGGGAAAAAGGACGAGTTTGTTCGAGAATTGGATGAAGAGATAAAGGGAATGAAGGTAGGTGAATGTTTCTTGTACAGGACAAAGGAAGGAGGGGAGAATTTTACGTCGTTTGCGTTTACCTTCTCTCATTACAAGAACATTGAGATCTATACCCG
>SDBT01009413.1_pt1 | contig 15844 bp, 15 predicted proteins | sample 2277101 | NCBI WGS metagenome assembly SDBT01 (sample SAMN10404973, study PRJNA504765) | marine sediment metagenome | isolation source: marine sediment core GS10_PC15, 103 cmbsf | place: Arctic Ocean: Southern Knipovich Ridge | collected 2010 | reverse complement strand
GTCAGGGTCGTTCTCGACAAAACCAACGTAAATGATCCCGGCATGAACTCCGGTGCCGGTCAATTCGATCCTGATCGATTCTACCAATCCTGTAAGAGCCATCTTCGCCGCGCTGTACGCTGAAGCAGCCGGCATCCCGTGGAGCCCTGCAAGGCTCGAAATAAAAAAAACACTGCCCCCTGTCTGTTTAAGGTGCGGCAGGGCGAACATAGACGGGTAAGCTGAGCCGAGGATGTTCCCTTCGATAACCTTCCTGAAGATATCGGGTTTTATCTCCTCAAATCCTGCCCTCATAATGGTTCCTGCATTATTAATAAGTACATCGATACGGCCCGTTTGGGCGCGAGCCTTTTCGATCAGGTTTCTGCTGTCTTCAGGGGAAGTCACATCGCCGGGGATTGAAAGGACCTGGTGGCCTTTTTTCTTCATCTCTTTTCTTGTCTGCTCCAATCTTTCAATGTTTCGTCCATTCAGGACGATCAGGGCCCCTGCTTCGGCGAGAGCGTAAGCAGTAGCCCTGCCAAGCCCGCGGCTTGATCCCGTAATAATAACGACCTTTTTATTAAAAAATTTGCTGCCTCGCATATTATCCTCTTACACCAGTTAATAAAGGAAATATTATGCTAAGCAGGGTTTATTCGCAAGTAGTTTATTGACGGGGCAGGGTGAAATATTAGCTTTTAATGTACACTGCTTGACTAATACTGAATGAAATTATAAATTTCAACCACCTGGTGTTTTAAATATATAAACAGGCAGCAGATAAATGAGTCTGGAAAAATACGGCAAAACTTATTCCGGCTTTTTCAGCCAATACAATATTTCAACAAATATTACGGTAAATGATACTCCCCTGAAGATGAACGAGGTGCAGGCTGTCGGTCATGTTGACGATCTGGAAAAACTGCTTGAGAAATGCTCTGCCATGACTATTATCGAGCTTTGTGTTGAGTCGGAGAGGTATTTCAACAACTCGTTTGTCGGTGAGTCGTTTTTTTATTACGTTATGGCGGGGCTCCAAAACGGCAGGGAGATGGATGAGATATCAAAAGAGTTTATGTCCATTGCGAAAATAGCGGAAAATCCTTATACCATACATCAGCTCCACGGGAGTTTTGTGCAGGACCATTCTAATGCGATTTTTGTGTTTCTGGACTGGGACGGTACTCTTGAAGTCTACGACAAGCAGGTTGGGAAGTTCAGACTGAGGGAGAACGTGTTATCGTTTCTGATGCATTACAAGCAGTTGAATAAAGATCTGGGTGTGAGTAAGTACAAGTTCATTATCACATCGGCAAGCCCCAATATCCACGAAAAAGTCAGAGCTTATCCGGATATATTCGATCTGGTCGACGGCATCTCATCTGTGACCGGTATTGCAAGGCTTTCGAAAGATAAGAACAGGAACCAGGTTTTCGGCAAATTGTATACGGATATATGCAAGCGGCTTGGCATACCGTTCAGCCGCGCGATAGCGGTTACGGATTACTGGTTTGACAGGTCAGTGGAAAATACTTTTCCCATAAATACTATTGTCACTCCTCCGGAGATCTCTGCCGATCACTGGATCAAGATAATCGACACTTTTGAAAGAAAGGGAGACGGTAATCTCTATATGGGTTTTACCGAGCTCAGGAGAAGCCCCTACGAGTTTAGAGATATCCCTATCCTCGATACCAGACAGATAGATTCTGTCAGGACTTACACTATCGGCAGCGGAATATTTCTTTTCAGAACAACTCTTCTGGGAGACTGCTTCTTTGTTCACCCGGGCGAAATCCCTCAGAACAAACCTGACTTTATTGAAAAAAGCCTGCGGGGTGTATACAGGACCATTTTTAAAAAGTTTTAGGGCTGTTTTTCCCAAAATTTGACGCCGGCACTTATTCGCTTGAAAAATCAAAAACCACAGGTGATGCGAGTTTTTTATAATCTTTCACCTTCATGATAATGGAATCGGTTAAAGATCCCGCATTAAAAGCTATGCGCTCGTTGTTTATGATGGAATGGTCAACGTAAAGCTCGAGTCCCGTGATGGGCTTTCCAAAGGGGGGCACCGAACCCGGAACCAGACCGGTGATCTTGAGGAGCTCCTCCGGGGTGGCAAAACGTGTCCTTTTTACGTGAAAATACTCTTTTATCTTTGAAGAGCTCATTTTACAGGCGGCGCTCAGGACGAAAAGCTTAAATGTTTCACCCACTTTCAGGACAAGCGCTTTTCCCCCTATACCGATGTCCTCTCCCCGCGCGTTCGCCGCATCAGCTGAGGTTCTTGTGGGTCCATGGTGCATCTCCTGAAACATGACGGACTGTTCTTCTAAAAGTTTCTTTATGTTTTGATAGATCTCATTGTTCACTGCCAAAAGGAAGCAACCTCCTATGGATGTGGTCTATAATTTTAGAAAGTGGTTAAATCAAAGTCTATGCCTTTGAAAATCTTTTGGCTTGTAAAAAAGCCACCTGTTGTGAGAAACCGCACTAATTCACAAACATCGAAACGAGCGCCCCGATACCATATGCCGCAGCTGCCGCTACACCGCCCACGATGAACATTTCCAGTCCCGACAGGACCCTGTCAGCATAAAACATATCTCCAAAAAGGTTTTCAGGATTTTTCACAAATTAAATGACCCGAAAACTAAATAGTGGTATCATATAACATTACGTTTTTCTGTATCATTCAGGTTTCTAAGGTAATATTTACATTATCGGATGAGACCCTTTTATTAAATGAAACCTGTGCCGCCGTTGAACTGAATATAATGGTAAAGTACTTTTGAGTGTAACAAATATACAAGAGCATGAATGTAAAAGGATTTTTTATGCGTTTTATACCAGCTGAGTCGCCGGTTTTTAATAACATAAAGCCTGGTTGGTGGTTTTTTTTACGTAATGATGAGTTGTTGATCAAAACTACAGGTGAAAAGACAGAAATTCCTTTTATGGACGATGTGAATATTCCCGGCCTAGAGCTTTTGTGTATGCATTATCTGGGTAAACTTGACGGAAGTCCCTGCTTTACGGCCGAGCTGACAGTTGACGCTCAGGCTCCCGAAGGGATGGTATTCCAGGGTGTACGGGGGATATTCGGGCTGCTCGGGGAAGAAATATTCCAGCTTGCCTGTCGGGCTGTCCATATTTTGCAATGGGACCGGAACAGTCAGTTTTGCGGCCGGTGCCCAAACCCCACCCGGGCGGACACGCTCGAGCGGGCAAAAGTATGCTCGATGTGCGGTTTTAGAAGCTATCCCAGGATTTCACCGGCAACAATAACTGCTGTGAAACGGGACAAACGGATATTGCTTGCCCGGGCAAGACGATTTCCAGCTGAATTGTACAGTGTTGTAGCAGGTTTTGTTGAACCGGGAGAGACCCTGGAGGAATGCGTAAAGAGAGAGATAATGGAGGAAACCGGTATCGATGTAAAAAATGTACGATACTTCGGAAGCCAGCCATGGCCTTTTCCCGATTCTCTTATGATCGCCTTTACGGCGGATTACGCGGGTGGGGAGATCAGGATCGATAAAAATGAAATAATGGACGCGGGCTGGTTTTCCGCGGACGCGCTGCCGCGAATTCCTGACAAGCTCAGCATTGCGTGGAGGCTTATCGACCATTTTATTGAAAATAACTTGTAAAGTTTTAACCCTACTCCACGGTCACGCTTTTTGCCAGATTTCTCGGCTGATCAACATTACATCCCCTGATAACCGCCACATGATAGGCAAGAAGCTGGAGCGGTATGACATTTATAACCGGTGAGAGAAACGTCAGGGTCTCGGGCACTTCAAAAACGATGTCCGAAAGCTCCTTGATTTGTTCATCTCCGCTGGTAACTACAGATAAAATAGTCCCGTTACGTGCCCGGATCTCGGAAATATTGCTCATGATCTTTTCATAAATGACGTCTTTTGTAGCAATGACAATAACGGGCATATTTTTATCTATCAGGGCGATAGGGCCATGTTTCATCTCCGCGGCTGGATACCCCTCAGCGTGCAGATAGGATATCTCTTTTAGTTTTAACGCTCCCTCGAGAGCAACGGGGAAATTGTAGCCTCTTCCAAGATATAGAGCGTTATTGTGCTTTGAAAGTTTTTTTGCGATATTTTCGATCTCGCTGTTTCTGTTCAGAATTCCTTCAACAAGATCCGGTATATCATCCAGGGCCTTGACAATTTTTCTTCCGTTTTCGAGGGTCAGGTTTTTCATTCTTCCTATCATCAATGCGATCATCGTCAGGACAAGGACCTGTGATGTAAATGCCTTTGTGGAGGCGACGCCGATTTCCGGTCCAGCGTGGATATACACACCGGCGTCGCTTTCACGGGCTATAGTGCTCCCGACAACATTACATATTCCGAGCACTGTGCCGCCTTTACGTTTTGTTTCCTTAAGCGCGCCCAGGGTGTCGGCTGTTTCCCCTGACTGGCTTATGACAAAAACAATGTCCCCTTTGTTGATGATCGGCCCCCGGTACCTGAACTCGGACGCGTATTCAACTTCCACGGGAATACCGGCGAGCTCTTCAATAATATATTCTCCGATCAGCGCTGAATGCCACGATGTCCCGCAGGCTGTTATAATAATTCTCGAAGCGTTTTTGAGCTGTTCGATATTTTCCAGAAGGCCGTCAAGGCGGGCGGTACCTTCATCATAGTTCAGACGTCCCCGAAGAGTGTTTCTGAGGGATGTTTTCTGTTCAAAGATTTCTTTGAGCATAAAATGCTCGAAACCGTCTTTTTCGATCATTTCAAGGTTCCAGGAGATCTGCTGGACCTTTTTTGATACCTTTTTCATGTCAAGGGACATCACATTGAACTCTTTAGCCGTAAGCTCGGCGATTTCACCATCTTCGAGATAAATAATTTCATTTGTGTATCTCAGGATCGCGGCCACGTCTGAAGCGATAAAATACTCATCCTTCCCTTTGCCGATAAGAAGCGGGCTCCCTTTCTTTGCGGCGAAGATCCTGTCGGGCTCCTTTTTAGATATGACAGCAAGACCGTAAGTCCCTTCCACTTCAGCAAGGGCCGTTGAGAGAGTTTCAAAAAGGCTGCCGTTGTAGTTCTCCTCGATAAGGTGCGCCAGCACTTCCGTGTCGGTATCACTTTTGAAATGATGGCCCCGGTCTTCAAGGTATTTTTTAAGAGACCTGTGGTTCTCGATTATACCGTTGTGCACGACTGTTACGTCGCCACTGCAGTCCGTGTGCGGGTGGGCATTTACCCTGTTAGGTGCGCCGTGGGTTGCCCATCTCGTGTGCGCGATCCCGGCCGTTCCCGAATGCTTCGTGCTTTTTACAAGGTTCTCGAGGTCCTGAACCTTGCCTTTTGTCTTTTCAATAAAAAGGTCATTGTCTTCAAGGACCGCGAGGCCGGCGGAGTCGTAACCCCTGTATTCCAATCTTTTCAGCCCTTCGATCAGCACGGGGATTGCGAGTTTTTTACCTATGTAACCAACTATTCCGCACATATAATCTCCTCCCCCGGTCAACTGTTTACATTTTCGTAATTACTAATATTGAGCCGTTTCACCGCGATTAATCATAAGAATACTCAGTTATCTTGAAAATTCAAATTAAGCCGGGCAAGCCCGAAGTAGCAACAAGAACTAATTATCCTCCGCCAGTGTTTGCTTCATCATCATGGTCTAAGGAGGGGCCTGTTTTAATTTCTTCAGCCGAAGTGGAGTTTTCCGCAGTGGCTGCTGTTACTCTCAGCGTGTTTTTTCTACCAAGACCTCTTGTCAAAAACGCGGCTCCCAAAAGAAAGATCGAAACTCCGATGACAAGCCCGAACTGGGTTTCCAATGAATAAATTATCCAGATAAGAAGAGAAATAGAGATGATGAGGGTCGAAAGCACTGCCAGAACCTTCTTTTTATTCCCGTAAAAGTACATTGACAACAGGCTCAACCCGAAAGTAAATAGAAACCCGGGCCAGAGTATGGTTATACGCTCATATGAGGTGAATATAAGAACAAAAAGAGGGACAGAAGAGGTGGCGATAAATGTCGCTAAAAAAAGGATAAACAGACGTTGTTTTTTCTTTCTTGTAGAAAAGTAAAAAATGTAGAGGATAACTCCTGCAAGCAGGAGAATTGCAGGCCACACTTTGTTGAATCCTCCCTCAAATACCTTGAGGTTGAAGAAGATCACAGCAATACTGATGACGATGAGCGTCACGCCGATAAATAGATGTTTGTTTTTTTGGGTCATAATTTTATTCCTTGACAATGGCTTTCTTTTTTTCGATTTCCGCCATTGTGATGTTTATGGATACATAATTATTCATGAGTTTTAACAGTAAAAATATGTCTTTGTAGGTTTTAACTAGCTCTTCGATAAATTGTTTATTACTGCCGGCGCGTATTTTTTTTATGTTTGAAACTATCTTTGGAGTTTTTAGTTTGTAATCCTCCAGCACGTTCTTCAGGCATTGAGCCATTTTTTTTATGTTTAATACCTGCTCGTCGATGATTATCTTTGCCTTCAGATTTATATTTTTAATTGTTTTATCCAATATTTTTTTCGCACTTTTTTCCCTTTTTATTGACTGCAGCAGCCTCGTAATTACTTTTCCGGTTGTGCCTTCTGAATCAAGGCTGTTTTCAAAGGCCGTAATATTATGAAGATGACTGTTCAGAGCGTAATAGCTGTTGGAGAGGTCGTTGAGTACACCCTTGTTTATGAATATCCCGCTTATTATAAGCTCGTTTACCACTTTGCTTATGTACGTCTTGTATTTATCAGTTATAAATGCTTTTACATAATTTATGGGTAGAACGTACTTGAAAACAGGTATCCCCAGGTTCGCCAGCTGATCGTTTTTGGAATCCGTGTAATTTTTTACTCTTCCTTCCGCAGATCCTTCAAATAATTGGGAGATCATTGTGTGCATGGATTGTTCTTTCAAGGTTCTCTTTATGGAATTTACAACCGTTTGGACGTCATTTTTCTTTTTCTGCAGATAGGAGTTGAAGACATCAACGGTTCCCGGCTTATCGATCGGTACCGGGGCCAGGCTTTTGTCGATCGCCCGGATGATCAGCGCGATATAGCCGTTTTTCTGGAGGCTGGATATCAGGTTTTTCAATTTGTTGTAGTTGCTTTTACTGATAGGCTCAAAGCCTTTGATATTGGAAAAGATCTCGAACGCCGCGTCGAGTTTTCCGTCGACCTCGAAGGTGAAGAGCGACCGATGGAATTTAAGTAGATCGTTTTTTAAAAAGGAGCCCTCTGCCGGAGAAAACGAAGGCTTTCTGATGAAATTCGCCTCCTCCAGTGTTGTGTCAAATTCTCTTAATATGGGAAAGAAATCAAAGTTGGTGAATCGAGCGAAATACAGGAAATTTGAAAAAACGGAATTTATTTTGATGAGAGTCTCTTTATCGAAATAATCGAAATACTCGTTTAACAGCTTGTCAAGATGGTCCGCGGTTTTCTGGATTCCGTATTTCGGTACAAGTTTTTTGACATAATCTTCATTGAGTTTGTTATAGACCTCGAGCGCGTCACTTTGATGAAAACTAAGCACAAAGCTTTCTTCAAACGAGGGGGGAAATTTTATTGTTTTTTTATCAAAAGAAATAAACTGCTTGAGAGGGTAGGTGAGCTTATAAATCTCAAAGATCAATTTAGCTATCGGCGTCTGTATTAAATCCTGTTTTAACTTGAAAAGGTCTATCCTCGATGATGAAAGCTCTTTCTTCAACACCCTGAACGCCCTTCTCTTTACAGGGTCTTTTCCTCCAAAGAGTTTTTTGAAAAACCCGAGTTTTTCTTCCGGTTCCGTTAGGTTATTAGAATCCATGTATATGTTCCTGCAATATTTTTATTTTTATGTATAGATTTTCGATCATGAAATATGCGTATTCCTTTTGTCTTAACTTTCTAACAGGAAGATAAAACATATCTCCATCCTCCAGGTTTCTGGGTATAGGGACCGGCACAGTTACCGCCTTTAAAATATGACCCCTGTGTGAACAAAGACTGCAGTGAACCCTGTCCCCGCCGCATGAAGGGCATATAACATGCGCGGGGATATCGATTTTTACATAAGACCCGTTTTCCAGTTCGGAACGTGTAAGATGCACGCAAACGTCATACCCTTTTGGCCTAAAATGTCCCGATTTTCTCCCGTTGGTTTTCCTGTAGAAACATCTCAGATCTATAAGGTCCTGCAGTGATACTGCAAATGATACCCTGTTATTTGGAAGAGCAGGGCTTCTTTTGGCCTGTTCGCATAATTGCGCTGTGTTGTAGAGTTTTCTCTTTTTGTCATCGATAAGTGTTTTGTAAGCGTCAAGTATTTTGAGGAACATACTGTTTTCGCTGGAAAGATCAGGATGATATTGCTTGGCAAGCTGGTGAAAAGCCCTTTTTATATCTTTGTTATCGGCATTTGTGTTTACATTTAATAGTTCATATAAGGTTTTCATTTTACTCCCATTCTATGGTCGAAGGAGGCTTCGAGGAAATATCATAAACCACTCTGTTGATCCCCTTCACTTCGTTTATTATTCTGGATGATATTTTTTCAAGAGTCTCATACGGGATCTTAAACCAGTCGGCTGTCATCCCGTCAACAGAAGAAACCGCCCTCAATACACAGGCGTTTTCATAGGTCCTCTCATCTCCCATTACTCCAACGCTCCTGACAGGCAGAAGCACGCCAAAGGCCTGCCAGATATCGTTGTAGAGGCCCGAGATTTTTATTTCTTCGGTAATAATTGAATCGGCTTCTTTTAAAATTAACAGCCTTTCTTCTGTTATTTCACCTATGATCCTGATCGCAAGCCCCGGGCCTGGAAAAGGGTGTCTCTCGATGATCTTTTCCGGTATGCCCAGAAGCCTTCCGAGCTCCCTTACTTCGTCCTTGAAAAGCTCACGCAGGGGCTCGATCAGCTTGAGTTTCATTTTTTTGGGGAGCCCTCCCACATTGTGGTGGCTTTTGATCGTAGCAGAGGGTCCGCTGAAAGAGACAGATTCGATAACGTCAGGATACAGGGTCCCCTGCGCAAGGTACTCGACATCCCCGAACTCCTTTGCCTTTTCTTCGAATACGTTTATAAACTCTCTACCGATCGTTTTTCTTTTGTGCTCCGGGTCGGTTATGCCTTTCAGGCTCGAAAGGAACCTGTTTTTCGCGTCAAAAGAAAAAAGTTCGAAGTTGAACCCGTTGCTGAAGGTTTCTTCCACGTCCTTTTCCTCGTTTTTTCTCAAGAGCCCGTTGTTGATAAAAACCGCTTTTGTGTTTTTCCCGATTGCCCTGCCAAGCAGTGTTGCGACAACGGCGGAGTCAACGCCCCCGGAAAGAGCGCAGATGACCTTTTTGTCACCGACCCGCTCCCTGGTCCTTTTTATTTCTCTTTCAATAAAAGAGCCCACGCTCCATTTTTTATCAAATCCGCATACAACGGACAAAAAGTTCCTCAATATTTCTTTTCCCCGTTCAGTGTGCGCGACTTCCGGGTGAAACTGAACACCGTAATATTTTCTATTATCGTCAGCGATGGCCGCGTACGAACTGTTTTTTGTCGCGGCTATGACCTTGAAACCGGCAGGGATACCTTCGACCCGGTCTCCATGGCTCATCCAAACCGTCGTGTTTTCTCCCTTCTTGAACCCTTTGAAGAGACTTGAAACATCGTTTATTCTAAGGATCGCTCTTCCGTATTCTCTTTCTGTTGACGGGCTGACTTTGCCTCCAAGTAAACGTGCGAGTGCCTGCAGGCCGTAACATATCCCAAGTATTGGAATATCAAGGGAAAAAATATCGTTTTCAGGAACAGGCGCGTTTCCGGAATAGACAGAACTGGGGCTTCCGGAAAAAATTATTCCTTTCGGGGAAATCTGACGCAGCCGGTTTATGGAAATATTGTACGGGTGGATCTCCGAGTATGTGCCCAGCTCTCTCGTTTTACGGGCGATAAGCTGAGTGTATTGTGATCCAAAATCCAGTATCACAATAGTGTCGAAATCCGTACCCATACCCAGGTTCTCCGGGAGTTGAATGAAGAAGATTTAAATGTTGATCAAACCCGAGGCAGCTGTGAATCGAAGCCGTGACCTCTTTTTTTCATAATATGCCGCTAATATAAAAGCATTCGGGTTACCTGCCTCGCACACGGAGGCTGTTTTCCCGTCGCAATGAGAAAACCGCCGCTTTTGCGCTGGTCTACTCTGTATTTTATATTATAATATAGAATGTCGGGAAAATACCAATGTATTTTTAATTGCTTATGGAAACAGCTTATTATCGCTCATTCTCAACCTATCTCTCCGAAAAGTTCGATCAAAGGGTTTACAGGGTATCCCTTGATGCCGGGTTTTCCTGCCCTAACAGGAACCGCTATGCGGTTATCAGGGACCCTGCTGTTCGGAAAGGAGCTGTTGGAACAGGAGGCTGTGCATACTGCTCCGCGGAAGGTTCCTGGAACGGGTCGAAAAAAAAACTGTCACTCGAGGACCAGGTAAAGACGGGGAAAGTAATGATCGGGCGGCGTTACAATGCCTCGAAATTTCTTGCATATTTCCAGGCATATTCGAACACCTATGCCCCTGTGGATACTCTCAGGGAGATATACGATTCTGTTGTTCTTGATGACGAGGATTTTGTCGGCCTCATAATAGGGACGAGGCCAGATTGTATTGACTACGAAAAGCTGGAGCTTATCTCGTCCTACAAAGAACGCGGGCTGGAAGTGTGGCTCGAATACGGGCTCCAGTCCTCGAATGACAGGACCCTTGAGATAATAGGGCGGGGCCACACTGCGGAGGATTTTGCCCGGGCAGTTTATATGACAAAGGATTTCGGGATCTCCGTGTGCGCCCACGTGATAATAGGGCTTCCTGGAGAGAGCAGTTCCGATATATTAAATACGGCCGGGTTTTTATCCGGTTTGCCTGTGGAAGGCGTCAAGCTGCACAACCTGAATATTGTAAAGGGCACACGTATGGCTGATGAGTACTACAGAGGGAATGTTATGCCTCTCGCCCTCGATGAGTACGCTCGGCTGGCGGTGGGTTTTCTTGAGCGGATAAGCCCCGATGTTGTGGTACAGCGTCTTGTCGCCCAGACATCTTCAAGATGGCTGTTAGGGCCCGAGTGGAGTTTGAATAAACCAATGGCTGTCAACGCCATTATTGAAGAGTTCAAGCGAAGGAACAGCTTTCAGGGGAAACTGTTCCGGAAGTAGGCCAGGGCCTGATTTTCACAAATAATGTCGTAGACTTTGACCTGGATTTGCTTTATAGTTTAAATAGGTAATATTTATCTTCGAAACCGGACAATGATGAATAAAATAATCAGAGACATTTTTATCCTGTTTTTTCTGGTTTTGTCGGCAACGGCTGCCGTTGTTCACGCTGATGATGGAACTGTGTTTAGAGGAAACGGGAAAGAAGACACACTCAGAGAGGACACGTTCCTGGTCAAGAATATCGATTATTTTGCTGAACTGGGTATAGCGAAACCTATGACCGGGCTTGCGGCAATCAATTTTTCGGCGGAGTCACTTGACGGAAAAATGGTAAACCTGTTCGATTTTAAAGGGAAAGTGATCTTCTTGAACTTCTGGGCCACGTGGTGCGATCCCTGTAAAGCGGAAGTAAAAGATATAGATAAGCTCTGGGGCATGCTCAAAGACGAGGATTTCGTGGTGATGGCCGTCGATCTAAGGGAAAAGAAAAAGAAAGTACGTACTTTTATTGAGGAATACGGGATCGATTTCCCTGTATATCTCGACCCGTCCGGGAGGATCTCCTCCATGTACAGCGTTGGCGGCATTCCTACTACCTATATAATCGATCCGGACGGGAATGTTGTCGGCAAGGCGATCGGCCCGCGGGACTGGGGGGGCAAAGAGTCGATCGGGTTTATGAGGAGTCTTATGCGCCCGAAAGATAAAACCTGAATGCCCGCCGGTGGAAAAAATCCTTCTATCATATCTATTTTTATATGACTAAAAAAAAGTGCGTTTTTTTTGATCTCGGGGGAGTGCTGTACACTCTTGACGTTGAATCTGTTCTAAAAGGCCTCAGTGAGTGCAGCGGCCGGCTCATATCAGAGGTAAAGAGTGTGCTGTTTTCACCCGAATTGTATGAGGAGTTCGAATCGGGAAGTATTTCATCCACTCAATTTTACGAAACTATAAAAAAACGTTTAAGATGCGAAATCAATTTTGTCAGGTTCAAGAGCATCTGGAATTCACTACTGGTAAAACGTGATGATATGTTCAGGATGGTCCTTGATATAGGTAAAAGTATCGATCTGTCTGTGCTTTCGAACACCAATGAAATTAACGCTGAAATACTGGTCAGAGACCTCAAAGGCATTATAAAGGATGTCGTTTTTTCCTTTGAAGTCGGCTGCATGAAACCGGACCACCGGATATTCAGAATCGCGCTGGACAGGGCAAATCTAAAGCCCGAAAGCGTTCTCTTTATCGACGACAGAGAGGAAAATGTAAATGCTGCCAGACATCTAGGGATCGACTCTCATCTGTTCAAAAACCCCGGGGGCCTTGTTGAGTTCCTTGGCGCTTACGGTGTGGAAGCACACGGCCTGTAAACTTTGAATCATACCCCGTATGTCATTTTGTTCCAGACATCATTGTCCGAAAGACGCTCTTCGATATCAATCCCGTAGAACTCTTCAAGAGGTTTAAAAATATCGAAAGATTCCTGATATACTTTTTTGAGAGCGCCCCGTACAATATCTATACCCTCCGGGGTCATTTTTCCAAGCGGCCTCCTCGGGGCCCCGGCCGGAATTCCAAGACCGTTCATGGCTGTTTTTATGGCGAGCGGGTTTCGAAACCTGTCCTCGACCGTTGCTTTGCTGCCGTCCGGCAGGACACGTGTGGATCGGGCTTTTACTGTAACGATCGAGAACAGCGGCTTGAGTTTATCCGCGATACTCTTTCCCTTTTCCCTGTCACCCGAGAGAAGCGCGTCTACCATCCCGGTTACAGCCAGGGGCGCTATATTCGAGATAACGGAAATTGCGCCGGCCGATCCTATCCCGGAATTTGTCATTATTTCAAATGTTATGTCGTCATCACCGGACATGATACTCATGTCCGGCATGAGGGAGTGTTCCTCGGTCATCCGCCCGATATCACCCGTAGCCTCTTTTATGGCGATCACCCTGTCATACCGGCCGCTCAATACCGCTATATCGGCCGGCGTAATAGCTGTCCCCGTTCTTCCGGGTATTACGTATATTACAATTTTGATATCACTGTATTCGTCGAGGACAGGCTGATAGTATTCTCTTCTCAATTCCAGGCTGGATGGTCCGTTGTAATAGCAGTCAACAAGGAGGACTTTATCGATACCGGACTCCACAGCGGTCCTGCAGTAACCGAGTGCTTCAAGTGTGGAGTTTGAACCTGTCCCCGCCAGCACGCCGCATCGGCCCATGGTGAATTCTTTTGCCTTTTTTATTACACTGTTGTGCTCTTCCTCTTTCAGGGCAGGAGACTCCCCGGTAGTCCCGACAGGCAGTATACCGGTAATTCCCCCTGCGACCTGAAATTCGATGTTTTTTTCAAACCCTGAATAATCGACACTTCCATCCGGTTTGAAGGGTGTAATAAGAGCTGTCCAGGCTCCTTTAAAGTCGATGATAGGCATTGTCTTCTCCAATTGACTGAACGCAGAGATCGGTCACAGCATTTTTATACGCATTGCGGATATGGGAGAGTGTACTAAATATTTTTCGGTTGTGCAATAAAAAGTTGTGAATCAGGTAGCCGTTGACAAAAAATCGTAGTAAATGTTAAATGTAAAAAACAGCCGGTTTAGTTTTATAAACCATAAAAAATTCCGATAGAAAACAGGGGAGGAATTAAAAAATGGTGATCAAAAAGAGGGATGACGGGCTTGTACGCATGATCGAGGGTGTAACCAGGCAGAATCTGGCCATGGGAGAGAAAACCCATATGGTAAAATTTTTCTTTGAAAAAGGCAGTGTTGTTCCTGTTCACTCTCACAGCCAGGAGCAGACAGGATATTTGATAAAAGGGAAAATTGTACTGACAATTGACGGCGTAGAACAAGAGATTGATGAAGGTGACAGCTGGTCAATAGGCGGCAACATAAGCCATGGCGCCGCTGTGCCCGAGGATAGTGTTGCTGTTGAGGTCTTTTCCCCTATCAGGGAGGATTACCTGGACGATTAACAATCTTTTTTTGTGGACAGGGGCCCCTGGGTCTACCGATCCGCGCCTGCTGATTTAGCTGTAAAATAAGAGGAAATGACAATTCCGCTTAAAACCAGTACCGTACCGAGCCAGAACAGCCCGGAGAATCTTTCTTTTAAAATTACAAGGGAAAGGATAACCGCGAATACAGGCGTCATGTAGATATATATTGAGACATGAGACGCCGGCATTCTTTTAAGACACGTAAAGTACAGCGGGTAGGATATGCCTATCATGGTCACACCGAGCATTATCATGATCACCCAGGTTTGAACCCCCACACTGTTCAATGTTTGAAACCCCTGTGTAAAAAGGGTCATGAGCGTTAATAACACGGCGCCCGAAAATATAGCGAGAGTCGATACTATTAAAGGGTCATTTCGCGAAAGAACATGTTTTCCAAAAATAGAATAAAGAGTGAATGAAATAACAGCGCCTATGGAAAATAAACCCCCTATGAGATTTACATTGGAGTCGATCGAAAAGCCGCTATTGAATGTCACAAACATCACTCCAGCGAAAGCGAGGACAATACCGGCGATCTTGTGGATTTGGATCTTTTCTTTTAGAAAGATAGCGGAAAAGATAACAATAAAAACTACATTCGTTGAAATGAGCACCGCATTCATGGAAGCCGGAATTCGAGAGAGGGCGCTGAAAGTTAAAATCTGATACAAAAAAAATCCGAACACGCCGAGAAGAAGAGATGAAAGAAGGTCCCGCGCGGGGAGTTTGAAAATCTCTTTCAGCCTCCCAGTGACAGCAAGGAAAATCAGGAGGCTGAAAAATCCCGCGATAAGGTTAAAAGCGCCCAGTTGAAAGGGGTGTACTTCTCTTAAGGCTATCTTTCCGAAAGGGTGTCCGGAAGCCCAGAAAAGGGCCGCTATCAACATCAGCAGGTATTCTGACCTGAATGCCCTGCCGTTTTTTTTCATATCGTTTACTGTGTTCTCTCCCGGAGCTGGTCCAGCACATCCTGCAGACGCTCTATATAGTCCCCATAACCCGCGAAATCCCCTTCACGGAGACTTGACTTCGCCTTGTCATAATTGAGGACTGCCTGGTCCACAAGCCCCCTGATGCTGAGAATTGCCAAAGTATCCGGTGCGGCAGCATCAGATATTTCTTCCGTGGTTTCCACACTTGCGACCGCGAACACCTCGGGAGCCCCGAAAGTCGCGTAAAGAGCATCCTCCAGGGTTTCTCCCATCGCGATCCTGTCCTGATACCCGATGATAACGCGTTTCAATTCCGGAAGCTCGCTCTGTTCCGCCCTCAGGTAAACGGGCTCAACATATATGAGAGAGTCTTTGATCGGGATAACGAGCAGATTGCCCCTGATAACACTCGACCCTTTCTGCCCCCACAGGGTGAAAAGCTGTGAAATTTCTGAATCCTGGTCTATCCTTGACTCTATCTGGAGAGGACCGTAAATAAGCTTCTCTTTCGGGAACTTGTATTCGATTATCCTTCCATAATTCGGGGGGTCGCTCATTGCAGCCATCCATGCGAGCATGTTGTTCTTGTTCGTCGGGGTAAAGGGCAGGATGAGGACAAACTCTTCTTTCTCCTCGTTGTCCGGGAACTTGATGATCGTGTAATAAGGGATCATATCGGTTTCTGTTTCCTCGTA
>SDBT01009411.1_pt1 | contig 15846 bp, 15 predicted proteins | sample 2277101 | NCBI WGS metagenome assembly SDBT01 (sample SAMN10404973, study PRJNA504765) | marine sediment metagenome | isolation source: marine sediment core GS10_PC15, 103 cmbsf | place: Arctic Ocean: Southern Knipovich Ridge | collected 2010 | reverse complement strand
ACGTCTTGACCGAATCGCAAGAGACTTAGCCGTCCAAATGCAGATAATCGCCTTATTGACAAACAAAGGGATTACCCTACTGGACGCCTCAACCCAACAAAACGTAACCGAGTCTATGGAAGCGGACCCGATGATGCGGGCAATGGTTCAGATTCAGGGGACGTTTGCCGAACTTGACAAGCGGCTACTGGTCAAGAAGCTGAAAAAAGGCCGTCAAGCCAAACTTGCCAAAACCGGACATTGTGAAGGTCGTAAGCCCTTTGGATTTTACCCCGGCGAAGCTGAAACCATTAAGCGAATGAAGCAGTTACACCGAAAGCCCCGTGGTGGCGAACGTTTGGGACCGTATCAGATAGCACGAATCTTGAACGGGGAAGGCTGCAAAACCCGCAAAGCAATACAGTGGCGAGGCTCACAGGTCAGTGCTATTTTGAACCGCCTCAAAATGGTAAAGTAGAAGTAGTTCCAGTATGCTCAAATTTCCACTCGTGGTTTTTGGGATAGTGCGGAAGGAAAACTCGTAGCCGTACCTACAGGGGACACTTCGTATGGTGTTTCCTAATGTTGCACCATGCAAAAACAACAAGATGACCTGAAATCTGTGTGTCGGCGGTTCAGGATGGATAAGGTTGAGAAAGGAGGGGAGCAATATCTTTTCAAAGGGAGTAATTATATAGAAAAATCTTTTTTTGATCTTGCGGAAAATAGTATAATTGGTAGTATTATGTGATTCTTTGAAAAGGGCAAGAATATGTGTCAGGTTAAATATATCCGAAATGCACTGCTATTGGGCTTTGTCGTGCTATTTGCGGCGCTTGTTATAGTTCTCATTAGGAAGGGCACGAGAGTCACTGTTATTACTGTTCCCGATGGAGCTAATGTCTATTTGGAGGATAAGCCTGTCGGGAGAACACCTGTAATAGTCACAATTCCATCTTCCGCCAAAAAATTAAGGGTGCAGTTTCAAGAATCTGGTAGCCGAAGTAAACCAATATTACCTGAGGATAAGAAGACATCGAGAACACTTACAGCTGCGTATTTACCGCTCGCAGCCAACTTACCTCTGTTTGTTGCACTAGAAAAAGGATTTTTTACACAAAACGGTATTAATGTAAAAGCTATAGAGGCAACTTCTCCAAATCATATTATCACGGGTATTGTTTCTGGGCAAGTAGATTTCGCAGCCGTTCTTGCCTATTCTTTATTATTTCCCGCTGCAAACCGATACCCTGATAAGTTTAAGTTATTCTCATCTAGCGAGGAGACTTTTCAATATTTTACATCCAGTATCATAACAAAAAAAGACTCTGTAATTAGTTCATACAAAGACCTCAAAGGGAAAAAGATCGGAGTTTATACTGGACTGGTTCAAATTAATTTTCTCAAGGCCATGCTTGTCGGAATGGGTATCGGCCTCAGTGATGTTGAAATTGTGCAAATTAGCCCACGGCTTCAAATCCAAGGATTAGTTTCTGGTGAATATGATGCTCTCTCATCGACCGAGCCTACTGTAAATATAGCCAAATTACAAGGAATTGCAAAGGTGGTCGTTGAAAATCCCAGAGTCAAATATATTATGAATCCTTTTCCATCAACAGCAGCAACCATCTCAACAAAACTTTTAATAGAAGAACCACAAGTCGCAAAAGCTATCATAGATTCTCTAAATATGGCTATAGATTTTATAAATATATATCCTGAAGAAGCTAAAAAAACACTGCCAAAATATACTCCTATCCCAAAGGAAATCGAAGATGAAGTTTTGGCAGATTTAAAACTTTTCAAATATTGCAAGCTGGGAGAAGAAAACAGGCTTAATGTTCAGAGGTTTGCAGACTTCTTATTTGAAAATGAAATCATGAGAAAGCAAATTGATGATGTAAACAAACTGTTTGGTGACTATAAAACCCTGAATAAAGAGTAATGTAATATTTGTAAACAAGGGGTAATGTGGCATACTTAAGCATACAAAATCTTTTTAAAAGTTATAAAGAATCAGATGGAGAAAACACTCAAGTCTTGAATAACATAAACTTGGACATTGGTAAGACCGAATTTATCTCTGTATTTGGGCCTAATGCTTGTGGCAAAACCACCTTGCTGAATATAATCGCCGGTCTTCTAACTGTTGATAAAGGTTCTGTGATGATTGATGGCAAGGAGCCTTCAAAATCCAAGGTTGGGTTTGTTTTTCAAGATTACAATGATTCTCTTTTTCCATGGCTCAAAAACATTGATAACATCGCGTTCTCCTTAACATCTTCTTTCGGGCCTAAAAAGAAAAAACATCAGTATATCCGGAATTATGTTGAAGAAATAGGATTGGGTGAATTACCCATGGATAAATATCCATACCAGTGTAGTGGTGGGCAACAACAGTTAGTGGCCCTGATTAGAGAGTTAATATATGATCCAGATGTACTTTTATTAGATGAGCCATTTGCATCGCTTGACTATGATAGGCGAATTTCACAACAAGAACACCTTCTTAATACTTGGCTTAAAACCAAATCTACAATAGTCTTTATATCGCACGAATTGGATGAAGCAATTTTATTAGCTGATAGGCTTATTCTACTATCTCAACGACCAGCTACTGTTGTTGATATCTTTGATATAGATCTACCTAGACCTAGGAATGTTGAAATGTATGAGCAAGAGGCGTTTTTTAAATTGAGAGTACCGATTTTACAACAGTTCAGGGAAATTATTGGTAGATGAAAAAATCGATGCTTTTAGGTAGTTTAGTTATGATGATCCTTTGGTGGATTATAACCGCCACTGGAATTATAGACAGATTATTTCTTCCTTCACCCATAGCTGTTTTTCATAGGTTGTTTTTAATGTTCATTTCTTTTGAGATTTTCGGAGATATCTGGGCTTCTTTGTGGCGAACCACAACTGGGTTTCTTATAGGCTGTTGCATTGGCGTCGGTATTGGATTGATAATGGGCTACTACAAAAGAGTGTATCAATTGATGGAGTTTCCTGTAGAGTTCTTCAGGTCAATTCCCGCCACAGCAATTTTCCCTCTATTTATTGTGATCTGGGGCTTAGGTGATAAAATCAAAGTATTCATAGCCGCTTGGGCTTCCTGTCTGGTAGTGTTAATAAATACCATATATGGATTGAGAAGTGTCGCTAATATTAGGCTAATGGTAGCTAAAACAAAAAATGCTTCTTTTGCTAAGACTTTTTTCAAGGTTATAATACCGGATGCGTCACCATATATATTTGCCGGTTTTCGTATTGCCCTGTCTCTTGCTCTGGTTGTTGAAATTGTAGCTGAAATGTTTTTGGGCTCAGAATCTGGTTTAGGCCGTAGAATTTTCAACTCTACTTCAATATTTGAAATGGAAGAAGCATATGCAACAGTCCTTATTGTAGGTTTATTGGGATATTTTCTAAATAAGACTATTTTACTAGTACAAAAGAAAATCATACACTGGTCAGGAAAATGATGGACGATTTAGAGTTATCTAATAGCCTTGAACTATTAAAAGAGGTTGTTAAACCAGTAGTAGAATCTATACGCTCTCTCCAACTATCATCGACAGTATATATTACATTTCTTCATTATGATCCCGAAGCAGATTCTTTTGATCTGGTTGATTTCGTTACACCTAATCCGTTATATCCATCACACAAACAAATTAGCAAAGAAGACGGAGCTTTTTATTTTGCTTACAACGCCATAGACAATTTAAGAACTGAAGGTCAACAACAATATGCTATAGGTTGCGACATTACGGGACCACAATGTCCTTGGCCTGATAATATTAAAAGTGAGGCTAAGGAAAAAGGATTGTTCAGTGTTATTTCAATGCCCGTAATGCTTGGAGAACAAAATATTGTGGTAGGTGTCGTTAATACTTTTTATGACGAGGCCTTGAGGGAAAATACAAGAAAAACAGACATTTTAATAGCTAAGTGCTACTTAATTGCAACTGCTGTACATAAGCTCCTCGAGAATCACATGTTAGATAAATTGATCATTAAGGGTGAAGAACAGAATCGCCGATTGCTAGCAGCCAAAGAAATTCAACAAGGATTATTGCCTGAGGCTCCCCTTAATAAAGGCGGTTTTGATATTATTGGTCGTTGTAAACAAGCATACGAAATTGGTGGAGATTTCTTTCATTATTTCGAGTTACCAGAAGGAAATTTGGCATTTACCGTTGCGGATGCCTGTGGGAAAGGCCTTGATGCCACTTTAATAATCATGGAATACTATGGAGTATTTCAATCCCTCATCTCAGAAAGCCAGAATCTTTCAGATGTCGCAAATAAAATAAATAAAGTACTCTTTAGAATAACACCATCAAACATGTTTGTCGAAGCATTTCTTGGTATCATATCATTAGAAAATAATGTCTTAAGCTTTATAAATGCGGGACAACGACACATATCTTTTTACAAGTATGATGCCAAGGCCTTTATTGATCTTGAAAGCAAGAGCAGTGGCTTACTAGGTGCCTCCATGAAAATCAACTTTGATTCCGCAGTAAATTCTGTCGAAATGGTGCCCGGTGACATGTTAGTTTTGATGACTGACGGTTTGTCAGAGTGCATCAATGAAAAAGGCGAGGAGATATCTAAGGAAGAAATCATGAATTTGATTAGGCAGAATCATCTCCGATCCAGTGAAGTTGTATTAGATATGCTATTTGAAATGGAGGAAAATTTCCGGCAAGGCTCCGAAAGAAAGGATGACCAGACAGCCCTTATTATCAGAAAGTCTTTTTAGGTCAATTGAACCGAGTTCTCTTATTTTAGTTTTACAATGCTAGATCTTATAAGCCAGTGGTCAATAACCAAACATTTAATAAGGAGATAGTCAAAGATGGCACCAAATATAACCACCACGTATACAAAAGGGGCGATAATAGCAACATTACTAGATGAAATAATCCTTGATGGAACAGCTATTAAAGAATTAGAAGAATCCCTTATACCGCTTGTCGAGAATTCCAGTGAGAAAAATCTTATTATGGACTTTTCCAGAGTTGAAAGACTTACAAGCGCAATCTTGGGTCTTCTGTTAAGGATAAGTAGGCGAACTAATGAATCGGGTGGTACATTAAAGCTGTGTGGTGTAGACAAAAGGCTCTTCAGGATTTTCAAGGTCACGAAGCTGGACAAAATTTTTGATTTCTATAAGGATATTGAAGAGGCCATTGAAAGCCTCAATTGACTTTACGAAGGCAGGACACCTTTATAGATTCGGGCTTGGAGTGTACAGGTGTGACTTCTATATATATCAGAGAAAGATTAGCCTGGGAAAGCACATTAAAACTTAGCATTTTACTAAATTACAAAGTGTTATGTTAAAGAATCGGCAGTAGCACTTCTGGAAATTGTGATCTTATACTTTCCGAGTTCTAAAATCCTGTCGGTATACTCTTTCATTAATTGGAAGTCTGCATCACAAAAATTTTCTGCCCAGGCTTTTTTCAGGTATTCAACATCAAGCACATCTGAGTCGATGTTTTCTTTTTCTCTTAACATATTAAATGCTACTGAGCCAGGAAAGGGGATCAATTGACAGCAAAAGATTTCTTCAAATCCTGTTATCTCATGTAAGCGGTAGGCGTGCTCAAGTGTTTTTTGTAAACTGTCTTCATTCTCTCCCGGCAGGCCGATAATATATGAGGGCGTCAATCCAATCTCATGGTCTGTTAGTAATTTTGCCATTTCTAAGGACCTTGTTGGAGAACCTTTCATTTTGCATGCTGATTTGTATCGTTGTGGGTCACCAGATTCGATCCCGATAAACATATGGTTGCATGGCAGTTTTTTAACTAATTCGAGCACACTTGAATTTATCTCATCTATGCGTGCGAATATGTGCCAATTTACATCCAAGTCTTTTGGCTTAAATTCAACTAATGTGGCAAACTTTCGTAAATCTTGCAGTGTTGAATCACTGAAGTCAACCACATAATCAACTCCATATTCTTCAACTAATTCTCGAATTTCTTGCCAGATATTTCGAGGGTCACGATAGGCTGGGGTTTGTCCAGATCTTGAACAAAATATGCACCCCCCTTTGTTCTTTTGCCTCCATTCACAGCCAACATTGGTAAATATATTCGTTGCTCTATATGACCAAGTAGGATGATTCGTTTGAAAGGTTTCAATGTATTTCTCTAAGTTAATAAAGCTGCGGTCAGGATATGTAATGAGATCCAAAGGGGATTCATGATTAACAATTAGCTGCGGCATGTTTCCTTTAATAATATCTACCATGGGTTTTTCGCCATATCCAATGACCAAATGGTCTAATATGTCCTTTCGCTTTTCCAATATCAGGTCTGGAATGGCCGAAGCATAAATGCCACCGAGCACAACTTTAGCTCCACATTTTTTAGCAATAGTAGCAAGATTTATTGCCTGTGGATACGTTACAGTGTTAGCGTTGATGCCTACAATGTCTGCATTGAGTCTCTGAGCTATATCCTCATCAGTCTGAAATTCACCATCAATGATTTCTACAACAACATCCGGGCATTCTTGCTTAATGTATGTGGCAATGGAAGCCAAGCCAAGTGGGGCATAAGAACCAGTCCTCGAATTAGATCTATAGGGACCTGTTGTTGGTTGTATAAGTTGTATTTTTGTCATTAGTTAACTATCAATAGATTCTTAATAATACTTTGGGGATAATCGTTATGAAATTCCAACTGTATTGCTAAATATCTTGGTTTCACAAGATGAAGTTATGTTAGTAATATCATTCAATTCTGATAATAACTCTCTATTTAAAGTTAAATTGACCGCATTCAGATTTGGCTCAACATACTCCAGTCTATTTGTCCCTGGTATTGTTAGAGTAATATTAGGATTAGAAATAACGAATTGAATTGCCACTTGAGACAACGGCTCATTAATTTCATGTTTTTGTAGAACTTCCCGTACTTCTTTTATCTTTTGCTGAATTCGCTCACAGCTGTATAGATCAATTTCTTTTTTCCTGGCAGGTGGAACTTTGAAAAAACCATTGCTATTGCAATATTTATCTGTTAAAAATCCCCTAAATAGAGGCTCTCTGGCGATAACAGCAACGTTAGATTCCTTTGCTATTTTAAAAAGCTCTTCATTGGCAGATTTATTAAGTATGTTATAAATCACTTGTATTGAGGCTAAGCCGTTGTATCCTTTCCATCTGCAAATATCGATAGCTGCAATTCCTTCTTCGGGACTATCGATTGAAACGCCATAAAATCCTATTTTCCCTTTGTCCCTAAACTCTTCAAGCAAGTCAAATACAGACCCTTCGGTTAAAATCTCTAAGCAGGGGTTATGCAGTTGATAAAGAAATATTTGATCAACTGCTAACCTTTTCAAGCTTTCTTCTAAATCTTTTTCTAAAAATTCATGGCTAAAGTCTTTTTCATTTGTTCTACTTGGCTCAATGTGCCTACCACCTTTTGTTGCAATTAAAATTTTCTCTTTTCCCAATTCACCAACAAACTGCCCTAACCATTTCTCAACTTTTCCTAAACCATAGCGAGGGGCGGTATCTACAAGAAGTTTAGCAGAATCGGGGAGATTGTTGGCAACAGACCGAAATACTTCATACGAATCACTTTTGCTGATCCCCCCGTAAGCTTCTCCAAAACCATACGTACCTAAGCCTGTAACGAAAATCCTTTCCCCTGTTTTACCTAGCTGTCTATATTCCATATTCATTGTAATTGTGTCCAGCGAGCTTTGTTATAATTGATTTACTAAACTCTATTAGCCAGTACGTTTTCTTCATGTTGTGATACATCTTGAATCCATTTCAACTCCTTATTTCTTAGCTGATAGCCGAAATGTATGAGCATGGGAGCACCAATTCTTGTTATTGTTTCGACTTCATAATCTGATAGTCGCGAGATCTGTTCTTCGTTGAAACCCTGCGTGAATGATGGTGTTGGGAAACCATTAGTATCTAAGCCACAGAAATCAAGGATGGAAACAAGAGTTTCTTTGGGATATTGGATCAGATCTTCATACTTCACAATCATGTAGTTTCTTAAAAAATTCTGATGAGAGACGATAACTATATTTGCCCGGAACCACTGATCAGCAGCTTCTTCAATTGTTGTAAACAATCCCTCATACTGAGGCCTATCTGGGTCGTATCTCCTTTTTCTAACGATTCCCTCGCTCGCAGCATATCCATTGCGCACTATTGCGATAAAATAGGCATCAGGGAAATAGGCTTGAAAAAGTCTTGCTCTTAGGGTATCTGCCGGGCTCTTAGTAATAAATCTGGTTCCAGGAATCAAGTACCTGCCATAGATTTCTTTTACTCTGGCGGCATCTTCAGCATTGTAATCATTCTCTGTTACATAATAGCAGAGTTTGAACTTCTCGTTTGACCATAGTCGGAATGTCGCATCACCGAGGTAATGTGTCATGGACTGGGGTAAACACTGCAAGTCCTGACCTTCGACATCCGGTCCACTTAAACCTTCATGCTCTTTCAATGCCTGCCACAGTATTGTTGTCCCACTATTGCAGCAGCCAAAGACAAAGATCGGCTTTCTCATTTGACTGTCTCCTGTTGATATATATTCACAGGACTCATTATATCTGCGAATAAGTACTTACGGATTTTCTTATGCGGATTTTGCCGCGAATCGAGTGGACAGGAATGCAACAATTGTGCCAGCATGGACTTATGGGCTGTTTTTAGGGGGAAAAGCCAGCTTATTCCACAAAGAAGACGTGAATTGGTAGGTGAGGACAATTGAGATTCTTCAGATGCGCATACTTCTTTTACAAACCTACAAGAATTGTACGTTTACTATCAACTTTCTCATCATGATCTAAGTGCAGGTTTGACCTTCTTAGACAATGAGCTATTTCACGAATTGAATAGTATTATGGATACTGGGCATTCTTGTGGCCTGGTTCAAGTTAATTACTAGTTCGGCTCGAATTTACCTGGCTGAGATGTTTTACTGTAACTGTATTGCTTCAGACAAGACGACATGCTAAAAAAGTAAAGTTTATATAAGTTCAGTTCTGCGAAAACCTACACATTGAGATTGCTTGTTTTCTCTATAATGCGCCATAGTGCCTGGGTGCCTAGGTGACCAAATCCCTCTGCTTGAGCCTGATTGAAAAGTTGCTGCACGAGGGTGATTCCGTACAATGACAATTCAGCCTCTTGAGCAAGTTCTGTTATCAAGCGAAGGTCTTTGCAGAGCAAATCTATCATAAATCCGGGTTCCATATCTTCAGATACTATCTTTGGAGCGAGATTGCTTAAAGCCCATGAACCACCAGCACCGGAGGAAACGACATTTACCATGATGGAAGGATCAAGGCCAACTTTTTTTGCAAGAGCAATACCTTCGCAACAGGCTAACATATGCAGAGCACAAAAAAGCTGGTTGCATGCTTTGGTGGTCTGTCCCATGCCTACTGGTCCGACCCGAACGATATTAGAACCAAGGATTTCAAACAAGGGAAAGCATTTTTGGAAAACGTCCTCGGGGCCACCTACCATAATTGCCAGCGTTCCGTTTTTTGCTCCCACATCGCCACCAGAAACAGGTGCATCTAGATATTGAACCTTTTTTTCTTCAAGACGTTTGGCAAACTCACGAGTAGCGCGAGGTGATATAGTGCTGTTATCAATTACAATCAGGCCAGCATGTGCTTCCTCGTATATCCCGTTTGAACCAAATATTACTTTCTCTACATCGGAAGTATCTGGGACATTTATAAATGTCACATTAGTATTTTCGGCCACTTGAGCGGGGGATCGGCAGACGGTCGCTCCTTGGGCGGCCAGGGCATCACACTTATTTAAAGTACGGTTATGTATGTAAAGCGAATGGCCTGCTTCATGCAAGTTACGGGCCATGGGCAAGCCCATGATGCCTATACCAATGTAACCAATCTTCATGATAATTTCCTTTCTTGTCATTTAATCCAGCATTTCACGGCAGGCGCCTTTAGATTGAGATTTTCCATATTGAGCACCTGGTTAGGGAATCAAGGCTTTCAATTTCTGTATAATATAAAATCTTTCTTAAATTACAATAAATTGAAGTATCTTTTTAAAAATCTTATCTCCGGATTTAGATTGAAAATTGACCGAACTAAAGCATCGCCTTCATTGTCGCATCAAAATCTCTTTTCACATATATATACTTTGTACTGATATGGGCATAATGTATCTTCAACTTTTTCAACTGGACACAAGTGAAAACGATATAAAACCTTGTAAAATCAACCGCTTACAAAAAGGGTAGACATTTCACGCATTTTATCTATAATCCTGCGATTCTGAAATTTGTATAAAAATTAGTTAATAGGGAGAATCATGAGAACTCGACCTTGGGCAATGCTTCTGATGATGTTGGCAGTGATGGATAGGATAAATAAGTTTACGGTTCTAGGATTCTTGAAGCTGACAGCATCATGGAAGGCTTTACATTCAGTGTTTCTTAATACTATTAGGCCGGTCTTACCATTGTAAATAGTCAGGTGAGTGCCAAAATGCGTGCCAACGTTGCATACTTGGCGTCTATTTGGCGTCTACCTGATTTCTACTTCGTGTCGCAAGTCTTTTAGTAACAATCATTAACCGTTTAACCACAATAACTTACAAACCATCTACTTGGACTTCGAATCCGAAGGTTGCAGGTTCGAGTCCTGCCGGGCGCGTTGTGTTCGGCCCTGTTGTCAGAAGATGACAGGGCTTTGTTCTTTGCGCCTAACGTTGTCATCTGCAAAGACTTATCGAAACAGCTCTCACTTGTATTTCCTTCTTTCTCCCTGACGTTAATTACTTGTCAAATCCCCGATAAGATATAAAATAGATGCGCTTGTTCTGAAACCACATAATCGATAGTTGGCTTGGAAAGAAAATCAACGACTTATGTTCGAAGACGAAGCCCAATTACAGAAAACCGCAGAGCAGATCGTGGCCGATATGATCGCTGCGAATTTAGCGCAGAAGAAGTTCTATACCGACGAGCGTGTAGGCAAAGAGTATTTTAATTTGATTACTCCCGATGCCTTCGACAAGAAGCTTATCGTTGTTGCTGTTCTCGGATATCCGGAACGCGTAGGCGTCTGGTCATACTCTTTGCTGCGACAATCGCGCATCACCGAATCCAGCATGGAGCCCTATTTCAGTAAATTTGGAAGCCATGACCTCGGCCTGGTCGCCATTAACCCGAACTATCTCGGGGCCGATATGCAAGGAGACTCATTTGTTTATCAGCTTGAGCAGGTCGTAGCTGATATTGCCGCTGACAAAAAAATAGGGTTTATCGGGTTTTCCATGGGAGGAAAGATTCTCGTCGAGTTTTTGGAGCAACGTCCAAAACTTCTGGCCCGTACCGCCGGTCTTGTGTTGATTGACCCCACATTGCCTAATCGGCTGAAGGTTAAAAATATTCGTCATTTACTCGACAACGATACCTTGCTTATCGCATCGGAGGGTGATGTTGTCAGTCCGGGAAAGATTGCCTCGGCCTTGCTGCAAATCCCTGACATTTCTTTTGGCGGCATTCATGGCCAGATGCCGAACAAGGCGATCGCAGAGGTCGTCAAGTTTTTTGAGCAGCGCCGGTGATAGTAGCAGCAGCGTTTGCCATAATAAGGAGAAAAGGCGCCACTTCGCAGCGCCTTTTCTCCAGTCATAAAACATGGTTCACATGTTACATTTGCATCACCCGTGCATATCGAGTCTTCTCACCGGGCCGCCCCCCCGGGCGTTCAGCCCGCCAAGGACAGTTAAAAACTGCCAACTCGACCAGCCTGGCTCCGACTCTTTTATCGGTCATATTGGGCATTGTTCCTTAATAAAAATAGTAGTAGTCTCAGTAAAATATTGACAATATGACACTGGTTGCGAAAGATCAAAGTTAGAAAATAGGGAAAATGAAGTCAGGTGCTTTGGCGGGTGATTTTAGCGCCGAGGGCATTTAGCTTCTGCTCAATCTGCTCATAACCGCGGTCGATGTGATAGACACGATTTACGATGGTGGTGCCCTCAGCGGCAAGGCCTGCAAGGACGAGTGCTGCCGAGGCTCGGAGGTCCGATGCCATTACCGGGGCGGCAATTAGTTTCCTGACGCCGGCCACTATCACGCTGGGGCCCTCTTTGCGGAGGTTGGCGGCCATGCGGTTCAGCTCGGCAACGTGCATGAATCTGTCGGGGAAGATCTTTTCGGTGATAACGCTGTTGCCGTCAGCCAGTGCCAAAAGTGCCATCAACTGTGCCTGCAAATCGGTGGGAAAACCGGGATAGGGTTGTGTGGTGATGTCGGCGGGCCTAAGCGGGCCGTCGCGGCTTACAACACAGCCATCGTCGGTCGGCTCAATGCAGGCGCCGATGCCGCCAAGCTTATCAACGACGGCCATCATGTCATTCAGCCGGCAGTTCTTCAACTGGACTCGGCCGGAGGTGATGGCGGCCGCTACCATGAAAGTTCCAGCCTCGACACGGTCGCCGATAACGGTGTGCTCGACGGGTTCAAGACTATCGACGCCGTCAATAGTAAGCCTTGGCGAGCCGATGCCGCTGATTTTGGCACCCATCTTATTGAGGCAGTTTGCAAGGTCCGCTATCTCCGGCTCACAGGCAGCCGACTCGATGACCGTTGTGCCCTTTGCTAATGTTGCAGCCATGAGCACATTGGCGGTGCCGAGAACGGTCGAGCCGAAGGGGCCGCCGAGGAAGATGGGTTTGCCTCTCAGGCCGTGGGGCGTTTCGGCGACGATGTAACCGTTTTCGAGGTGGATCTTTGCTCCAAGGGCGCCGAGACCCCGCAGATGAATATCAACCGGTCTGTCACCGATGGCGCAGCCGCCGGGCATGGAGACCCTGGCCCTGCCGCACCTTGCTAACAGCGGGCCGAGGATGCATATGCTGGCCCGCATCTTGCGAACGATATCATATTCGCCGACGGGATTATCAATCGCAGAGGCGTCAATTTGAAGGTCGCCGCCGGCGTCTCTTTTGACGTCTGCACCTAAGGTTCGCAAGAGTTTTGCAAGGACGGAGATGTCGGCTAACTGCGGGGCGCCTTTGACAATTGATTTGCCGGGCGCGAGGATGGCCGCAGCCATTATCGGCAGGGCGGCGTTCTTGGAGCCGCTGATAGTAACGGTGCCGGCGAGGCGAACGGGGCCATCAATACTAAAAAGGTCCATAAATTGGTTTCCTTAAAGAGACCTTGCTACTGTAATATAAAGACGCCCCGGTTTCAAGGGCATAAAATCATCCCGCTACCCCTGCTGCCATCCCTGCCGGGCATTGACATACTCGCTCGTGCCATGGTATAAGAAGCGGTTAGATATGGCGATGCCGTTAAGATTGCCGAGTTTGGCCTTTAGGCCCTTAAATCTTTGTTATAGAAAGAGTCTCCGTAAAGACTTTATCGAGATACTTAGCAGGGAGTAACTCTATGCCACCAAAAGAACATGTGTTGGTTCTTAAGCAAGAAATTCTTGCCGCCGAAGGATTGTTCCATGGGCTCGAATTTGATGTTAATCGTTATCTCCGCCGGCTTTTCGCCCCGGGCGTCCTGAGCTTCATGCCCAGGTCGCTCGCCGAAGCTGACCTCACATACAAGCAGCTTATACCTTACGTAATCATGACGCATGACGGCAGGTACCTTAGCTACGTGCGGGGCAAGCGGGCAGGCGAAAAACGCCTTGTCAGCAACAGGTCCATCGGCATAGGTGGCCATATCAACCCTGTCGATGACGAAGTCCCCTTGTTCGACTCCGATTTCCGCCAGATGTACCGCACCGCCGTCCAGCGGGAAGTCGACGAAGAAGTCTCCGTAGAGGCAAAGTATACTGACCGCATTGTTGCACTGCTCAATGACGACTCCAATGAGGTCGGAAGCGTGCACCTTGGAGTCGTCCACTACTGGACCCTTGATGCGCCGAACGTCAGCAAGCGGGAGCAGATGATTACCCAGATGGGCTTCATGAGCCCTGCCGAGTTGCAGCTCGAGCGCGACTCAATGGAAACATGGTCGCAGTTGTGCCTTGACGGGCTCGACCGGATGGCGAAATCCGCCCAATCCCCCATGCCGTCAGATGCGCTGTTTGAAAATACTTTATAGAGTGGGCTTTGGGAACGGGCGGCAATCTCTGTTCATCGGCATCCCTTTTTTCTTGTTTTTGTGTACACATCGTCTATAATGGTTTTGAATGTGGGGGCAAATCTATAATGTAATGAGTAGGAAAAAATGATGAATTTAACAAATCTAAAGATATTGGTGGCAATGACGGTTTTATTGTTGGCTGGTCCCGGTCCGGCTCTTGCAGCCTCTACCTGGAATATCCAGACCGTCGATAGCACATGTGATGTGGGCCGATCTACATCCATTGCCATCGATTCAGCCGGCCACTCGCACATCACCTACTGGGATTATACCAAAGGCGACCTGAAGTACGCGACCTTTGACGGCTCGACCTGGAATATCCAGACTGTCGACAGCACGCAGGTGACCGGCTACATCGCTTTTACATCCATTGCCCTCGATGCAAAAGGCCGCCCACACATCAGCTACAATGATCATACCAAAGGCCACCTGAAGTACGCGACCTTAAACGGCTCAACCTGGCACATCGAGACTGTCGACGGCACGCCGGATAGGGGTACATTTAACTCTATTGCCCTCGATGCCAGCGGCCACCCACACATCAGCTACAGTGATTCTACTAATTATGACCTTAAGTACGCCACCTTTGACGGCTCGAGATGGCACATCGACACTGTTGACAGCAGAGGGATAGTGGGTTGGGACACATCCATTGCCGTCGATGCTGCCGGCCACCCACACATCAGCTACACTGATTCTGCCAATTATATCCTTAAGTACGCCGCCTTTGACGGCTCGAGATGGCACATCGCGACTGTCGACAAGCCGGGTGGTGTGGGCCTGCAAACATCCATTGCCCTGGATTCGGCTGGCCACCCACACATCAGCTACACGGATTATCCCAACGGCGACCTGAGGTACGCGGCCTTTAACGGCTCGAACTGGCTCATCGAAACCGTCGACAGCACAGGGTGGATGGGCTATGACTCATCCATTGTCATGGATACAAATGACAATCCACACATCAGCTATTTTGATGCGTCCGACGTTGACCTCAAGTACGCCACCTTTGACGGCTCGACCTGGCTCATTGAAACTGTCGATAGCCCCGGCGGTGTGGGCAGGTACACATCCATTGCCCTCGATTCGGCCGGCCACCCACGCATTGCCTACCTCAATTTTACCGACCACAACCTGAAGTACGCGTATGCTTATTGAGATACGTACTTGCCGCTGATATCTTCTTTGACGTCAAATCAGCAATTTTGTAAGGTATGAAAGTGTAGTTAGGCGTGTAAATGGGAAAAGTCAGTTGAAACAAGAATTTATCAATCAGAGAGAAAACAGTATTAACTTTTGCTATCATAGGGAGATTTCAAATGAATAGAATACTTTTTTCAGTGTTATTACTGTTGGCAGCCGGCTGTTCTTTTAATGAAAGTTCGAAAGAGACTCAACGAATTAACAAATTGGCAGAAGTTTCTTTTGATAATGTTCCCGGCCAGGTAGCCGGACAGCTTAGAATTCGGGAATTATTTTTAAGCGATCCACACAGACCAACCTATCATTTTGTAAGCTTCGAAGGACGATGCATGCCATTCGATCCGAACGGTGCGATCTTCTGGAAGGGCAGATACCATCTTTTCTTTATATTCCAGGACGAGAGGGGACATAACTGGGGGCATGTTTCGAGTACGGACCTGGTGCACTGGCGGTACCACCCCACGGGGCTAATCGGTGGAATGTTCAGCGGCAATGCATTCATTAACAA
>SDBT01009410.1_pt1 | contig 15846 bp, 25 predicted proteins | sample 2277101 | NCBI WGS metagenome assembly SDBT01 (sample SAMN10404973, study PRJNA504765) | marine sediment metagenome | isolation source: marine sediment core GS10_PC15, 103 cmbsf | place: Arctic Ocean: Southern Knipovich Ridge | collected 2010 | reverse complement strand
GACTACAGAAGCGACACCCGCAGCCGTTGGAAGTGGCGTCTGAGGCGCTCCAGTAGCCGTATTTATGACCTCCGCAGCGCCCGCTGCGGTCGGTAATATGATACTCGGAGCGCCTGTAGCAGTATTTATTACCTCTGCGACGCCTGCGGCGGTCGGTAGAATGATGCTGGGGGCTCCAACAGCCGTAACTCCACCAGTTATAGTCAATTCTGGAGTAACAGTGATCGTATCTTGTACGACACCACCAATTAGCACCCGGAACTGATAAGTTTCGTCTTCTACCGAGGCTGGCAAGGCCTCAATACACCATTCGTCCTCACGATACTCATTAGTGGCGATATTTACCGTATCACCGGGGTTTTCGTCGTCCTGAATCCGGCCGCCGCCGAATGCACCGGACGCTGGAGCAGTTAATTGAGCTGTAGTGTTTTCCCCTGACGTCGCGATATTGCCCGACAACGACATGGCGAAGGCTTTCGCCCGATGTACAGTGATATTAAACCCGACTATATTACGGTCGCCGGAATCATTCGTAACCCATAGAAATAGAGCACCAGGAGTTAAACTACCTAGGACAACAGTTATCGTGATCGACGTATCGGCCCATGCTGTTTCAGTCTGACCAACTTTCGTACCAGTCGCGTAGACGGCGTTGTCGGATATTTCAACAATTCCGGTACCCTGCGTGGCTTCAAACAACGTACCGGTTATGACTATGCCAGTGTCAGCGTCGTCAAAATCTTCGTCGCCACCTGCGTCGGTAATAGTTGGATTGGTGATGGCTTCAGCAAAGGCCATCGCCAACCCAGTTGATCGTAGAGTTGCGCCAAGTGTGACAGTGTAAGTTTTATCGGTCTGTGCTGACGATTCGATCCCTTCCGCAAGGCCGAGGACGGCCGATCCCGGCGGCAAAGTCGCACCATCAATGCGTTCCGTTAAGGGGGAAGTCCAACCAGACGTGCCACCGCTTGATCCGTTACCGCCACCGAATACAATCAGACCAGCAGCCGGGACACTGATTACAGTGTCCGGTGTGGTCGGCGCTATGGCGGTATCGTTAAACCCGGTGTCGGTCGGCACACCGGAATCGACGCCGTACCAAAGAGCAACTCGTTTGCCCCAACCAGCGTCTAATCCGGTCCATGCGACGGTGACGTTGCCGTTACTGGAGCCCAGCGCAGCCTCGTCAATCGTGTACATTTCCTGAACATTGCCAGCGCCGTCAGGATTAGTCTTTGCTAGTCGTCCAGTTGCACTTTTGCCATCTACGGTGACAGTACCGATAAATACATCATCGGTGCCTACACTTTCATCGCCATTTTGAATAACGATAAGTCGAGCATTGCCCGCTACGCCACAGTCAAATGTCAGTGAGCCAGTGCCAACTGCTGCGGCAACGGCGCGTTGAAATACGATAGCCATTTAGACGTCCCGCCATTCGGCGGCAGCTTCATCGTCACGCTTATATTGTAATGACGCAGTCGCTGTGGGAGGGTCAGCTCCGGCACTGTCGCTTAACACGCGAACGCGAATATTTTCCTCTTTACCTATGCTGTCGTCAACGTCTTGAGCCTGCCGCCATGTCGCCGCAGATTCGGAGCCGTCATCGTTACGCCACCTGAAACCTTCCTGCTCGTAAGTCAGCGCAGACGGAGCGAACGATGCGGAACACGCTGACGCCCGGTTTTGACTGGCATTGGTCGGTTCAATGTTGACATTTGCGTTGGTCGTGGAAAGCCGATCAGCGTAAGAGCCATTAGCGGAAGCAGTCGCATTGTCCGTCTGCTCCGTCATGTCGGTGCCCCACGTTACCGTTGAGGCGTTACCGTTTGAATTAACGGCAGAAACCATGCCCTCGTCGGTTTCAGTCAGATCGGGCAGTAACGGATTCGGGGTAGTCTCATTAGACTCTGCGGAAGCAGTCGCGGGATTGGTCGTAGCACCGCCGGTCTGGTTGACGCCGGTATATGACGCCGCATTGATATTACCCTCGGCCGGGGCCGATGAATAAGTGGCGCTGATAGTCGTGCTGCTGGCTGCGGCAATACCAGCTTCAAGAATGTAGTAGATCGCACAACCGGCAGCGAATCCCGCATCCGGCGTAACAATCTCGACGGCTTCCACCATCGACTGCCCACCGTAGGTAATGGCATCTATTGTTATTGCGCCGTCAACTTCCCAACTGACGGCAACGACCAGCATCCGATTTGCACCGGCGCTGACCGTATAGGTGGCAGTCGTTACCGAAGCGGTAACGGTGGCAGTATCTAGGCGGGCAACCGCCATAACGAACTACTCCTGCTTATGAGGCAGGAACAGTAATCGTGAACGTGGTAAGCTCTACCGTGTCCGTCGCACCGATAACTGTGGAACTGATGTTAATGTCAGCACCAGACGTCGCAACTGTGCCTTCCAATATCTTGCCAGACTGAGCCACATTGATGTAGATCGAGAACTGCACAGTCGTTCCGCCAGTAGCACTCGCATCTGATATTGGCTGCCCCGTCATCGTAATCGTGCCGGTTGAGGCCGCACCGAATGCGTCGGGGGTTGCCAGTATGATCGTAGCTACTTCTACGTCGCCCGAAGTCTCAAAGACCAATTCCGGGGCCGTGCCTGCATTGATCGAATCATCAATCTGATTCGCTAAATCATCACGCAGGGTCGTTTCCAATATCAAAGTCATTCCTAAGTCTCCTCTTCGCCGTAAGTACCTTTCAACTTCACATTATCGTATTTTATCGTACCGTCGGCGCGACGAACGACTCCCGTCCCCTCTATCTTGGTCATTTTTATAAAGACCTCATTTTGTTGTTCTGGGGTCATCTTCAGTAATTCTTCGCTTGTAATTTTACGTTCTTCAGTCATCTTGTTCTATCCCCGTAACGGTGAATGACAATGTTGCCAGCGTAGCGAATACCCGGATAACATCCCCACTACCCGCTACGAAAGCTACCGTGGAACCTGTGTCTCGTAAAGCAATATCCTTATCGTATGCGATATACTGTTCAAGGCTATCTGCGGCTCCATCTACACCAATTGACACTCTAAAACTCGTAGCCCCAGACCTATTCGTTATAATAACTCGCCCGGTAAAGTTCTTTAGAGCGGGGACCGTGTATAAATCCTGTAAAGTCGCTGCTGGCGGATTTAACTGTCCTCTAACTCCCTTTACAGTCGCCATTATTCACCCAAAAAGTAAATGAGTGATTCGTCAGGCCCAACGGTACGAATATTAACCCCATTTGGACTGTAAAACAATCCAGATTTGTACGTTTGATTGTAGATCACCCATGGACTGAGTATGTTCGGCATATCCGTTGCCGACTTAACAAGATAGATATTATCTATCGGTAGGATGCCGGGGAATCGACCTCTAGGCATCAGTAACCCCCACGATGGGGATTGTGATAGTGGTACTTACCGAAGGCATGTGAGCTGACGCTGCCCCGCGCTCGCTTGTGACGCATAACCTGAGCTATACATCGCTGCATTTTCATAGCACCATCTTGCACATAGTAGTTGGACGGCGTTTGCCGATTGCGACTCCCGTGGCCCGTAGCGTAGCCGATACGATCTGTACCCCGAGTCTGACGGCTCACAGACTTGTACATAGGGTCGTGACGATACTCCGGGTTCCCAACGCTCCCGCTCATCGTCCCACCTGTTGAATAACTGTCAGCTTTCATAAACTCTCTCCCTACCTTCGCTGGGATGCCGAGGGTACTCTTACCTCCGGCGGCTGCGGCCATCGCCCTATGCTGCTTCCCACTAACACTAGGCATCTATCTCGTCCAGTGGTCCTCTCGGAATTACGTGTCTAATGAGAAGTTCTCCACTGTGCTCTATTTGACTCTGAGCGGTGGTCGGGAGTAATCGCGCGTACAGCTTATAGAACGCTGACGGATGCTGGTCTGCCCAGTGGCTTAAACGAGGAACTCCACCAATCATCTCAAACGCGTCCATGAACGCATTGACTACTTGCTTTCTGTGGAGCTCACGCGGAACCGCAACCTTCGTAACGCCATTCCCCTGTATTGCCATCTTTGCAAGAGGACGAAGTCTATCAGCGGTCTCTCCGTATGGTTCGGGATCATCGTATTCCCTAGTGAGAGCTTCTTCTTCAGCTTCTTCATACTCATCAGCGGGGATATACTCTACCTTTGTAAGCTCTTTACTCATGCTACCGAATGGTAGCACAGTAGATTACGAGGTACAACCTAGATCATAGTTGGGGGTCATTATGTGCGAATGGTAGGAGTGAATGTATTTGTCTTTGTTTGGGGGTTCAAGGGGGGGCCTTAATTTATGCTGCTATACAGCAATGCTGCGGTGCAAAAAGGGCCGCTGCTTTGCAGCAGCAGCCCCTTGCTGCCTTGCAGCGTTAACTAACGGTAAAATACCCGTTACGGGTTAGCCAGCTAAGCCAGCCCTGTATGGGTTCGGCCTTGCCTGCCAATTTGCCTTTTGTAGGCATACTGGGCGGGTTGGCCGCCACGCTGCTTACAAAGGCTGTAAGCGGCTGCCCCACAAATTGCGCCATGCGGGCATGGTACAAAGCGCGGGCGCTGTTAGCGCGAAAATTGGCCTTTGCAGGCCCCTGGGCTATGGTTGGCCCTACTGGTTTTACGGGTTGCTTTTTGGGCATTTTTGCCACCAAGTTAGTAACGTGCCCAAACCGGGCACAACACTATATAACCACATAATTACCTAAAAAGGTGGCCCATTTAACATAATACCCAAAATATGCTGTACCGCAACATCTTGGCCCAAGACCACCACGATTTCTTTATCGGGCGGTAGCTTAACTCTGGAAATCGGTGGAGCTTAGAGATTTCAAGAGAAATCCCGAGATTCATGGCATGGATATTGCAAGGCAAGGTCCATACCAAGATATTTGACCGAGTAACTCCAAGTTTGGTGTACTTCTAGCTAGACTCCCTTAAAGGGAGTCGATAGACAATGGTAGCTAGAGTAGCTAAGGTTGCTAGATAAACCCCTACTACTTTATTATCATACACATAGAGTTATACACACACATAGAGTTAGACTATACTTAGCAACTCTAGCAACCTTAGCAACCAGACACTCTAAGTGCTTGTAATCCTTAGTATTTTTTATTCTGTTCTAAGTTGCTAGCATTATGCTCGCTAGCAACTTTACCGTTTTCGCTAGCAACTAGACGCAGCCAAAACAGTCTATCATTCACTAGAGCAGACCAAGCGGGAATAATCTTAGGGAGATCTCTTACTATGAAATAAGTGCTAGCAACCCCGCTCGCTGCCTTTATCTTGCCACCATTATTCGCTACATTAAGCCTCGCGTTTTTCAATGCCCTGTTCATTTTAGTCGCCATGTTGCGGTCAATGTCCACCATTGGCACCCGACCTCGGAGATAGATCCACATGAGTTCTCGTGCTGTTGCCACACTCCCATCTACTTCGCTACCTCCTACTTGCAGCGTCCCCTCTGGATCATTAAGGAGGTCGGCAACCCAGAGCTCTAAGGAGTCGTGGGTAAGCTCTACCATATCGTGCTTGGCATCGGTCATGGGAGCCATCGCATTCGGGTTAAACTCTGTTAAGTCACGGTTCAGCAGGTAGCCGTAAATAGCTTCAGCTCCTCCATTCGCTACCCACTCCCATCGTTGATCCCAATACTCTGGGTTGTTGGCGACTTCACCTGGGGAATTCTCAATACACTCAAGCACAGCGAATCGCCGGTCGCCGGCATCTAGCTTGAATATTCCCACCTGATTCCCTGTTAAAAATACATTCAGGCAATTATCAATAAGCTGCGCGTCTACACCCTTCCTCTCTAGCCTTATCGTGGTGCTGGTAATCATGTCCTTTAGGTTGTTATAGACTCGCTGGCCTGCACCACCAGACCTGCTGATTTCATCAGTCTCCTCTACGATAAAGAGTTGCTTAGCTGCGATATCAGCATTAAATGGTCGCTCCAATACTGTAAGCGGAGCCTTACCGACATTCTTGCGGCCAAATATCCGCTGCATAATATCAGCTATCCAGCCTTTGCCGATTCCGGCAGGGCCGACAATTACAAGGCCCGTCATTAACTTACCACCGAGATTCTGTAGTTGCCAAGCCCACCAATCTAGGAAAAACTCCCGTTCAGTTTGGGAGTCAAATACATCGTTAATCCAGCCAGTGTACAGGCTGACATCAGCAGCTAGTGGCTGACATCCCATACCTTCCCATAGGTTATAGAATTGCTCGGTTAAACGTGGCTCGCCAGGTTTGTACACGACCTCGTTAACCTCGTTACGGAGCTTCCAAGATATCCATGCCTTGGCGACACTCTGTGGCTTATTATCATCATTCCAAACTATGCGGTTCGCATAATTCACACCCTCAAAGTCACCCTTCCGCATCAACAGGCCAGTGTCTATTTCAGCTATGCGGTGTATGTCGCGCACCACTACCACTTGAGTATTCATGATAGTCAGGTGATCGGTCATGGCGCTAACTAGAAGCTCTGCTTCCCCACCAAGGAGCTCGGTAGTCTTGTCCTTACCGTACATGAAATAGTAGTCATCGAGTCCCCAGTCGCTATCTCTTCCGGGGGGCAGTATGATTATGCTGGCTGCTGTACGGACTTCTACTTCCATGGTGGCACTGAAACGTCGTGCTGCTTGCCAGAGGCGACCGTTTTCAGGCTGCACATTAGAGTCCATACAAATCACAGGCTCTAATCCTTGGAGCTCCCACGGTATAGTGTGGAAGTCCCAGTTAAGCTTCTTGTCTATACTCCAGCCCCAACAGCCGGAGACTCCAACAGCGTGGAATCCGCATAGTGCGGCGATGTCAGCTTTCAGGTAAGACTCACAAACGAGAATCCGCTGGCCGTACTCCAACTTATCCCAGTCGGCCAGCGGCGAAAAGTAGAGGCCCGGGACCTGTCCCTTTGGTGGCAGGAACTTTGGTTTGTCGACCTCAAGTATGCCCTTTGCGTAGAATACTCTAGCACCGAGCTTTCCAGTTACTTCCCCATTGACGTCTCGTAGGAACCACACGATGCCACGGGAAAGGCCAGGAACCTGTGGGAATCCTTGTTCTTTGAGCCAAGTCGCAGTCTTTACTTCCAGCCCAAGTCTTTTTATTGTAAACTTATCAATCCCCCTCTGTTTCAAATAGTCCAATTGTTCCTGAAAATCTGTAAAAACAAACGGGGAATCAGCCACCAGCATGATCCTTTTATGATTATTGGGGGTACAGGCCAGCTTACCATAACGTAAGCTGACCTAGTAAACTTCTTAATCTAGTGCAGGTTAGAAGCTGGCCCTCGGTCAAATCCTTGTATGAACGCAGCTTGTAACAGTTCGTGGTGGACATACCTATGAAAATGTAAGTATTTACGAGCATTTTTAAGTTGTTCTGGTACAGCGCCTTTAACAAGGTGACGCCGCCAGCCTGAACCATTGACAATCCAGTTATGATATTTTACACCTTCGTTGTAAGCTATTTCCGTAGTTATCATTTTGCTTACAATAGTCACAGGGGTATAGCTAGCATTGGATTCTTTGTACATTTGTCCTGGGCCTATGCTGTATATGAAGGTTGGCAGGTTTTTATCGGCAAGGCTAATGTAAGCTGGAATCCGTTTGGGAATTGTTGGGTATTTGATATTACCATAATCTAACAACCCATAAGATTCCAAAATAACCTTATCGTGGGTGCGGTAAATAGAAGGTATTTTATTCTTAAGGTTTACAGGATCCCACCGTTGTACTTCTTGCCTGTACCCGCCCGGTATGATTTCTACCACCCGCATTAGTCGGCTACCGTACCCGTTATTTCTAACGATTGTACCGACTTCCACGGGGCCATAGTGACGTTTTGTAGCTAAATAATCAAACATAATGAATCTCCAAGTTAGTTAGGAATTACTGTATACCCTTATAATATACCACGCCCAGCAACTTTCATCATAATATCTAGACCATTGATTATTCGTTTATCCAAATTGAACCTAATTACATAATCCTGTGTTACCCTATATATACCAACTAACTACGGAGACTCAAAATGGCAAATCCAATTTTAGGCAGTACAGATACTCCCCTCAACGAATATATTAACGACAAGTTGAGCTTGGACAATATGGACTTCGAAGAGATCTACAGTATGTACAACGATTGTTGTGCTATAGCTGATCTCATGGAAGCTTACCTCAAAACCACTTACCCCACTGAATATAGGAATATGGTATGAACATATTAGATCTACGCAATTTAATTGCTAAAGAATTTGAAAGCAAAGATTTAGAAATTCTAGGTGCGGGGTTTATGTTGGACGGGAGCCAAGCAGATATCAGCGTAATGGTAGGCACCCAGGAATATGAAATATTGATTACTCCTAAGGGAACCCAAGATTAACCGATTATGTTACTATATATTTAGGTTACTTATAGGAGCTTAAAGTCATGCATCGTAACTTTCACAACCCACTTCCCAATGTGAAGTCTCGCCAACAGTTTAATCCAGTAGAACACCCAGACCAAGTTGAATATCATTGCTGGGAGCTAGTGGAACTTTATACAACCATGAATACCGACGCTTTGTTTGGCAAGGTAACTACCGAACAAAAGGGGAAGGTATATGATGCCTTCCATAACTGGCTCGCCATTTTACCGCATTACCGCTTTGGCCCCATACGAAAGGCAGTCATAAACGCTCTGGATTTAGAAGGTAACATACCTAAATCACAAAATCAGGCCATAGCGTTTGGGATCATAACGGCCCTAGACGCTACGCTAAACTGGGAAGATGATTAAACACGCACATGGAAGGCTTCCGCATACTTACAGGCGAACAGTGGGTCATGCTTGTTGGTTTTGTTTCCGGTATTTCCGTGGCTTTAAGAATAAAAAGTATTGTAGTGATAAATGTAGGTACGACGCAGCGAATCAGAGGAAGAGATGAATAAGACGCAACGATTTGTTATTGTTCGTAGGCACAAAGCCGGGAAAATAGATGTCATTGGTACGAACAGCGGGCAGGCTTTTGTTGAGGGGGCGGCGGCGAAAGCTTGCCTTCGCCTTACACAAGAAGGTGGTAGTTATCACGTTGTGGAAATTACCAAGTTGTTAGATTACTATAAGGAACTGTAATGAACTACTTTACTAAAGAAGCTAGAGTTGAAGGCGAAGTCAGTATTTGGGCCACTCCTAAGTATAACCCAGAAGCTGGTGAAGATCCTTTTGATTATGCCCTTTTTGCAGGGGATCATAAGCCGTGGCGTGAAGGTGCAGTTATGGTCACTACTCAAACTATGGCTATGACCCTACCCAGTGGTTTGAATCTTATACAGAAAACTATTGAAACTCTCAGGGAGGCTCAAAGTGAAGTACGTACAGACGCTGAAACTAAAGTGGCTGACTTGGAGAAACGCATTGGAGAGCTCGCGTTACTCACATATACGCCGACATCCGATGCAAACGTGGGACCCGCCGTTGTCACCCCCCTGCACCCAGAAGGAGCATAGTTATGACTGGTCCCACTACTGCGGTGCGAGGGTATGCAGTGAGTGTGGGGATCATGCCGGGTTAGCTCGGTGTTACTGTGGATGGTCACTAACGGAGCCAGGACATGGGAAAGAAGAGCTTAGAGATATGGGAGAAAATGTTGATTAAGAACCTTAATCCTATAGATCAACTGTACGAAGTTATGATTAACTACGCGACAGAGGATGGTAAGGGGTTCAACCCAGATATGTACAGGGAGTTTGTGGATAGTGCTGAAAAACTCCACGCTACCATAGTCACTCTGTATGTTGTAAATATCATAGCTGAGGCGCAAGATAAGCCAGAAATCCTGGAAAGAGTTCCGGGATATATCCAAGCTTGTAAGGATGATTTCATACGGTCTGTAGACGGCCACATAAGAGTTAACCTTGAAGCTAACGACTTAGTTATGCCACTGAGTCACAATGAAGAAGTGTCCGACGCTATTAAGAAGGAACTAGACATATGATCTTAGTAACTGGTGATCGTGGCTACATCGGCACTAACTTCATGGCTGCATCAAGGGAGCCCTGCATCGGCTACGATAAAAAGAATGGTAATGAGCTAGCTGAAATGACTGCCCACTCCCTCTTAGCTACAGGCGTGAATACTATTGTCCACTTAGCTGCCGATATCGACTTAGAAGAGTCCCTAGATGATCCTGTAAAGTATTGGCAGAACAACCTAGCTAGGACCATAGACCTCATAGCCTTGGCTGAGCAAGCCAAACAGATTAAGAGCTTTGTATTCGCATCATCAGCGGCAGCTAGAGATGATACTCCCTACGGGCTTTCCAAGCGGTATGCTGAAAAGGTACTGTCCACCAGTACTCTTGACTATGCCATCCTCAGGTTAGAGAATGTCGTAGGTGGAATAAACCAGCACGACAATTTTGTTAAGAAATGCTTTGACCATGTTGGGGTTGAAAAGTACCTCCCCCTTTATGCGCAAATGGGAAGACCTAGTGAATATGGTGAACGTGACTTTATTCATATATCAGACGTGTGCTGGGCGATCACCGCAGCCATAGACTATACCAGAAATCATGGGACTATACATTGCGAAATTGGCTTGGGGAAAGCAACGTCTATAAGAGATATTGTAGACATGGTGAGTAACATTGCGAAATCAGGATTACGTTGGTCAGCCAAACCGCCCCGCCTGGGTGACATCGCTGTGTCCTATGCTGAAATGAAAAATGAGCTAGACTGGGCACCTCAGTACAACACGATTCAAAAGGTACTGCGACAAATGTGGAGGGAGCGTGACATACCTATACCAACAAATGAATGACCAAGAGATTAACAGTTTCCTATATGAACCTAGACATGGAGTTCTAGGTACGACCAGTTGGTTTGACGAGAGGCCTCAGCTTAATACTGTCTGGTGGATTTATGAACAAGGACGTATTTGGTTCAGCTTTTTCCATTGGAGCAATAAACTGAAAAATATACAGACTGACCCGCACGTCTGCTTGTGCATCCCCACCGCTTTTGGTGATGGTGATCGTCAGGTAATTATATATGGGGAAGTTGACCGTATTGATAAACAGGGGGAGCCAGGATACGATGCAACCCTTGATTATCGTATTACACAAAGGTTTTCAATATCTGAAGAGGAAGCTTTGATTACTCACGAGATGGACCTTAGAGATGGCCCGTGGATGCAGGTATCCTTTAAGCCACTTAGAATCCTTGGAGATAATTATGACACAGGATGAAGGCGGATGGAATCACGGAAGTGATAAATTATTTCTGATATGTATGGTGATAGTTTTCATACTGTATTTGATATTTGCGTGACCTAGCACCTTATGTTATAATGAAATTGCAAAGCCACCAAAAGGGAGAGACCTCATGGACTTAGCACAACTAGGCGATGTCGTAGACGCCTATAAAGAAGCCCGCGACAACAGATTAGCAGCAGACAAATATGCTGTGAAGCTGAAAGCAGCAGAAACCAACCTCAAAGACACCATCATTGGCGAGTGCAAAGCTAACGACCTCAGTGCTGTTGGCGGACAAGTGGCACTCGTAAAATACACCGTTAAAGAAAAGCCAGTCCCCCAGGATTGGCCTGCCATACATCGTTTCATGATTGAACATGATGCTATGGACCTTATGCAGAAGCGCCTGCATGAAGGTGCTTGCAAAGAACGGATAGATACTGGTGTCGACATACCGGGCGTTGGAATCCTAGAAATTGACCACCTAAGTATCGGAGCAGCACCAAAATGACTAAAGCAAAGACAGACGTAGTACCGTGGGAAGAGATGATGGCAAACGAGGCTAAAGACGTTGCTAAGACTGAGCGGCCTTCCGTGGCTAGGATATCACTGCAATCAGGAGTGATGACCTACCAAGACGCAGCCATCCCTGACAATATCCTAGACTGTATTGTCGCAGCAGCTATACACGAACAGGTTTATTACGATAAGCCTTTTCAACAGGGTATCGTGAATCCCCCAGCTTGTTTCGCATTAGGAGCAGTTGGTTCAAACCTGTCTGCCCACGAAACTGTAGGGGAACGTGACTACGGACCTGAGTGTGTAAGCTGTGAAATGAACGCATGGGGGAGTAGCACGACAGGTAGTGGGAAAGGAAAGGCTTGCGGTGAACGACGAAAGCTGGCTATCCTCCCCCTATTTGATAATCCGGAGGAGTACAAGAATGCAGAGATCGCTGTAATGAGTTTACCAGTGATGTCTGTGCGTAACTGGCGGACTTACGTCAACCAGCTCAGCGCTCAGTACCAGCGACCAGCGTGGGGCATGATTACCAGAATTAAGGTGGTGCCAGATGCTAAGTCTCAATTCAAGGTATTGTTTGAGGCTGGGGTTCCTTTGGCGGAAGAATTTATGGGGGCTGTTCACAATAGGGTAGAGATGTGTGTGAATACCTTGATGGTGCCCTATGACATGACTCCTACTGAGGAGAGAGAAACTAGCGAGAGTGATAAATACTAAGGGGAAAGTAATGACTGTAGAAACATGCAAACTGTGTGATCGCACCACTAGGACTCATCGGGTATCCCAAGAGGGCCTATGTTCAACTTGTGAGGTTGCCTTGATCTACTGGAGGCACAAAACACCTTCGCAGATGATGCGACGTGCAAGGCAGCTTGATAGCTTCCAAGCCCGCATGGAGATCACACTGGGGAATGTAAAGAGTATTAAGCGCCGTAGACGTCAAGCTGCATGATAACGCTTGACTTTGAAACAGAGGGGATTGAAGGCAATCCCCTCGTACTTCCACCCATGCCGATTGGTCTTGCGGTGGACTGGGGCAACGGACATTGTGATTACTATGATGGGTTGGTAGAAGCTGAAAAATACTGGTGTAAAGCTCTAAACACCCGCGAACCCCTATTGTTTCACAATGCTCCGTTTGACCTCAGTGTAGGATGCTTCTGGTTTAATACGAAATGGCCGCCTTGGGAACGTGTACATGATACCATCTTCCTTCTTTTCTTGGACGATCCTTATAGTCATTCTCTTGGCCTCAAGCCTAGTGCTGAGCGTTATCTTGGGGAGGTACCTGAGGAGCAGAACTTACTCCATGAATGGATACTCGCCAACGTACCTGACGCGAGCCCTAAGTCCGCAGGGGCATACATTTCGTTTGCTCCAGTTACTCTTGTTGCCCCGTATGCGAAGGGTGATGTGCGTCGTACCAAAGGACTCTATGATAAGCTCCACCCTAGTTGCGCTAGGGAAGCTTACGATAGAGAGCGTAGGCTCTCCCCTATCTTGGTTGAAAGTAGCCGACATGGAATACGAGTTGACCGTGAAAAACTCGAACTTGACCTTGATATTTGTAGTGCTGGGCTCATCGCTTCAGAACAACTCATTTACCACAGACTCAACTGTGAACCATTTAATATTGGATCCGGACCGCAACTCGCCGAACAATTAGATAAAGCGGGGGTCGTCTCGCAATGGTTCTTAACGCCGAAGGGTAGGCGCTCCACTTCTAAAGACAACTTGATGCAAGGCATCAGTGATACGGAGTTGCTAGATTTACTAACTTACCGAAGCACAATGTCAACGTGCGTCGGCACATTTATGAGGCCTTGGTATGAATTCTCAGAAAGTGATGGTCGTGTGCATACCGAATGGAGTCAGGTTGCTAACGACGAGAGGGGCCATGCTGGAGCGCGTACTGGAAGATTGTCAAGCGCACGGCCTAACTTCCAAAATCCGCCAAACCCATTTGAATGGAGAATCCCCACAGGATTGCCTGTATTGCCGAACATGCGGGACTATCTTCTTCCTGAAGAAGGACACCTCTGGATTAAACGTGACTTCAGCTCTCAAGAAATACGTATTCTAGCACACTTTGAAGATGGGGATCTTATGCGGGCATATCAGGAAAACCCTTTCCTTGATCCACATAAGATGGCACAATTCCTTATAGATCAAATTACTGGAATTACCTATCCCCGTGATGATGTCAAAGTTACAGGGTTCAGTATTATCTATGGTAGTGGGGCGCGGGGGCTGGCCTCCCAATTAAAGAGACCCCTCGGAGAAGCGTGCGACCTGCGCGAAGCTTACTTTAAGGCTATGCCAGCGGCGGCAAGCCTCGCACAGTCTACACGCAATCGAGGTAAGTCTGGTGGCACCGTCACTACATGGGGTGGAAGGCCCTACCCGGCTGAACCGTCTAAGATGGTTAAGGGGCGTATACGGAGTTTTGAGTATAAGTTATTGAATTATTTGATCCAGGGCAGCGCCGGGGACCAAACGAAACAGGTTATTTGTGATTGGGTAGAATTGTATAATTTTGATGGGGTGTTCATGGCTACAATCCATGACGAAATTAATGCGTCCGTACCTGAATATACTTGGAAATATGAAATGATTCAACTTCGTAAGGCAATGGACCAAGAGCTATTTGATGTACCTATGAGATCAGAGGGGTTTGTAGGGCCAACATGGGGACAACTGGAGAAATTGGAGAATGAATATGCTTGAATGGCTACGAAGATTGACTAATACTGAGGGATCTGAATTAAATCCTTGGTGGGAATGTAGTCAGTGTGGGGCGTTGTCAATGCACTATACTTGGTTCAACCGATTTGAATGTGTGAATTGTGATAAGGAAGACGATAATGTCTGATAAGTTAGAAGCTATGGGTCAAGAAGACGTAGCTAGAGCTGTAGCTGAAAAAATAGCGACACGAATAGGTATAGACACAGCCGATGGTGTCTTAATGGAACACCCAATGCTCATGCTTTTGTTTATGATTGAGAATATCCTTGATCGTACAGAGTTGTTAGAAGAAATTAACGGCATTAAACATAAGAAAGGGGGCAACGGGGATGGGACCGTACAGCCACAGTCGTATTAATACTTTTAAGAAGTGTAAGGCGAAGTATAAGTTCGCCTACATAGACAAGGTAGAGGTGAATAGGGAGTATTCCCCTGCCATGGAGAGAGGGACTAAGGTCCATAAGTCTCTTGAAATGTTCATGCAGAAGGGTACAGAACTGCTACACCCTGATATTCACAAGCATTACGGACAGTTTTTCTTTGGTATTCGTGAAAATTACACTGTCCAACCCGAAGCGAAGTGGGCCTTCACTTGGGATTGGAAACCTTGCGACTACGATGACAAGGATTGTATGATACGTGGTTTCATGGATCTCAAGTTTGTACCTGAAGACGAAGCTATTCAGGTGTTTGAATATAAAACTGGAAAGAAATACGAAGACCACGCAGACCAAAGGTTCGTTTATGGCCTCGCTGCGCTTCTACAACACCCAGATAAAGAGGGGGTAGACGTTACTACTATCTATTTAGATGGAAAGTTTAACGACAAGGTCCACTACGCAGCTTCAATGCTTGACAACTACAAGTTTTTCATGAAAGAAGACATAGATGCGATAGAAAACTGTGAGGACTTCATACCTGAGCCACAGTTCGGATGTCGTTGGTGCCCGTATAGGCGAACTAACGGAGGCCCATGTCAATTTTAGAAGGTGAAATAGAACAAAAGGCGGTCAAGTATGCTGAGGAACTCGGGTATATCACCTTCAAAGTATCCCCCCTATCCCAACGAGGCTGGCCTGACAGGGTATTTATCAATGTACACGGACACCACATCTATATTGAAATCAAGCGGGGGAAGAAGAAGCCCCGTAAACTTCAAGCCCACAGGCTTGAACAGCTTAAACAGAGGCATCTGGAAGTCCATTGGTCGGCCAGCATAGAGGTTATTAGGAAAATATTACGAGATGGAATGGACACCACATGATTATCAGCTAAGAGCTGTTAAACTCTTACTATCGCAGGGGAGCGGGGGACTACTCTTGGATCCTGG
>SDBT01009409.1_pt1 | contig 15846 bp, 18 predicted proteins | sample 2277101 | NCBI WGS metagenome assembly SDBT01 (sample SAMN10404973, study PRJNA504765) | marine sediment metagenome | isolation source: marine sediment core GS10_PC15, 103 cmbsf | place: Arctic Ocean: Southern Knipovich Ridge | collected 2010 | reverse complement strand
TATGTTTGCATGGATTACGTGCAGCAGTAGGTCAATAGATGGGGTCATGTCTTGATTCTTGAATTACTATATGGTAATCTTGACCTTCTTTTGTTTTCTACTCTTTTACCTTTTCCACACGTTACCTATACTACAATAGTGAACACTTAGGAAATCTTTCCATCTTCTTTACCATGTCTTTTTTTATTGATTCGCCAGGAAGACCTTTTTCTTGGCAGAGAACTCTCCTCCTTCGCATACTTTTCATAATTGAAGAATCCAACAGTTAAGACCCGACCAATAGTTCAAGGATTTTCAAAAATGAAGACCTGACCCTTTAAGCTTTTATCTGTGGGTTCAGATCAAGCACAAAAGGCAAATTCAAATTTGGATGGTGAAGGACGTCATCCTTGGCATGATCGGCAGCGCAGAAGCCTTATCGGGCTCCTACCACTAAAATGATATAGTCTTTCTTCCAAAAGCTCCTGAGCGATGTCTATCTCCATGGCTATGTAAGTCCAAATAACTTGAGGATGCGCGTAGCAGGAATGACTACCCCCAGGCCCGACGGGTTCGCAAATATGTGTACTACCTTGTTTTCCTCCCCTTCCACTAAAGCTAGTTTATAGTTAGAAGGCTGCGGCGCATAAGCTACTATCATTCCCACTATCTGCTTGCTGTAGTTGTAGAAAACAGGCCCTCCGCTATTTCCTGGATTTGGCATTCCGTCAACAATACACCTAGTACCATCGTAGCCAGCGATCATTCCTTTTTGGAGTATTGGAACGAAGGGATTGACGGCGGTCGGATACCCACACCACACAACCTCATGTCCGACCCTAAGGATCTTCCCCTTAAATGCTTCTGCAGGAAACCCGACCGTTTCGAAGTCTTCTACAGATTTCCGGGAAGGATGGAAGGTCAGAATCGCTACGTCTTCCTGTTGGTTTGAGAAGGATGAGATTTTACAGTTATCTATCTTTACGCACTCCCCTTTTCGCGTCAGTGTCCACGCCATAATCCGTCCTTGTCTGGCCGAATCAACAACATGATAGGCGGTAATTAAACCCAGAGTGTTCCCTTTCCCTCGATAAACAAAACCCGTGCCTTGGCTAATAACATACTCGCGAGATACGATTTCCCCTTTCTCGTTCGGCACAAAAACGGTCTTCATGACTTGGACCACAGCCACAGTTTTCTTGATTTCTTCATAGACAGCATGCCATCCGCTCTTTTCTTGAACCATCTTTTTCTCCATTACTCGCACTCCCTGTGTTTGTGAACCAGAACTTATCTAATGTCAACATCTATCGTCTGGAGGGTATCTTGTCCCAAAATATCTACAACTCTGACAGCGATTTCATATTTCCCGGGTTTTTTGTATTCATAAATTGCAGAGGTAAGCTCTAAGTTAGAATTCTTTTTTGTCCTAAAGGATTGCCATTCGTTTTCAAAGATATAGTTTCCTGTCCATTGTTCGGTTGCTTGCCCATTCTTGCCAAGTCTGATTATCTCTTTTTTGTCCTTGTAATTAAAATCCACTGCCCAGTAATCAATCCAGTCGGTCCACTTTTTAGTTAAAATCTCTCTTTTTAATATTCCATCTTTGTCCTTAGTTAGTCTGGTGATTTTTCCTTCTTCAATAATAACCTTTTTACTGCCTTTTTTTAATAAGCTCTCAATCTTTTGTAAGTCATCTTGAGTAAAGTTAGTAACAAAGTTTTTTAACTGCACTTTAACAGACCCATTTTTCTTGTCTGCCACAATAGGTTTTGCTTCTACATAAGCGGCATCGTAGAATTTAACTTGCCCTTTCTCTACAGCTCGTTTGTCAAATACTTCCCGGGGGATATTCCTTAGCCTCAAATTAACTCCTACGTCTTTCATTTCCTGCTGAACATACGGGAGTAACCCCATTTCAAATTCAAAGCCTAAAACATCAACATTAGTAATAAGTTTCTCTTTACATTCTTCATAAATATCGTTAATAACTGCTTTGGTGACAGGAAAATCTACCGGTCCTACATGAACGAATCTTTCTCCTTTTTGTCCGTGCAACATTTTAAGCCCGTGAACTCGTTTTGCTTTATAGCCTTCCAAAATAAGATTTATATACTCCTCGTGCTTTACTTCTAATTGCTTCTTTTGTTCCTCTTCTGGCAAATCTAAATTAACATTGAGGAAATACCTTCGCTCGTATTTACCTAAATTAAGCAATTCAAAAGCTCTGTAGGGTTTGCCTTGCTCCTTTGATTCTCTTTGCACCTGGATTATTCTTTTTCTGGTGGTATGAATCCCAAATCTACCTAAATCAGCCCCTATCCATTTTCTGCCTAATTTTTCGGCAACAGCGCAGGTTGTGCCTGAACCACAGAAAAAGTCGGCAACAATATCACCTGGCCTCGAGGAAACCTCTATAATTCTTTGTAGTAAATTTTCATTTTTCTGTGTATCAAATCCCGTCTTTTCTTGCGAAAAACTCATTATTTGGATTGAATCTAATCTATCAATATTACTGCAATTCCATGTATCTTCCATTGGATACCCAGCACCTTCAGGCTTTTGTCCATCACGCCTTGTATAGTCTTCGGGATAAGGGATATATTTTTTGTTAAATATAAATTCTGTAGTTTTCGTGTAAAAGTATATTGTATCGTGATTTCTAATCCAATTTTTTGCCTTAGTTTTATATCCTGATACCCATCCTATTCTCCATATTATTTCTCTTTGAAAATTATCTTTCCCAAAAATATCGTCTAGGATTAGCTTTAAATAGGAGTTCACCCGGTAGTCACAGTGAACATAAATACTTCCATCTTCAGCCAATAAATCGTGCATCAACTTAAGTCTTTCGTACATCATAGCAAGATAAGAAGATATACCTTTGCCCCAGGTATCATTGTAGGCAATTTCTTCTATTACAGACTGTTTCTTTGTCGCTTCATCGCTATCTATTTTAACTTGAAAAGAAAAATCAGCTCCTACAGCAAATGGTGGGTCAATATAGATAAGTTTAACTCCCCCTTCTTTTTCTATATCTTCCCTTAGAGGTCCATTTACTAAAGAAGATAGAATCAGTTTGTTGTCTCCCCAGATAAGTTTATTAGTCCAACCTTTAAGCTGCCTACCTCTCTCATCAGTGGTAAATAGGTGCAGTTGCTCTTCTTTTTTTGCTTCTTTCCTGGGCTCGTCTATATGTTCAATAAAATGAAAAGGCAATACTGCGTTTATGACCTCCTCGGTTCTGCCATTCCAAAAAAGAAAAACATCCTCATCATCTTTGGAAAGTTTATATAAAAGCTCTTTTGGAAGAGTTTTGCCTTCTTTGATAAGGTTTAACACTTGCTCTTTTTCTTTCTTTGTTAGCTCGTGTTTATCTTGTAACATAATTTTTGCCCCCTTAAACTTTAAAAAGCGTTAAAACATCTTCAAAGTTTCTAATGTGGTCTTTATTGCTTATCCAATTTTCCTGTTTGACAAAAACCGGATAATAAACAAACCTGTCCTGGCTGGAATTTACATCCTTGCACCATATTTTTAACCTTTCTATCTTTCTGACCGAATCAAGGTCTTCCCTTCCTTTTGTCTCTATAATATAGATAGTTCCCTCATTTTGCTTTACTAAAAAGTCCGGGTGATAATCGTGAATATTACCGTCTGTTCCCTGATATTCCATTTTAAAATAAACATTATCTGCATTCTTGGCAAAAGAAATGATGTCAGGACAGTTGTCTAAAAAATTAGCAAATTCTAACTCAAATCTCGAGTCACCGATAACTCTATTAAAGACGGATTTGTTAGGAGTTAGGAATTCCTGATTGTCAAAAACCTTAGGCTTGACTTCTTTCAATTTAATATAGCCCCTCACTTCAGCACTACCTTTGTCTGTGATAGTAAGGTCATCAATGGCTTTTTTGAAAGCTCTAAAAATTGTATTTTTTGCTTCAATCTCTGACAAGTTTCTTATGATATTAGCGTCCTCTAAATCTACTTCTCTACCAAAAAGATGGTCTTGAATAAAATGTTCAACCTTCGGATATAAAACATCGAATCCGCTAAACAGCCTGCTTTCTCTTAGGATTGAGTTGGTAAAGAAGCTGACAACACTTCTATAATCTATTTTTATTCCATTGAGAACAATCTTGTGGGAAAAAACACGGTCTAAGTCTTCAAAAATGATTTCTTTTTTTTCCTCCTCTGAAAACTCTCTAATTACGATTGGTTTAAAATCAAACTTACTAACGTCTATATTCTCTAAGTGTTTGTATTCCCGATGAATTCTCGGTGTTAGGATAGGGATATGAATATCCAGTTTGTCCAAGTCCTTGTTTTTATTCTCTTTATCAGGTTCTATGATGATAGGAGTTCTTGTTCGAACTTCTGGTCCCATTGGCCTGTAACCAAGTTCTACTCCTTCTTCCTTAATGGATTCAACGAATTCTATGAAAGCGGGAGTACCTATTACGGCCAATTCCTCTTTGACATCAGCTCCAAACATTTTTCTAATTCCCCTACCTAAAGTTTGCTCCGGCAAAATGTTGCTTTCAGCACTGTATGGCCTTAAACCAACAATGGTTGTTACATTTTGTACGTCCCATCCCTCACGAAGCACAAGAACTGATACAATAACTTTATAAGGGCTTTTATCGCTATCTACACTATCTGCGGCTTTCCTTAGCTTGTCCAAATCATCCTTGCTTTTCTTTGACGTGCTTTCCGCAATCTCTCCGCTCTTATTCGTATGAATAACTAAGGTAGCCTTCTTGAATTCAGGGTATCTGCTCTCAAGGTAATTTGCTAAATCGTCACTTTCTTTAGTCTCTCTGGTCATGAAAAAGAGTAGAGGGACCTTTTCATCTTTTAGCTCATTGTACTGTTTTTTCCACTCCACATAACCTAAATGAATATAATCTTCATAGCGTTCCACAAATTTAGATGAGGGTTTTTCCTTTAATTTTGCCCTTGATGCTTCATCCGGCAGAACAGGCATTTTTACAATATTTTGTTTAATCGCTTCAACGAGTGGATAATCACAGATTGTTTGAACAAAAATTGCCCCGTTGTCATGCCTTGGGGTTGCGGTGAAATCTGCCTGGAGAGATAAGCCATTTCCGTACTTTAATTTCAGTTTATTATTAATATCCCGGATATTCTTGAACCAAGCTAGTTTCTCATCATGGATATGATGGGCCTCATCGTTTAGAATAACCAAGTCTTTCAACTTATTACTTCGTAAGACTTCCCCTAAATCCATTCCCTTGTTTTTATCTGCATCACTTTTTGGTTTGAGGCCCAAAAAATATTGAGATACATCAGAATCTTCAAAAGTGGGTATTGTATGTTCACTTAAGAAAACGCGATGAACATTAGTCAAAAATAAATTCCCTGTCGGAGAAATTGCTTTTAACTCATCCTGCAGATGGACAGTTAACTGAAAATCTGATTTCCAATTTCTATCTTTAAATCCATTTTCAGGAATGATTATATCTTTCTTAAATATCTTTTGGTTTTCAAAGTCTTTCTTTAATCTATTTAAAACAATAATATTAGGAGCAATCAGAAGGAAGTTCTTGGAGAGAGGAGAATTCTTCTCATAAAGTTTATGAAAATACGACCAAATAATGACCAAGGCTGCCACCTCGGTTTTTCCGGACCCAGTAGCCATCTTCACAACGTAACGTGGCCAGGTTTCAGGAAACATTCCTGTGCTTACTCCCCCAGAAGAATCAAACCTGAGAAGTTCATATTTATCTTTTGCTTCAGCTACTTCGTAAAGATAAATAATTGATTCAATAGCTTCTCTTTGGGCAAAGTAATAAATGAATTGTTCTTTTTTTTCTTCAGAACGTCTGGTGTTGAACCAGAAATTAAGCAAATTCTTGGAGGTTTCACTTGCTCCTTCATAATTATTATCTCTCCACTTCTTAACGGTATGCCTTACTTTATGCACCAAAGGCGGAAGGAACTTTTCGTAAGCTGTGAGGAATAAATCATCTCTTGCAGGAACCCATCTGATATCAGGGTCCAATGTGGCGTATGGGTCCTTTATAAATTGTCCCTCTTTCTTCTTCATTTAATTTTTTCCTTTGGTATTTTTTATCTTTTCTAAAACCAAACGTAATGAAAAATCCATCTCCAAGAGAATTTATTAGCCTGAAACAATACTAAAAGGTTTATCACAATCCCTTTGCACTTTCCGCAGTAGTAGCAATATCTGCCATCTTTGTTTTCTTGCTACACCTCTTACATCGCCTCTCTTACCACCAAAGATTTACACGCTTGCCACTAGCATAACAGAATTAATCAATTTGTTAATTTTAGGCCACATCTAAAATTCCCAATGAGCCTCTAGCTAACGAATTTCAAGGTCTGTCCTTTCATAAATTTATTCATATCCCTTGAAATTAGGGGGATTTTACTCGTTTTGTTTAAGAAGGTAATAGTTGTACCCGCATAACATCAGGAAACGCTCCTAAATAACCTGTATCAGAGTCTTCTTTTCTTTCTTCAATTGTATGTGACTTTGTAATCCCAGATTATCATTGCTCTTTTCTCCCCTTTCTACAGTTCCTCATTTTCCTGCAGTCCTTCTGGCAAAGCTATATACAAAGAGGGCAATAGAGAAGATACCTAGGAACGATTCAATGAAAGCAAGGGCTTTAGCTCCTCCTGCTGGAGAGTATCCGCCAAAACCCAAAGTAGTGAAGGTAATTCCTGAGAAATACAGCTTTGCGGAATAAGAGTTTACGATGGGTAGGTTCGTAGCCGAAGCTATGTCCCCAATGAAGCAGTACAGAACCGAAAAGATGAATATGGTAGCGACGCACCATGCTAGTATTAACCAAGGCCATTCTCCCCACCCATAAAGCCACTTCAGGAAAGTGGACCAGGCATACTTCACCGGATACTTCATGTAGAACCAGAATACTTTAAGGAGGTCTCTCGGGCTTACCTTCCCCATTCTTTTTCGCCTATTTAGTTCCAAGAAAGAGCAATAGCTTTTGAGTCTGCTTTTTATGCCCTCTATTGGATGTCGTAAGTGATTAATCATTATGGGAAACAGTCTATCTAATCTCCTTATATGAGCTGAAATGCCATCGGATTGAGACCATTCAGTCATTCGTTCATCAGCGTACACTCCCGAATACACATAGGCTAAGAAAAGACAGTACAAGGAATCCTTTATGCTCCTATTCTTCAACTTTTCTCCAAGTTCTTGTTCTTTGTATTCCTTTCTATAATGAAAGAAACTCCTTCGCTCCATTTCCTTTTCTTGCATAAAGGCCCAACTTTCGTCCTCGTATCTCCCGATAGTATGAAAGTTGTTCTTAAGAAGTAGATAAATCTCTTTAGCTTCCCGGAAGTCTTTTTCTCTCTCCTGCAGAATATGTTTCTTCAAGTACTCACTTCTAACATCCGTATTCCTAATTCTTGCGCCTCTGAAATCGATTACGGCCTCTTTATCTAGATGCAAAGGGCCAAGAGATACATTCTCAAGAACGGCGTTGTTAAATTTAATTACCTCTCCCGTATATCCAGGAGCCATAATGGTTCTCTTATGAAATTCGGACTGCTCAAAAGAAGTATATTTACTGAAAATTGCCCCTTCAAAGGAGACGTCGTTTTTAAACCTTACCCAAATGAAATTAGCGTATCCTTCGAATATTGTCTTTGGAAAGGAAGCTCTTCCTTCGAAAAAGGCTGACTGAAACGTCGCGGATCCTTTAAAGACCGCTTCAAAAAAAATAGCGCTACGATTATAGAACGACGTGGAACAGAAATTAGCTTCGCCTTCAAAAGTTGCTCTCGCGAACACAGCCATACGACCCTTAAACTTTGTCGCCACGAAACGAGCGCTACCTTTAAACACTGCACCTTTGAAGAGAGCCCCGCCCTCAAACACCGCTCCAACAAAGGAAGCCTTTTTAAAGACAGTAACCCCAAAATCTTTCTTGAAATCAATATCGCCTACAAAAACAAATCCACTAAAATTGTAATCAGAATCTTTCTTTTTGATTTCGCTGATATAATCTCTCAAAGATCCCTTAATTTCTTCCTCACTTTTGTCTTCCGCTTTGGCATGAAATATACAACGACCATCACCTGAGGTTTTATGGGGTACTCTGTTACAATTACTATAAGCACAGCTACGTTGTCCTTCAGTCATTTTCTCTCTTCCTCTCTTCTATACTTCACCTTGCTCTCCAGAATCCTCTGGACCTGATTAAATGTTCTCGGATGGATAATTGGATTTATTCTCCCTTCAACTCCCGAATGTTTAAACTTCCCCTTGTAAATAGAATTTCTTAGAATACCAACAATTGTTTGCCCTGAAAAATTTTTACCTCTTGCAGTCTTAAATCCCTTCTCTTTCAAAAGTTTCTGAACTTTGCCTAATGATTTCAGTTCGAGATATTGCCTGAAAATAAACTTCGCTAGGTTTGAGTTTTTACTAATACCTAGTGTTCTATGAGGTTTTTTGCCTTGCCACTCAAACCCTAAAGGTGCAGTTCCCTTAGGATATTCACCTCTGGCAAGTTTTTTTCTTAGAGCTGCCTCAGTCCGAAGTTTTGCCAAGTCAGCTTCAAGCTCTGCCATTCCTGCCCTTGTGTGTTTAATAAATTTCTGGAAGGGGTCATCAAGGTCAAAAGACTTTTCCATTACTGTATATAGTTCAACATTATGTTTTTTAAACTCATCTTCAATAAGAAGTGATAAGGCAAGGTTTCTGGCAAGTCTATCTAACGAATAGGTTAAAACATTGTTGATTCCATTATTTTCTATATCACTCAATAATCCATTTAATCCTGGACGTTCTCTTAATCTTCCACTTAATCCATTATCAAGGTAGAATTTTCCTACTTCTAACTTTTTCTCTTTGGCTAGTTCAATGATTTTTGTTTTTTGGGAATCAATTCCCAGACCATTTCGGGCTTGTTCTTCGCTTGAGACTCTTAGGTATGCTACGGTGTCCATTTTGTTGTTCTCTGTTATAATTATAGCATATCTTTATTTTTTGTCAAGTGTAAGAGCTTAGACTTGACAAAATGTAGATTTTGAAAAGGGTTATTTGTATGAAACTACCTCCGCAGGCGAAAAACAAATAAAAAAGTTGATTTTCGGATTTATTTAAACTTATTAACTAGTGAGTTTTTAACAGAAAGGTGGCATCTACACGATTACTTAAGGGACATCATTCTTGTTCTTCTAAGCGTTGTCCAATGTCTTTTAATAAGCCTCCAACCCAGTTCTTTGTCGCTTCGCCAGACTCCATCTCTACCCGAACATCCTTCTTCTTATCTTTCCGTCTTGCTGCATCAGCCTTCATCAGGCCTGAGATTTTTTTCAACAATTCCTGGTCCTCCTTGATGCCGTGAGATTTAATAAAACCTATGTGAGTCAACATTATTTCTCCAGCTGCCTTATAATAGTCCATCTGTAAAAGAAGAGTGGCCAATGAGCACCAAGCCACTAAAACAACAGTCTCCCTAAACATCTTTTCAATTGGAGTATAGGCCTGATATAGAGGCTTGTGTTCCGATTTGTCTATACCTAAAGCACTTATCCGCCAAGTGTCCTGATTGCTCTCTACAACTAAACCTTTGTCTTTAAGATAAAGACAAGCTGCCTTTGTCTGTCCGTCCTTCTCTTCGCCCGTAATAAGCAAGCTCAATTCTTTAGTTTCCAAGGACTTAGGATACGCCTTGTATAACTGGTCAAGAACGTTTTGGAAATGTTCCTTTGATAGTTTCATTTATCTCGTCTCCTTTACTTATTTTTTTAATATTTCCTCCCGGACCTCCCTAATATTCCCAAACATCATGACCTATTATCGGACCTTCTTGAAATCACAAAGGCTACAAATTAGAGAGAATAGTCATATATATTTTACAATAAAGATTATAACATATATGGTTAACAGCAATACCCCCAAAACATAGGATACCACCGCAAATACAATTAAAGGAAGAAAACGAGGTATTAAATTGTGAACTGCACCCCATATAATCACTGAACGCTTACTTATTCGTTCTATCATCTCCTTAATTTCCTCCTTAGTTTTTGTTTTTATGTTCAAACGCGCTCTATCCGGTAATCCTTCGATATCTTCAAGTGCATGGTTGGTTACAAATTCTCTTAGATACAATATTGCTCGGAAAAAAGCTAGAACCATAACAGAGAAACCCAAAAAGAAAGCTGAAAGTAAAAATAATGATTTAGCCGGCATAACGCTAGATACTACGAATTTATCAAGACTTGCTACAAGCAAGAACAGTGTCCCTGTATTTATTGCTAACATCCAATTAGTTGCCTTTTCTATACTATATTTTGAACGACGCCATCGGTCATACCTTTCGAGGCGTTGGGTAAATTGATTAATTTTTTTCTTTGAAAGTTCCTTTAGGTAATCCATTTTTTCTTTTGACTCTTTCTCCACCTTCCCTCTCCTTTCACTCATTTTCTTAGTACTCCTTCACTAAATCGCTTATATTCTTGTCTTCTCCAAAACTAGCCTCTTAATCTCTTTTAGCTGTTTTGAATCTTCATAATTTCATCCAGATTTTCGGGGTCCCAAACATAATCCTGCACTTTAGTCAGGTGTCTGGCATAGACAACAAGCCCCAAAACAATTGAGACTATCAATTGCAGATAAGATGACCGTAGAAGTGCTGATAATAAATCACCTGACAATTTATCCAAATCGAAGGCACTCTCAGACTTACTGAACGTTCTAATTTTGTTGCGTAACATCCGAAAAGAGCCTTTCTTGGATTTAGAATCAAATTCCTTTGCTTTTTCAAAGGTATCAATGTCTAGATGATGAGCAAAGATGTTTCTAATCTTTCTTACAGGTTCAATTGCATTCAGTATTTTTTGGGGAATGAGTTTGAATGAAATAGCTAGGTTGACTTTGAAAGAAAAACTGATGTCAGCAATATGTTTATAATCTTTTATCCACTTACTTAGAAGATTGTCTAACTCATTTTCAATGATTAGAGTTCCAATTAGTGCAAAGGCCCTGTCGTCCAAAGTATCGAAGTATTTTCTTAGACAATTATTGACTTTGTTTTTCGCCTCGTCTGCCTCCTTTTTATCATAAGGATACTCACCAAGACCAGAAAAAAGCGAGTCTCCCTTTCGACCTCCCAGATTAATTTCTTCGCGGAATCTCATCTTCACGGCTAACCTCCCTTTGTGGAAATATCGTTTGCTCTGTAACCTTCTTGTTTTCAAAAAACACTCTTAAGACTTCATTATTAGTTACTTCGGGAACCTTCAATCTCTCCCAGTAAGCGTATTTCTTATTTAATGAATTTCTAACCTCTATCAGCTTTATCTCTAATTCTCCTTTATCCTTATATAGTTTTTCTAATTCCCTGGGAGAACTATTGACTTTCCCTTTTCCCACTTTTTTGTAAACATCCCATGGTCTCCATGTTAGCAAAAAACATATAGCTTTCTATATCCCTTGTTTTACTACGGAATTTTCTCTGGCCTTTCCTATGGAATTTATTCTAGCTTTGAGGGTTACTCTCTTATAGCATCAAAAATGCCTTCTGTAATTTCCTACTATCATACCCAAGGGTCTTATTTCTAAAATATTCCATCATCTTATCTTTATCTCTTCCTGGTAAGCCGCTATTTAGAATTTGCTGATAGATGTCTTCCCAAGTAATTCGAATGAATTTCATCCTTTGATTTTCGTAGATGTGTCTTTTAAAAATCGACTCTATCTTCTTGTCTCGTTCTGACAACACTAAATTGACAAGATAGAAATTCAAATTTTGTTGTTTCGCTATCCAAGTTCCTAGTAACCAGAAACGCAACAACTCATACTTCTTGTCAGTTATTGCAACTGTTCTGTAATCTGATTTAAAGACCTTTGAGAACCAATTATCTCCGCCAGTTTCGTATCTTTTAGAATTACCTGTATCACTAGGAACCGTTTCACTTCTAGCAGTTAATTTTGCTTCAATAAACAGCAGTGCATTCTTGGCTTTGATTATGATATCAGGCTCCGAACTCCTTTTTATTTCCTCACCAAATTCTTTTCTCGCTTTGTTTAGTCCAGACCAACTGAAATTCTCTCTTTGACTATAAGACCAATAGATTACTTCAGGCGACTCTAGGTTGGCACAGATAATAGAACCTAGAGTTTCCTCAACGAAATTATTCCTTTCTAAGAATCTGAAAACACTCCAGGTAACTGCATCTTCACTCCTTTCTCGGGCAATTCGGCTTTCACGCTTCACTTCTTTTATTCTTTTTAGCAAATCCAAATCAGCTTTATCTTTCCAGAGTAGATTGTCTAATTCGCCCTCATATTCAAAAGTTGAAGGTGAAATATAGATGTTGTGCTTTGGACATCTAAATCTCTCTTCTCGTTTGAAAACTTTTCTCTGTCTTTCTACTTTTTCACTGCAACCTTCAACTGGACATTCAACCGTTATCTTGATACTCTCTTTCAATTCTTTCACACCAAACATTTAATCTCCTTTCTTAGAAATACCTTTTTTTTACCCCCATTTGTATATTGAAATTTCTAGGTTCGTAGATTTATAATATTAATCAATCCCTTCAACAGAGACAAGATTTACTCCTGACTTTTTTCACCATATAACATTTTTCTAAATACCTTCACGAATTTAGTGCATTCATCTATTTCTTTTTTATGTCTTTCTATTTCTTCTTCCGTTCCCTCTACCAGCCCTGTTACGAATTCAGAAATAAGAGTTAGCCTCAAATAAAGGTCGAGCACCACTGCTCCATAACGCAATGGCGTTATTCTTTCAAGAAAGGGCTCTTTTGGAACTACTTGCTTCCATATTTGTAAGATATTATTGAATTCCTTTATCTCTTCTTCGCTGATTATTGTTTCTGGTTCTTGTTCTACCCTTCTCCGTATTTCAGCAATCTGTTTACCGAAGAGGTGGGAAAACTACTTACCAGACTACTGGGAAATTACCTTACCGTAGCACTGGGAAAAGTACTTGACATTTACAAGTTGAACCTTTATTCTATACCTTACTGTTTTCACTCTAAGGGCTCATTAAATCCCCAAAGATAATCTAGCCTCTCCTGATAAATTTATCAATTATTACTTCCTCCAGCTCCGCACCATCTAAAACCTCTATATTTTACCCTACTACTTCTCTTAAGTTTTTCCCTGCTTTGAACTTAGGCACTTTTTTAGCTGGTATCTGTATCGCTTTCCCTGTTTGCGGATTCCTCCCTTCTCTTGCCTTTCTCTTCCTAACCTGAAATACGCCGAAGCCAACTAAAGTGACTTTTTCTTCTCTGGCCAGAGAGTCGGTTATAGCTGAAATTACTGCATCAACTGTTTCCCTAGACACTCTCTTTGTTAGCCCTGTCTTAGTGCTTACCTCATCTATCAGTTCTCTTTTGTTCATCCTTTCCTCCTTATTGCTTTTTCTTCATTTATCGTTCATCTATTTTTTTGAGGCTTCTTAGAACTTCTCCATACCCCACCCCGGACACAAAACAAAGAACCACACCCAATAAAATAGCAGCTAAAAATTGTTTTCTTCTCATCTAATTTTCTCCTTCCTCATATTTTACTGCGTGCCCCTTCTCAATCTGACCGACTCTCTGATGACCTATTTCCATCGTCTACAACTTCTACTTTCAAAGGTATCCGAGTTATACCGTAGGGAGTCACCTCAAACCTGCCACTAAGTAACGCAGTTTCTATAATTTCACCTGAGATTCTCCTCTGTGCCTCACTTTTTTCCAAAGTCATAAGGAACTCTGCATATACTTTCCCTGCCGGGAAATCTGATAAAACGGGACAATCCTGTATTATTTCTAGTGCTCTTTCGGGTGAGAGGTCTTGTAAAACCCAAAGATACAAATTTTCTACCAAAGAACTACTCCCCTCCTGATCAACTTTTTGTCTCAATTGGCCTTCCTTAGTTAGTTGAACTCCCGTAAACTGCACACCTGTACTAAAAGGATCCTGCTGGTTTACTACCCTCTGTATCAAGTCCTCCGCTTTCGCTCTTGAGATATCTGAAGAAAAATATGACCTGGCAAATATCCCTGCCAGTAACACAACGATTAGTGTTAGAATAATCTTAGTGTACCAGTCAACAAGCCACCACCCAAGGGTGGTGGCTTGTCAGTGCGGTTCTTTCGTTTCCTCAGCAAAGATCTCTAACTGCTCTGTGTAGTGCTGGTAATATTTTATATATTTTTTGATCTGCTCTGCGGTGACTTTATCTCCTGATGTTCCAACATAGTATCCTCGTGCCCAGAGCTTTCCCAACCAAAGATGTCGTTTCAGCCTGGGAAACTCTTCCATCATCTTTCGGGAGGATATACTCTTGAGAATATCAGCCAAACTCGCAGGAGAGTCCAGCTTCACTGGACACCTCCCTTACCACGCCGTCAAGCGACGTGGCTTGCGGGAGGTATTTGGGTGTCAATCTGAACCATTACTTTCTGCATTATTTTCTCCTTTCTCTCTAAGCCTTAACTGGCTTGATTTTCTATTTCTAGTCCTCTGATAAGTAATATTCGCCATAATTAAAAGAACCCAATTGAATATTCCCTCTGCTGAAAAAGGCAGCCATAACATCGGTATTTATATTCATAGCTACGTGTGCAATAAATGAATGTATAATCTCTAATTCCCTTTTAAAAGCATCCAACAAGGCCACTCCAGATTTATAGAGGAATCTACCCCTATTATCGTGGATAAAAATAAAAATTTGTCCCGTCCCCACACTGGAGGCGAATGTAACATCAAGATAACTGGCCGGATTACGCATCATATAATCAATCCGGGCGCTAAGAAGCGTAACCTGCATTTGTGATGCTTCAGTCTCAGATAGCCATTCCGGAATCTCCCCATACCCTACTCCAGCAAACACCAACAAAAAACCACACCCAACAAAATAGCAAATAAAAACCGTTTCTTTCTCATCTACTTCTCCTGGTATAATCTTCACTATAGGTGAAGATTGTCATTTGACTTTCTGTAGTCTCAGAATTAAGATACGTGAAATACAATCCTTCTACTTTCCGATAGTTAACCAACCCCTTATTCCCGGATGTCTCATCATAATGACCGGAAAGTCTCCTGCCAATGCTATTAGTCTTCTTTTCACTCATTCCAATATAGACCAACTTCGATTTTCTAAAGGGATATGGCATTTCTGTCTTCTTCAAAAAAATAAAGTAAAGCCCACATATCCCCATTAAAGGTTTTATGTTCCTCAATTCAAATTCCTGATACTTATCGAAAAAGATTTTATATTGATTCATCTTGCATTACCTTTGCATTACCTTTGCATTACCCTATTTCATTTCGTAATATAGGTATTTTCCGCCACCTTTGGCTAACAAAATTCCCTTGTTCAACAGTTCTAACAAATCCTTATATGCTGTTTTATTGGAAACCTCGTTTAATTTTTGGTATTCTCTATTAGTTGTTTTACCTTTTTCCCTAATATAGGCTACGGCCTTCTTTTGCCTATCATTTAAGCCTCCAAAAGAAATCCTTCCTTCTTTTTGTACTCCAACCTCAGCCGGATGTAGAACTGTTACACTTGTATCAACCCATTCTCTGTATGCCGGGTATTTAGGTTTAAGAGGATGCCTATTACATTTCCTCTTAAACAGTTGCATGCCTTCACCAATCTGCTCAGTATAGCCATATCCGGTGAGGATTCCGGCGATATTAGGGTTTCTTTGTTTATTCCTGACGATATAGATATTTTTCGGAGTGATGGGGTCAAGAAGTGAACCGGGGTTAAGCATTTCAAATTAGTCACTATAGTTTTGGTCTCTTTGTAGTCATCGTTCCATCAGGAAGTTCATAATAAATTTTTTTATTTTTAGAAT
>SDBT01009408.1_pt1 | contig 15847 bp, 43 predicted proteins | sample 2277101 | NCBI WGS metagenome assembly SDBT01 (sample SAMN10404973, study PRJNA504765) | marine sediment metagenome | isolation source: marine sediment core GS10_PC15, 103 cmbsf | place: Arctic Ocean: Southern Knipovich Ridge | collected 2010 | reverse complement strand
TATCCGCTATGTGTTTAATTTCTACTACTTTATAAGCTGTGATTATGTCAGGTTGATCTTTTAACCATTCTTTTCTATCTTTTGCTAATAGTTTATTGTCTATACACATTTGTTATTTTCTCATTTCTATAATTAGGTCTTCTAACATTTTTTCCGATTCTTTAACATATTCCCAGTCGAATGGTTTATAGTCTCTATTGTACTGATGTATTCGCACTTGGTAGAGGTTAAGTTTAGATCTTACCTCATGTATATTAGCACCTGTTGCCAGGGTCTCACCTTCTCTTATAAGCTCCCAGTTAGTCGGATATTTCTTCATCATCGCTTTCTTCTTTTGGTAAGAATATATCTTTTCCCAGCCAAAGACCTTTTGCCATTGGATCTTTATTAGCTTGTTTACACCATTCTTCTGCTTCCCATTGAGATGGGAATAGTCTATGTTCAGGGTATCCTGATCCTGTTCCTGAATAGTCTGCTCTGTATCTTATTCCCGCTTCCTGGTCGAGCAGTTGGATTCTTATACAGTTGACTACTATTGCGTTATGAACATACCATTCTGATTCTGTGTAGTCTAACACCTTACCATCTTGCCTCACACCGCCTGAGCAGTTAGGACATTTGATATTCCTATATCCTTCTACAGGGATTTCTTTTTCTCCCTTACAAGTTGGACAAGTTTTGAGTATATTAGTATCTCTTCTCATGACGACATACAGAGCTTGTCCGACATTATATTTTATTTTTAGATCCATCTTATATGCTCGCTATAATAAACAACGTTATTATTATACCTACGATGATAGCAGGCACATTAATCGTTTCTTTCCAACTTGGTTTAAACATGTTCTATTCCTTTAGAACTGAGAGTATTTTAGTATATGCCTTCCATAATCTGATACGGCCAGTATATCTTCGTTATGGTCGTCCTTATATTCATCTATTCTTATATATATCTGACCATCATCTTTCTTTATCAGTTTAGCATTTTTTGTCCACTTGTAGTCTTGCTTATCTCCATTGTTATATACATAGAAGCCAAATCCCACAAGATCTTCAAGGACATATGATGGGTGAGTAACTTCTACATCTATCGTACGTACTATCAGATGCACATTCATTGCGAAGTTGAGATGATCTATAAACTTGAATGATCTTTTACATCTTTCTTCTGTTGAGAGATGTTCATTATCGCTACCACTGAACGATTCGTATACATCATCAAAATGGTTAAATTTATCTTCCATAGTTCATTCCTAATGTCACCAAAGGGCTAACATCTGATTTAGCAGTCTTATTAGGCTCATGTCTTATTACTGCCATTGTTATAAATATTGTTATTACTGTAACGACTATCACTGCTACGACTCCTTCTAAGATTATTGTTTTCTTATCATCTTTTTCCATTAAAACAAGTCTTGGCATATAATAATTGCTACTTCAGTTACACTTATCATTTTTTATCTTTAGGATGTTTATGTCGATACCTTGACGCGGCATCTTTTATTCCATCTTCATCTCTTTGACACAAATCTGCTTCTTTTCTATTTTCAATCACATTAGAGACAACACGTATTACTAAGGCTGATAGTAGAAGTAGGACTGCTATTATTAAACATACGTTAAACATTATACTATCAACCTGTCTTTAGCCAGTGGGCATTGAGGGTTAGCATGATCGAAGTTTCCATACTTAGCATATGTAGCACTATGGCAATCTGTCTTTTTGCATTTTTCCCAGTGTCCACAATTTCCGCATTCTTCGGGTTTAGTTCTGTTCCGCACTTTATTTAATAGCGGATGAAATTGCCATATCTCTGTAATAGAATCTTTATGTATGTTACCAAGAGGTTTAGGATAGGCTCCGCATATCTTGATATCTCCATTAGGGCAGATCACAAGATAGCCATTCTCTCCTTGACCACAGTTGCAAGGGCTAAGTTTATCTACATGTATGGTATCATCTGCAAGGAACTCATAGCACAGAGGCAAGAGATCTATTCTCATTTGAGGATTATTCTCTCTAAATGCTATCAACATTTTAGACATATCTATAACCTTGCTAGGAGTAAGTTCATACTTACCATCTACCTCAGGCACTTCAACTCTGTTATATGGTTTGATTTGGAACCATTCTATCCCTGCCTTTGGAACATGGTAGAGTACATTAATAAGAGAGAACAAATTTTCTTTTGTCACTGTATACTTAGCCATCTTTGGAAAACCATGAGCTGCCAAGTTTGCCATAAGATTATATATTTTACCCCAGTCGATGGGATCATACAGGCTTACTCTGAAACGAGTGAGTCCTACATATTCGAACTCTTCGATAACATCGCTATGTAAAAAATCTCCATTGGTGAAGACGCATGTTTCTTTACCAGCCGAGTCTGCTTCTTCTACTATCTTCAAAGCAGTATCTCTATACGTATCTAATGTTGGTTCTCCACCTGTTATGACGATTCTTTCGACATCTTTCATAACCATAGCTTCATTCATAACTTTTTTTACCGCAGAGAAATCAAGAGTATCAGCTTTGTCTTTACGGAGTTGTAGGCAGAACCCACAGTCTCTATTGCAGTCATATCCTAATGCGATTTTTAGTTGTTTTAGCACTGGTTTTGGCATTCTTCTCTCTCCAAATATTTCACTATATGTTCAAACACAAAATAGTATCCTTTACAGAAATCTTCTCTGTCTTTATATTCTTCCATCCCTGCTGCATAGGCAAGGAAGAAACAGCCACCCTTACATATATCATTATATTTACAAGTTGTACATACTTTGCTTGTGGAATCTTCAACCTTATTTAAGAAATCTTGTCTCTTCTCTGATTCTAAGGTAGTTTGGAAGCTATCCTTATTAAGATCTCCGAAGCATGTAGAAGGATGAGCCAGGAACTTATTGCAAGATGGAAAGATCAGTCCTTGAGGATCAACAGCGAATATCTGATCTTGGCAGTGAAAGCAAGCTCTTGCTTCTTTTACTTGTCCCATATGCTTCTTACAAGCATTAAGTATGTTATCAAGGGGAGTTATTCTTTCGAGGCAACCATCCTTATCAGCCATCCATAGATCGAACAGCTCGATTAAGAACAGACCAAACTGACCTCTCTTGTCTATCATCAGTTCTATGTTCTGTTCTCCATTACCTTGGACTATGAATGTTTATACTGAGAAGCTTGTTATGTTCTGCTCTTTTAAGAACTGATAGATTTCTTTTGCATGGTCAATATTCCTATTGGTGACTACTGTATTGATATTAATCTTAGCCCCGTACTCTTGCAACACTTGGATTCTCTCTAATGTTTTCATGAAGTTATTATCTGTTCTGAGGTCTTCATGATTTTGTGGAGGCAGATCAAGGCTTGTTCTTACTTGGAAGTTATTATCTGCAAAGAATCTTATGAACTCATTATCTATGATGGTTAGGTTAGTTTGAACTACATTGATAAAATTCATGTGTTCTATTTCATTTTGTAGTTCTACTATTTTTCGGAAAAAATCAATACCTTGTAGGAGAGGTTCTCCACCTGTCCAGTTGATAGTAACATCTGGTATTAGTTTGCCCTCATATGGAGCAAATGCTACCTCATGAAAGTCTGCTAATGATTTTAGGACTATCTCCAATGTTTCTATAGACATGCTATGTGGATCATCTGTTTTAGCGTAGCAGTAGTCGCAATCAAGATTGCAAAAGTCAGTTGTTCTTACTGATAGGTTCATATTATTCCTCAGGCGTTTCGTCATCAAAGATTTTATCTAATAATTTGGTATCTATATCTATACGAGGAGGGAATATATCATCGAGCATACGATCTTCCATAAAATCTTTAATTTTCTCTTCAATATCTATGCCCATAATCATTTCTTCAAGCTCAGCCATAAGATCTCTTTTATCAGGGTCATCTGTGAGTTCTTCTAAGATAGTTTCAGGCTCTCCCTCTATATCTCTTAGGAGTTCTTCAATACCTATGTCCTCAGGATCTTCCAGCTCTTCCAGTAGAGCATCTATCTCATCTTGTGCTGGTTCGTTATCGATGAGACGGTTAATGTTCCTCATTTCATCATCTGAGTATTCGTCTGAGTTTAGTTCTTTAGCCATTAGTTTTCCGCAAATTACTAGCTTTTCTCTCTTTTGTTAAATCTTCGATCATAGTTTTATACTCTTCGATCATTATATTATAATCTTCGATTGTATTTTTATATGAGGCTACAGATTCTTGATAACTTTTGATCAATTTTCTCTTGCTTGCTACTTCTTTTCTCAGCCTCAGATTTTCGTTTATTCTATCTTCGAGTAGGTATGCTAACCCTGCGACAACGAAGGCTAATATTATAATTGTTAATGTTAAGAAGAATGGCATTTATTCTCTTTTCCCACATATATGTTCTACAATCTTTAATCTTTTGTTTAGATAGCGAGTAGATAGTCCAAGAAATATACTTCCTATTGCAAGAATCAATACTGACACTGACAATATCAATAATGTAATATCCATTATTTCTCTCCTCTCAGCTTTTCATTTTCATCTTCTAACTTATCCACTCTATTGATAAGAGCCTTATTAATAGTCATTGTAGATTTCAGATCTCTGCCTCGTTTCCAGTGATCCCATGTATGCCTAATCATTAACCATGACATGCCTATTATTAATAGCCAGTTCCACATGTTTTTAAATGTTAATTCAAATATGCTTGAGTCCATTATTTATCTTTCTCTCTACGAAATTCGACTTCTTTTCTGAGGGTTTCAATCTCACCATTCTTCTCTTTTACTACTTGCTTATACTTGCTTATTATCTCTGTTTGATCTTTTACTTTTTTCCCGCGTTTGATGTGAGTTCTTGTGAGATCAAACATATTATATAGTAGGGTAAGAGAGATAACCCAGTTGAATAGATTACTAAATGTTAGCTCAAAAGCAGGGTGACTCATGTTATCCTCATTTTAAATTTATTTTTAAAAATTCCTGGGAATCTAAAAACCCATTATATACACTTTTCCACGTAAATCAAGGATAAAAGTATTAAAAAGTGATATTTTTTCACTTTCATCCGTTAAATGCCACTAGTTTTCACCGTCCCCGACCAAAATTGCCACGCTATTTTTAGTGTAATTTAGCTATTTTACCCATAATCTGAGCATCTTTATTCTCTTCAGTCTTTTCTGTGCCTCTCAGGATAGCTCTAACAACGAGATATCCCACTATTCCGATGAATACTAATACTGCTATAAGTAGAAGTGTGAAGTATGCTCCTGCTACGATTGCTGTCAAGTTAATCATTAAAAATCTCCTTTTCTGTTAGTGATGTTTTTGAAAATCTACACCGTCTTTTATAATGAAAGAACAGTCTCTATGGGCTTTTGCCATTGATGTGCAGACCTGGTATTCTCTGTAGGCATCTCTCATCAATTTGTCATGATCCCCTTCCAAGTCTCCCTTGTTAAAATTATCTGCCATAACCACAGCATGTTCGGCAGATTCCTTTTCGAGATCCTCAGCTTTGTATATCATATGATCAGCCAATCTTCCCATATGTTCTAAGATATCTTCTTTCTTCTTATCATAAGCATCGTCCAACCTTTTGATATTCTCATTATAACTATCTATAGTTTGCTGTTGAGATGTTATCTCTTTTTTAGCATTTTTTAGTTCTTTTGCTATGTCTGATTTTAGCATTTTACTCTTCCATAGTTTCTTTAATTTCTTTTATAATTGTCTTGTATTGCCAGTCTATTTCGCATATAGCTCCATTGCAGATACATACTTCTTCGTATGACTCTTCGACTAATTTTAAGACCTTCTTTCTGCTTTCCTTAGGAAGAAGATTCATTAGTTCTTTTGCTGTAGGTTCCTTTTGTTTTATAAGGCTCTTAGACTCTCTCATGATAATTCCCCTGTCTCATCCATTACATGTATGTTAAACTTTTTGTTGTTCATTAGCAAGTCTTTTAGAGCTAAGAAGGGAGTTGGTCCTACTCCTATTCTTGGAGATCCTGGCTGATCGGCAGGATCAGCTTCATACCTAAAATATTCACTCCTTGAAAGATGTTTTTTAATCTTCACTCTTTGAACGCTTCCTGCATAGCTTTTTAGATTATCGAGATCTACTTCTCTCTTAACTATTTCTTTTTCGAGACGAGCGATTTCTTTAAGATCCTTAGTAGACAAAATGCCCATCAAATGATTTGCATAATTAAGATCTATCCACTGATCTATTAGTTTTTCAGTTGTTAAATTCTTTATCATCTTCTTCGTCATACTCTTTCTCCGCAACCATCACACCAGTCATCATACGCATCTCCATGAGTTGACCCATGACCTTTTTTTCTGCATTCTATTCGAAGTTCTCCAAGCTGCTCATAAAGCTTGACTTTTTTATTATCAGCCTTACGTTGAATTTCTTTAATTTTAGATTCTATGTCTTCTCTTCTATCTTTAATTGTCTTCATCTTTTTCTTCTCTTTTCTTCGTATATATTTTACCAAAGAACCATATGTACCATCCACCTATTCCCATAGCTGCCACATTTAAAAAATATAACCACCAAGGTAATTTAGAAGAGAATATGATAATCAATGCCAGAGGCAGATTTCCGATTAAGATACATAACAATATTACATGCAGTATAGCATTAGCCATATCTATTTTATGTCTGGTATCGTACATACCGTCCATAATGTTTGATACAAGATTTATCGTTGCTTCTTTTTCAGTCATCTTCTCCGCATTGTTCGCATATCATATTTATTAAGTCTTTTCCTGAGAAGCCTTCTCTACACTTAGAGCAGACTTTCCAATACTCTTTACTATAGCCATCATCATCAGTAGAAGCCATGCTCATACCTATCATTACAGCATACCCATCTACAGTCTTTGTCTTCATCCTAACAATACCAACTCTCTTATCAGAATGTTTCCAAAACCATTTTTGTATTTGTCGGACCAATCTATTATTCTCACTATTCTCTTTACACTTAATACCTATAGCAGTTGCTCCGTAGAGCCTGACTCTATCAACATACTCCCAAGTTAGTAGTTGTAGAAGCCCCGTGTCTTTAAGTTTTTCAACCTCAATCTCCCATAGTTCTTTTTCTAACTTAGCGATTCTTCTTTCGACTTTTCCTATATTTCTTTTCTGCTCTTTTAGTTGTCTGTTAAGAACCTTTTGTCTTGCTCTACGTTTTGCTTCTTTAGTCACTGGCATTAGTGTACCATCCTTTTATATCTATTTTTTTTCCTGTCCTATAAAAAACATATCCCATAAAAATAAATACTGCAAAATTAAACCACATCATTTTGTAAGCACCTTTGTAACCATTATATGCCGCACACAAAACATTTCCAAACGCATAGGCTCCACCTACGCACACTTCAAGTTTTCTTATTGGAATCTTTTTATACTTCATCTTTTCATTTTCACTGAACCACCTGCATCAACATCTCCACCTACTGTTCCGCATGTAACAGAGCCACCTGCATCAACCATACCTTTAACATCATTGCAAGTGCAAGAACCACCACAATCTACTTTGCCTCCTACATCATTGCACGTACAAGAGCCGCCACAGTCAACTCCTTCCTTCACGTTACCTGAGACATAAACAGAGCCATGACATTCAATACGACCAACATCACCCTCTACATGTATGTCAACGACATCTTTAGCTCCCTCGACTTCCACTCCGTCAATAATGATCTTACCATTACCAGTGACGATAGTTGTGCAATTCTTACTAACTGTCAACCTTGTTCCATTTACAGTTATACACCCAAACTTCATTTTAGACCTCATACAATTTATTATCTTTAATCTTTATATTAGCAACATCATGCATCAAGCAAACATTAAAATTCTTATACTTATTATAACGGCCTCCCCAAGTAGCTTGTGTCATTAGGGTATAGACCTCTCCTATATCTATCTTATTTTTACAGACATGACAAGTATGCTCTTTCTTAGCTTTCCTGTCATTTACTGTTATCTCAACGTTACCAAACTGCTCCTCTGCCATTATCTTTCTTTCCACTCATCACAATAACGATCTACAAGCATAAACTTTCTAAAGTTCTTTGATGAGGTACAAGTGCATATCATGTGGGCAGTAGCTCTACGCTTACCATAACCACAATTCTCACAGTTCTCTTCATCGAAGAGACTAAGAAACAAATTAAAGAAAGGTATTTTCATATTTTAACTATTCTATCAGCACGAAAGAATTCATCAGCATGTATAAACGTCATATGAGATCTCTTTGCAAATGTCTTATCAGAAGTCATATCTCCGACCATGATACATTCTCTTGGATCTAATTTATACTTATAGAATAACTCTACCGCCATGCCTGGCATAGGCTTTCTACAATAGCAACTGATAGGAGGAACTCTATGAGGACAGAACCTATAGTCTATGTCATGACCTAACAACTTATTAGTCTTTTCAAAGCAAGCTATTGCTTGTTCCTCAGTAGGATTACCTTTTGCTATACCTGACTGATTGCTTGCTCCGAGCAACAAGTATCCTGCTGATAAGTAATTATTAAGCATCTCTTTACGAAGAGGCAACACCTTGACATCCTTGGGATCAGTAGGCCACTTTGCTCCACTCAATGTATCTCTAAGAGTTCCATCGTAGTCAAAGATGATAGCCTTGTTAATCCAATCTTTTGGGAACTCTCTCTCAAAAGCTCTCACTGCTACCAAGCTGAAACCTTCTTCAGGGGTTGGCTTCTCAAATGCTTTTTTATATTTATACTGAACAGCAGGAGGGAAGAAGCCAGGGTTCTTAGAGGTTTTCATTTCCTCTGCACTAAGAAGCTTTCCTGCCTTATCCATCATCCTCATACAAGCATTAAACTGAGCATCCTCGATAGTAGTATCAAGCCACTCGCAGATTATATCTGCTCCGTTAGCCTTAGCCGCGACAACAAATTGTTTCCTTACTTCTATTGTAGGGAAAGTATTATCAAGGATGACATCTTTCTTCTGTTCAATAAGCTTTACCATCTTAGGCACGAGGTCAGCTATCTTGCCGCCTTCTGTGTCTCTGTTAAGGACGGTATAACCTTGCTTTATATATTTCTGAGCTACTGTTGATTTCCCCGCCGCAGGGAATCCTAATATCATTACTACTGTTGGCATATCATCTTCCTTAAAGTTTAATCCTTGACAACGGGACTGAGTTAATATTTTCATCTTTCATTTCTTTTTTCTAACCTTCTTCGTTGCCTTAGCAACATCCTTTAAGAACTTTTCATCAGACTGTAGCAAGTTGGCTTTCTTATTTGCCGCATAACCTTTTGGACACCATTTAGGAACTTTTATATCATCCCAATCCCATGGGCCGAGGCCTCCACGCACAACTCTACGATCTTGTCGATCTGCTGCATACTTAGACTTCTTATCCATATTAGTGTTCTTAGATATACTACACACTACAGCCATATCTCCATCTCTGAACCAATCAGATGGATCAGGATCAGGTATATTCTTATGTTCCTTACATTTCACACAACTTTTAATCTTCGGCATTTAAAATCTCCTTTGCTTGTTTGTTGAGTTCTTGCGCATTAATCTCTATCGTAGGATAATGATCATCTATCATTTTATTAATTATCTCCGACATGTCGAGCATATTATCTGCTGACTTATCCAACAAAATCATATTGTTGCTTATCTCTTTCCCATGCTTATTAAGTATGTAGATAATATAGAAACACTGTCCGATTGCAACAAGTCCTAATATCAAAGCTATCCAACCGAGCATATTGACATTCCTATAAATAAAATTCCGAAACAAGCAATAGCTGCATGCAAAAATCTCCAAAGGTCATTAGTATTAGAACCTTGAGGAGAACTATCGGTTAGAAGAAGCACTATGACTGCCGAACAGATTACCCCTACGATTGCTAAAATAATTCCTAATATCCATAACACTATAATCATATTGATATTCCTATATACAAAAGACCTAAACTTGCTATGGAGGCAAACAGCCATATGAAACCATGTTCCATATTGCCCACGTTACTCATATTCTTACTCTCATGAAAATTCATAAAAGCTTGTGCTAAGCAAATAATACCGACTACAAAAATTACGAATGCTACAAAAGCTTTTACTGTCAAAATCAAAATTGCTAATATCGTTATTATCATGATGCTCCTAGCTTAAAAATTTAGCCCACAACGTGGGCATTCTATTGTGCTGCCTATAGGTCTTTCTATTCCATACTCTTCAGGTTCTACTCCCATCTCTCTGATCATATAATTATAAATATGTTCAGGATGGTCTCCTGGCAAGGCATCTCTTCTTATCATTCTGCCAGTGCCTTTTCCCCACCACACAGTAATCTTTATTGCATCAGGACTATTCATAGATGCTCATCCTTCCTTATTTTTATACGTCATTTCCTACCTCATGAAACTTATTATATTCACTTTCTCACAAAAATCAAGAGAATAAAAAAAAATACATAACCTCCTTATTTAAAAGAAGTTATGCATCTTAATATTATCACTTTCACTTTTTAATTTTAGTGTTCTATTGGCTTTATGTCCTTAACTTCTTCTCCACGTAATGTTTGCAATATTGTTGCATAACTTTAAGAAGGTCTTCGAACATCTCTTTAGGTTTGTCTGTTATGTCTTCAAAATTGAAAGCATCAATATGTCTAGTCAACATACAAATCTCTTCGCATGCACACAACCCGCATCCAACCATATCTATTACTTTTTCATCTTCCGATTCTTCTACAGGTCCCATTCCCTTTCCCAGTATCTTAACGACTTCAATTTCGTATTTACCGACTGTCACTCCTTCTGCATTAAGAACCGCTCCGCCTAAACCATCTCCTTCTTGCAATAAGCCATAGACGATATGTTCTGTTCCTAAATAGTTATGATTCATCTTACGAGCAAAAGCTATAGCATACTCTATAACTTTCTTTGCTCTTGGAGTCTGAGAAAGTTTGCCCATCGTTACCATGTCTGGGCCTGATCTAAATGTAGACAGAAGAGAATTGCTTACCTTATCCATAGGCACGTCCATAGAGGTTAAGACACTGAAACCTACTCCTGATCCTTCTTTGATAATACCCATAAGGATATGTTCTGTTCCTATGTACTCATGATTCCATTTCTGAGCTTCTTGATTTGACAAGGCTAATACTTTCCTTGCTCTGTCTGTCATTCTATCTTCTATACCCATTATATTACGTTCCTTGCTTTTTGTATAACATCACGCATATGTCTTTCAGCTTGTCGAAATGCATCTGCTTGAGCTTTATCGTTTTCAAACCTTAATTTTAAAACTTTTCTCTTTTCAATATTTTCGGGAGATTTACTGTCAAGTATTTCGACTAAATCAACGGCTTCTCTTGCAGCACTGTCATTTTCCCTCTCTACCCACTTAGCTAACTCACCAGCACCTTCCCATAGGATATCTACCATTTTTTCTTCTTTTGTTTTTTCTTTTTCGGCCATTTTATTTCACCTTTATAAAAGACACCTTAGCTGTACATTTGTGTCCTGACTCTTTACATTTCTTCCCTATAGGATTAGGCTTCCCTTTTTTCAGTTCCATATTAGCCTGAAAACATTTATGACAATCTAATTGTGTTGGAAATTTTTCTCTACCTTCTGCCTCATTCATTAAAGTTTCTACTTCATCGGGTGTTTTGCCCGTAGCAAACATAACTTGTTTTAGCTTATCCCATCTCTGCCAATTATAATTACTATCATCGGCCAAGTAATCTGTCCACGCTTCTTTGAATTTATCTTCATTGCTTGCCATTTTACAATCCATACTTTTCATTAACATATAACATATCTAACCCGCACAAGTCTACCATATCTGCACACTCTATTGCCTTAGCAAAATATTCCTTTATCTGCAATCTCCCAGCCATTATGCTAAGATTAGGCAAATCGACACCATGCTTATCAAGAGTCTTATCAGCCCATCCTGTCCAGTTGCAATTCGACAGGGTAGCCCAATATTCCTTATCGGCTCTTGTTTTTTGTCCAAGCCATTTGTTCCATCTTGCTCTAAACTTCTCTAATTGTTGTTCTTTTCTATTCATTTTATTAATACCTTATTTCCTTATCTCCCTTTGTTTTGTCAAACCATTTTGTGCGGGGAGGATCATAAGAAGATGTAGGATCGTCACCAATAGGTGGAGTGCCTTCAAAAATATTCTTATGGTTAGTTTTTTTCTTTTTGAAGAAATCTCTATAAACGATCCAACATATTGCAGCTATCATACAAATCCAGAAAGCTACTGATATGGACGACAGCACTCCCATAAATAAAGCCCCTGCTTTAAATGATATTACTGATTTTAAAAAGAACATTACTACTGCTCCGATACTTAAAAGCATAGAGGTAGCTAATATTATTTTCTTACAATACTTATCATCAATTATATCTTTAATCATATTAGTATGCTTCCAACACTATTTTCTTAACGAGATCTTTACCCTGTGAGAGATCTGTTATAATAGAAATTTCCTGACTGATTTGAGCCTTGGGTTGCCAAATTATAAAATACTCTTCTCCAACTTTTTTAGCCTCAGCACCAACAGGTAGATTTTTAACTGCAATCTTGTATTTTATTTTTTTGCTAGGTGGTATGATAGGCTCTATCTGAACCTTACCGAGATCTCCAATGCCCCACAAAGCATTGTCATTTATGACAAAGATCGTAGGCATCTCTGCGATCTCTGCATTAGTTGTGACCAATTCTCCGATCTTATCCTTTACGATTGTGAGAACAGGCAACAGGATTGCGAATAGCATGGCAACTATTGTTGCAACTACTAAAAACTCAACTAATGTGATTTTTGGTTTCTTCTTCCGATAATAATTTCTTTGTCCGTAGTTCATCTTTTTTCCTTTAAAATTCTTTTTGAGTTTTTCCAATCTTTTTTATAAAGCACAAACTCTTTCACTTCGTACACTTTAAGATTTTCTCCCCCAGAGCCAATAAAATCATTACAAGCTGACTTAATATTTTTTACTAGAACTGAGACAGGCACAACCAAATCTAATCTGCCTGCATATTTCTCTGCATGCGTTTTAAAAGCAAATACCTGAAAACCTGACTGATCACACATCTCTCTATTAGCCCTGCGAGTGTTCCAAATATTTTTACCGAATAAAAGCTCTACGTCCTCACAGTAAGTCCTAGGAATATCATTTTCTTTCCCTAACCCGAATACCTTATAGACAGTAATTTTATTCTTTCTGGATAATTTTATTCTTGGATTATGAATAATTGTGCACATCCTGTTTTCCTTTAAAATTTATTCATCATTATTAATATTATTATTTTCATGAGCTTGATCTTCCTCATGAGTTTCCATATCTTCGAACAAAGTAATGATACAATCTTCTACTGTATCATCAGAAGAAGGGATAGTATTCTTAGCCAAGCATTTCGGGCATCGGCCTCTTCGTCCTTCATATCCCTCAGGCACTTCTAATTCTACTTCGCAATTGAAGCATGTAAATTTTATTCTGTTACCTCTCATTTACCTGCCTCTTCAAAAACTTCATTATAATTTTTTACTTCATCTAATATTCTATTAACCCAATTAATACACTCTTTTTTTGTTATTTTTCTTTTTCTTCCATGTTCAGCCTTCCTTTTTTTTGATTTTGCTAGTATACTTTCTCTATTATCAGCATACCATTTTTTCCCCATTGCTCTTCTTCTTTCTTTATTCTCAACATACCATTTTTTTTGGTATTCTTTTTTTCTTTCGATACGCTTTCTTTCACGATCTTTTAATTCTTCATCTGTAAATTTCTTTTTCATTTGCTAAATATTTCTTCTTCCCATTTATCAGGTTCAGCAAATTTATCACATAAAATCTGATCTGCTCTCCAACCATGAAACCCTTTTCTATATTTTTTACGAGGGATTACAATAATATCACACTCCCACATCTGAGATTCTCTATCACCACAAACCATATCTTTCTCACTTAGAGCAACCCCGAAGATCGTCAATTTATTAATAGTGTGTTCTCCTACATCTACTGTCCTTCCACCATTAATAACTATCCTACACTCTTCGAGACGTATTGCTCCTTCTCCAAGATGCAACTCTGTGACAGGATCGACACCTTCTTTATGGTATGGACTCTTATCAACTTTCTTTGCCATTACTTCCCCGTTCTTGGATTAACTGCCGCATCTTCTAAAAAGTCAATACGATCACTTGTGATCAACTCTGCCAATTTTTCTACAGCTTGTTCAGCATCATCTCCCTCTGCCTTGATAATTATTTCCTCACCACACTCTATTGCAAGCATAGTCATTTGCATAATACTCTTGGCATCTGCTTCTTCCTCACTATTCACTCTGTGGATTGTGATATCACTATCATACTTGGCAGCCTCGTCTATGATAATCATGGACGGCCTCATATGGATACCCCTGTAGCTACTAATTTTTATTGTTTTCTCAACCATCATTTGCTCTCTATTTAACTCTACCCATTCGGGTCTACTTTCTTGCCATACTTTTCATAACTCATAACCTGGATAACTCTGCCATCGGGAAGTTTAAACATGTGAACACCTTCTTTATCGGCAACTTCCTCTAACATATCTAATGCTTTTGCAGGATCTGTATCTAACGGCAATGTTTCAATCATCATTATTCCTTCCTAAATAGCTCTTTATCATCTATTGGCTTGCTTGCCTCTCTATATCTTTGTTTTTCTTGCTGTCTGGATTTTTTCTTTTTGACTTTATAAGCCTTTTCTTCTGCCTTTATTTTGCCCTTATTAGCCTTATTATAAGCATCGCATTTCTCGGCCCATGCTTTATCTTCTTTTGCCTTTCGGATTCTGTAAGCCTCTCCATCATCGTATAATTTCTTTCTTTGCTGTTTTGCTAATTTTTTAACATATCCTATCCACATGCCCTTGCGATAAGTAAGATTAGACCTAAACTTATCTTTATTATGGATGCTGGTCCAACCACCATGTTCACTACGTTCAGAATGATACACTAACGTCATGGAAGGTTTAAGCCAAACATTTATATCTCCATACCTGCCTAAAAATTTTGCTGACCTATCATACGGATCTTTCCACCTATCAAAACGATCATCTTCATGATCTTTAAAACCAAACTTACTATTATTAAAAGACGAGTGTATTAAAATTTTATCATCTTCGTAACGGTATACTTCTTTTTTGAAATAATGGTTATTAGGATCTATATCCTCTAACCTATCGGTATCAGGAGTTATCATTTTAATATCAAGTTCAAGTTTGGTCTGCCTGGTAGGATGTTCTTCCATCCAGCACCAACCTAAAACTAAGCATACAAGAAATACAAATACAATAATTGTGTATTTGATAACAGAACTATTATTTTCATAGTTATAAAACATTTTTCTTCCTTTAAAAAAGTAATCGGTGGAGCGGGATTCGAACCAACGCGACACACCAGAAGTTCACACAGGTTGTCCTAGTATAACCCTGTCACAATGATCTCCGTTTGCAACCTTCAATCAAAGCAACTGTGTGGCTGACTGCTCTACCAGCTGAGCTACCCACCGTATTAACTTTTTACTGATAATTTCTTATCAGTTCTTTAACAAAACGATCTATTCCTGCTACATATTCTTCACTTGAGACATCTATGCCTTTCACGGCATGAACAAGAATCATATCTTCAAGCAGGTTTTTTGTATTTTCAAATTCTTGTCCTTTTGGCCCAAAAATTAAACTTCGCACAGGATTAATATTCGAAGTTATCTCTCCACCTGAATATTTTACATTCTTAGAATCTTTAGCAAATGCTTCTAAATCTATTGTAAGACCTATAAC
>SDBT01009407.1_pt1 | contig 15848 bp, 11 predicted proteins | sample 2277101 | NCBI WGS metagenome assembly SDBT01 (sample SAMN10404973, study PRJNA504765) | marine sediment metagenome | isolation source: marine sediment core GS10_PC15, 103 cmbsf | place: Arctic Ocean: Southern Knipovich Ridge | collected 2010 | reverse complement strand
CTTCTCTCTCACAACGTGAGAGAGAAGTACTTTAATTGAGTCTTAAGCCAGCTTCAAGTAAAAATGCGAGTTGTGGAATTACATGAGGAGGAGCATACACATAAACAGGAACTTCTTCATCATAATCATTACCATTAGTATGACGTATACGATGGCTCTTCTCCAGATCAGTTATCATTTTTCGACACAAAGGACACTGGGGACGTTCAGATTTTAATATACACTCCCGATGAACCCAGTGTCCACAAGAAAGAGGATACTTATCATTATTAGGTTCATAACATATACAACACTTTTTATCTTCTCGAGAGCAGTAGGGACAGTTTGTTATGCTTTTGAACTTCTTACATCGGTGATGACATCCTCCACCACACGTATCACATTTATTCCACCGTTTTACATCACGTAACGACTTCATACAAACGTAACAAATTAGTCGTTTATTATAAAGTGATATACTTCTCACGGGTAATGTTTGCTGGTGAGAGTCATTAACTGTTCGTTTATAATGATAAGCACACAAATGAGATCTTTTCATCGCTAGCTTTCGACATTTTGTTTTACAAGTCTCTCGACTATTGGACTTGTATTGTGTACAGTACAATCTGGAGACTGTCATTTTAGTATATTGTATACAGTACAATCTGGAGACTGTCATTTTAGTATAAACTCATTCAATATAATCAAAGCCATAATTTTCCTCATTACAAATAATGGTGTATATATGATGACAATCCTAATGATGCCTACAAGAGTCAACATAGTAATAGCTACTGTACTAATAGCATTTCTTATATTTTGGATTTGTACTCGTCGTCGCAATGGCTGCAAGCGCGATCCTGGTCGTAGATCAGAAGGATTTAGACATATTGGTACACTCGTAAGTTATCGTGATGATCCCGCTGTTGGGGGAGATCCTGACGCTCCAAGGGGAACGTTATTCAAAGCTACATCTACTAATTCTATGAGTCTTCCGGAGATAATATCTAGAACTGCTCCTAAAGTGTTTCAAAATCCACTTTCAAGAGAAATGAGACCAGTAATTACAACAGTAGGACTAGAAAATGTAAGAAATGCATCTAACTATCCTTTGAAAAAAATCAGAATTACTCCTCCAAATTTTGAAGTACAATGTGCCGATAATATTCAAAACAGGCGAATGTATCATTGTGCAATTGTATATATCAGAGGTGTGGGAGCAGTAATGGTTGCAAATATGAGCAACTTTGATAGTTGTTACCCACAAGAAGAATACACCCCAGCATCTGCAAATATAGACACTTTATTAGGTCCAATAGATCCTAACACTTTGCAATTTGTTAAGGGAGTAAGTGCTTGCGGCACATTTCAGAATAGTAGAAGAATTCATTTGATGACCTATGACTGTCCTGGAAGTTTGGGAGTAATTAACCAAAGGCCCTTTGTGTGGAATAATCAGCTATGGACAATTGCTATTACAGGTCATGGTAAAAACTGTGCCCCCCAGAATGTACTGACTCAGTACTCTACACTTCTTCAAAAGAACCAGCAAATTCCCTTAACATTCAAAGACGGCAGTGCCCAGCTTGCCAATGATTCGGGAAGTAAGGAATGGTCGCCGTTCTTAAATGAAGGTAAAATATACTTTATACAGTCGGTAAATCCTCATCGCATTATTAAACTAGTTGATCTAAACAAGGGTATTGTCGAGGTAGCTCATTCCTCGCAATCACCACTTCAATTATCATTAAAGAAGGCTTATTTTGTTATGAATTGGGATCAACACTCATATCTTGCTATTACATTTACTGAACGTGCTGGAAGATTTTATTGCTTCTTTTATACATTTAGCAATCAACGTCCTTTTAATATCATTCGATTTGGACGTCCAATTGACCTACAAAGTTATTCAGATGCAGAGACGCACACAGTGTTTCCAGGACCTGTAAGTGTAGTGGGAGAAAAGCTCCTTCTAAATATTAATTCAAGTGATTGTGGAAGTTATTTCTTAGAGCTTACAAAGGATGATGTTTTTTAATAATCTATTCTCTAATTTGCGACATGTAATGCAAAAAATTTCCTCTTTAACAATCACTGTACGAAATAGTTAACAAAGATTATTGCGTGAACTAGAAGTAATAATATAGTATTATTACTTCTTATTTAAAAAATTGTACTACCCTCATAACAGTTAGACAGACTAGAAAAACATTTATAGTATTTGAGTTAGTTAGTGCTAATAATGGGTGATCCACCTATATCCCGTGTTCGTTGTGTTGAATCTAAATATATCCCATGTGCCGAAGCACCACCAATTAATACTTTTGAGAATGCACAGGAGAAATTCTTATCTCTTCCAGTAACAGGAAAACCGATCTGTAAACATTTGAATGGTTTAGCGTGGGGATATGTATCTCCTCCTTTCATAGATGTCGACCCTAACAGAGAGGCGCTAATAAGAATTATTAGTGATCTTAGGGTTCGAGTTAGCAGTTTGGAACGAAGTCTTATATCACAAAAACTGTCTGGATCGCTATCTCCTCATAAAAACTCCGAGCTAAATCATAATAGTCGGGAGACTTGTAAACCTTACTTTGAAGTTTCTCGGGAAAAGAAAGAAATAGAAAGTAAGAAACTTCCTGGGGCTATCTCACGGGGTGGGAAGGGTCAAGCTAAAACTCGTGAACAGACAACACCAGTATCATCAGCCTCGGAGGACAAAAGGCAAATATTAGTAAATAAGTTAAAAGGATCTATCTCCGATACACCTCAGGTACAAACGAGAGTGAAAAAGGAACCCTCGCGCAAGCGCGAGAGCGTGATTTTAGATCGTGAACGATTACAAGGATTTAGAATAAGGGGTAAGAAAGATGTACCACGCGGATCTAAGGTTTCTCCAAAAGACAAAAAGACTAAATCAGCACCATCGCTGCTAACACTGGTTAATAACACTCATGCCACCCTTCGATTTGAAATTACGAAACGGAACGTAACCTCCCATTTATTAAAAAATTGGGAAGTGCTTCCCCCAGGAGGAGCATCCACCTTACCGATTGCTACCAATATCGTATGGATGAGAGTACATATTAAGTGTATGAATGGTACTAGCATAGAGAAGTACGAATATGAAGTGGAACATCCAGGAGGAATTAAGGTTACTGCTAATCAAGAGGTTATGAAAGTAATACCATCACCATCGCCATCACAGTCTAGCACTTCCCCTCCTCGTATACCAGCAACGGAGAGTAGGTGTGGAGAGTGTTCATCAGGAATTAACCCAAATACTTTAGAAAAGAAGGGTAAACCCCAAGGACCTCCTCGACTACCACTTCCTGATACTGTAGTACTTCTCTCTCACAACGTGAGAGAGAAGCGCTTTCTCCCTGCATGCAGGGAGGAAGTAGTATCTGAATCAAAATCTCTCAAAATATCTAATGCAGATACTCCTAATCCGCCTCACGGATTAGAAGCGATTTCCAGCGAGCGCCAAATTACTTCCCTTGATGAAATGAGCACACCAGAATCTGTTGAAAAGGGGAGCACTTCTCTCCCCCCAATCTCTGACCATTCTCAAGACAAGGTTAGTCCATCGACTAATAGAAACAAGGAAAGTACATCCCCAATAAAAAGAGAACGGAAAGCAACTAATAGAGAACGAAAGGTTAGTCCATCGACTAATAGAAACAAGGAAAGTACATCCCCAATAAAAAGAGAACGGAAAGCAACTAATAGAGAACGAAAGGTTAGCCCCTCGACTAATAGAAACGAGGAAAGCACGTCCCCAATAAAAAGAGAACGGGCGACGTATACAACAGAAGAAGAAATAGAGGAAGATCTTGAAAACGATTTTGATATAGTTACTGATGGAAATGATGGAATTGAAGTAATTTCTACACCAAATAGTAGTAGAGAAGGATCACCAACAACGAGTGGATCACTCTCTCCATCAGGATTTTTAGATATAGATTATTTGACAACTGAATAAGTTACTTTCATCCCTAGAAATTACGCAATCAGAATTTCATTAAGATTATTAATGAAACTTCTCTACTCTTCACTATAGTGCATCCTGAATGTCATCCCCATTCCTTCGATGTATTGAGCGAGTAGTTTGAACGCATAAGTTGTCTCAAATTTAACTATATGTTCGGCTGACTGACATCCATCACACTTATAATACCCTAAGTCAACGTGATTCACTACAGCTGTCATTCTTCCACACCTTTTACAACCATAAGCAGTGTAAGCATCACTACATTTAGAAGTACGATCAACAAGAGCATAAGGTACCCCATTAGTTACGAGACAATCCTTTTCCATTTCTCCAAATCTACCACCTCCTCCCATTGCACGTCCTTCAACTGGTTGCCGTGTAACATTAGTAAGTGTTCCTTGTTTCCGAGCATGAACTTTGAATGCTGCCCAATGATGTAGGAGCTGCTCATAACATGGAGCCATAAAGATTTCTGCGTCATACCACTCTCCAGTAACTCCAGATCGTAATCGTTCATTTCCATTTGCTTTAAATCCCCATTTTTCAAGAATAGAGGCAATTTTTTCTTCATCAACAGAATCAAATGGTGTAAGATTCATATCTTCCCCTTCCAAAGCAATAGCCTTACCCATAAGCATTCCTAGAATTTGACCAATAGTCATTCGACTTGGAATTGCGTGTGTGTTCATTATAATATCAGGACTCATTCCAGTTTTAGGGTTCCATGGTAAATCTGCTTGTGGAACTATCTTACCACAAGTACCTTTTTGAGCACATGTCGAATTACCACACCAAACTCCCACTCCGCCACGTCGTACATAAATAACACCAGTACTTACGGTACAACAATACACGTTCCCAGAGTACTGGGAAACAGTCATTGAAGCTGAATGATCAATAAGTACAGTACCAATTTTTCCCGGATACTTAGGAAGTTCAAAATCACCATCAACGTTCGAAGGAATATCCCAATAACTAAACGAATGGAGCATAAGTTGTTGTAAAACATCAAACCATTTAGTAAGTTTTGCTTTTCCACCAGTATACATAGCACTCTTAGTAATAGCGTTAACAAGAACTCCAGAATAGCTACCTGAGAACTTTAAAATCCAATCAGGAATGGTAAATGTAGAGGTAAAAGTGTAAAGTTCTCTAAGAGTACTTATTATGCTAGGATTATCGATGAGTCCAGCTGGAGTGATAAGAAACCGGAGATGATGAGAAAAGTTGTTATACAGTTCCGTTAGAATATTAAACGGTACAGAGTAATACTCTATATCCGAAATTAAGTTACGAGTGCAACCGCCAAGGAATGTTCCAATGAAATAAAGCCATGCTAACGGATACTTCGTATTGTAAAACTTTGAGTACTTTTGAGGAATTTCTCCCTGAGTATAGTGTGCCGGAGGTTCTGCACATCCTTTTTGATAAAAGACTTTGTTACGCGAGTCAAGAAGTGATTTGGCAATTACGCGATTCCATCCACTTTCGTAACGAGGAGGATCTTTATAACGAATCCACAACGCGTGATTATCAGTAACGCGTAGATCTACTCCATCGCCTTTGATATCTATTATATCACCATTATGTTTAAATGTTTGTAGCACAAGAGGAGGGGAATAAACCAATCTCATTTGCTTTGGGTCCCAACACGCGACGAGATGCTTAAGAGTAAGATCAGGAAATGGAATACATCCCTGAGTAGTGAGTACGGAGTGATCATCGGTGTAGCATGCTGCTTTATCCCCTTTTCGCATTTGCATAGATAAGGCTGTAGTAATAGTAATACTACGATGTGTACCACGGGATGCAATTTTCACGGTTTTTACGGTAGACATAAAAGGGCCAGTCTGTTCCCACACATTATGACGACCCTGGGCCAATGGCCTGAGGCCATCACTTCCATTTTCATTTTCATTTAGGGCATAGTTCCTAACATTGCCAGCACGTAAGGCGTTACTTTTAATATCTATACTAGAATCGGTACGGGTTCCGGTACTCCTATTAGTAACTATTTTGGATATTAACTTCGAGTTAGGAGATGCCATTGCTCCAACGGATGGAGTTCCATCACTCTCTATCATATCATACTGTGATGGAAGTCCCAGTCTAAATAATGAACCTCCCTGAAAATCTTCCGAAGTCGGTTTTTCACATGTATATCCCTGTTTTTCATCAGGAGAGTAAGTATTATCTGCATATGACTCTACTACAGTTACCCGTAGACCCCCGCGATCAACAGTTGCTTGATTCATTATAAAAGAATCTTCCATATTACGTCCATAAGGCATAAGAGCCATTATTAAATCTGTACCTGTTGGATATTTTTTCTCGAGAAGATATCGGTCAATAATTTGACTCTTAACAAGACGAGGTCGTGGATACCACATGTATATAATATCCCTGAGATCGCTTAGATAGAACGCATAACTCGGCCATCCAATAGCCTGTTTAGCCATACTTGCTTGATAACTAACACGAGGACCCTGAACACGTTCAGGAGAGGGGGTAGTTTGAGCGGGAACACCCAAAATTAGAGCTGGATGAATTTCGCACAAATTAAATAATTGACGATTACTAGCAACTTCACCTACAAGATAACGAAGTCCCATACAAACATAACTATTAGCACATTCACATATATCAATCATTTCAACGATCTTGTCATTTATCAGTGGTTTCCATCTTCTTTTAGGGGTTAGTGAAGTATACTTAGAAAAATTAGTTGCAGCTATCCTAATATTCCCCCCTTTCATGTTAAACATGGGTCTACTCAGCCTGCCACCATCAGTATAAATATGAACTTCCTGACGAAGCCATACTATAGTAGCAGATACATTACTCCACGATCTACGTTCACGCTTAATTTTTTTAACAATTAAATTAGGATACATAGTAATCCATGTCCATACTCCATTAATAAAAACTCTATACCATCCTCCTTTAGTATCCTCACGTTGAAAAGGATGTAATTTATCTGTGGACCGTAAGGCTGAGAGGTCACTAGAAACGTTCGTTTCATTAGTCGATTGAATATAATCGGTTGAACCTGAAGAGGATCTCATAGCCATTGATACCTTTTTTGACTGACTAAGTGGTAAACATCCGTCAGCTAATAGTTTAGATGTGGCCCACTCCGCAGGTTCAGGCATATTCTCAATAGAAGGGGGTACTATAGCTTTCTCTCCAGTCGAAGTGGTAATAGAATTAACAAATCTAATTACAACAGCCGTATTGTAAGGAACCGTAACCTGAGCGCTAAGAGCCATATTTTTAATCAATCCGCAATTATGAGTTACAAACCCATTAGCAACAAAGCTATGATTGTTAGAAAGTGTCGTAAAATCAGCAACTTTCTGTGTTCCGCTAGTTTCAATACTAGTAATAGGCAGGTCAATGCAACAGTCCCCATTTATGACAGTAACTAAATCACCTTTTGTTAACTTTCCAATGTCTATCCACTTTCCATTGCATCGCAATGGATGGTCCTTAGATCCTGTTATTTTAAAGTTGTATAGTGTAGTAATTGTGATTACAGGTTTTAGTGTAGTAAAGTAATTAGTAATGATAGTTATCTCGAAAACAAAAGTTGTAGGATTTACGGTAATTACCTTATCCCCATTACGCAACTTTCTGATTGGAACCAATCCATCGGGTGTAAGTACTTGAGAATCAAGTGTTAGACACTTCTCGCTTTCAGGTGTTTCGGCAGGGCATATAAATCCCGTGTACCATGCCATAATCTGACGAGCCCTTAACATTGGACTTTTAGGATCATGAGAGGTGCTTATCCTTCGTTTACACGCTTCACGAGAAATCCAATTATGAGTCTCTAAATCATTCATAACATCACCCTTACTTGCACCTCGCGCATTATTGCCACGCCAATTATCGGATCTAATACCTGTAGCCAGCATCATGGTAAGTTGCGGTCCAAATTGAGTACGGATAGTATCTTCCACTGTAGATTTTCTTTGTGATTTATAATGAGACGGAGTTTTAGCAGCCATTTCACGGAGTGTTTTTCTGAGAAGGTACGCCAGTTCAGTACCTGCTGTATCAATACGTTTTAGTGAATAATCGTCTCTGTCATCGTTATAATGAATCTTTCTTTTTACACTAATCAGTCTAATTGCCATATACCCCAATTGCATTGCTTTTTCCTTAGGATCGGAATATGTATGTATTAAACGCGAGGATAATATAGTTTCGAGTCGTTCACAACGTTGGCTCTCAGGAATAGACGTAAGATACGATGCAATTTGGGATTTTGCTGCTTGTGGGCTAGTAACTACGTATTCTGGAGGAACATATAAGAACTTTTCAGCACCATCAATGGGAACACATTTCAAAACTTCAGCCTGTGTGAGTCCAAGAGCAAATAAAAGATTACTAAAGTATACAGTGTTTTTAGCACCTCTCTCTTTTTTGTTATCTAAATCAGCTATAGCCTGAACGTTAACACTGATCCATGATCCTTCGGTTGTTGATGTGTGGAGTGTCATACTTACCTGAGTAAGAGACCATAACTCATGCTGATTTTGCGATCTAAGTTCTGCAGTTAACTCATTTGCTTTCTTTGTTGGAAATATCACAACATGATTAAATACTGATCGTTCCTGGCCAATTACTACTCGGAGTCTTGGTCGTTCCTTTCCACTTTTTACAGCGGAAGATACGATAAAATATCCGCCATTCTCGTATGGTTCCTCTCCACGTTTTATTAATTCAGTTTGCGACAATCCGTGCAGACAGCATTTTTGGGACCTTACAAGAATAGGCACCTTACCAATCTGTATCTTATTAAGTGTTTCCACTCTCTCAAGTTGTGGCTCTTTGAGTCCTTGTACTGTTTTTTCTTGGTATACACCAACATCAGCACGAATTATTCCACTATAAGTTATATTATTTTCCATTGCAGCTCGGGGATAAAGTTTTGAGTTAAAATCGTCACACATAGTGGGAGGGTGAACCATAACATTATGAAAACGAACTATCCACATTTTAGGAGTTGGATCGGTACGAGTAGCATTCTTTTGAAGTCTTAGTTGGTACTCTTCAAATATTTTAGGAAGAGTTACCCTGCAAAAAATGTCAAATGAGTTGATATGCGAAACTGAGAGAGGATAGTTATAAAAATAGGAATCTAGGACACAAAATGAGATGTCTGAATAATTTAGTTTAGATTTAGATCGCTTATCCATTTTACCACTAAAAATATAGTTAACAGAAATCGTTAACTATATCTATCTATGACAGTTTTTTGTTTTTGATCCCTTGGCTACGTCTATCCGAGGATGTTTGTTTTGTTAATTTAATGAAATCTTCGGCTTCACTCCTCGCGGACGCGAGCGGGAGGAACTCCCGAAGATTTCTAGGGAACTTCCTCAACATCACTATCATTATCAGATTCTTTATCCATCGAACTTTCATATTTCCAGTCGTTTTGTTTACACACTATAATGTCAGAACGTGCAAGAGCAAATATATTTTGTCTATTACGACTTATTTTTCCTATTACAGTAAATTCGTTATCTTCTCGCCGTACTACAAGATTGTAATCGGGTAAGAACCAATGAGCTTGCCCATTAATCTCTGTACGTAAGCATTTTTTCCTTCCTCCCGACGAACTATCTACTTTCCGGTCACCTTGTGACCAAAAAGCGCTCCCTTCAAAATGACGGGACGCAAGTCCCGCATTTTGTTCCGATCGTTCACGATCGGAAAGTACAGATTCATCACTCCCAGTTGCTAGTGAGTGTGTTCGTACATCACGGATTTTCCGAGAGGTATTCTTCTTAATCTGTATTCTTTCGCCATGATTTAGCCATGTACTTCCCACGGTCATAGACCCTGGGAAGCGCTTTTCCGTCGTATACGACGGAGAAGTACTCTTATATTCATCTTCATCTTCATCTATAACTGGCAAGGAATTAGTCACTAACACCTGGAGCGTATCCTCATTAATTACATTGTCGGAATTATCTTTATCTCCCGTTTTTAAATCTGTTTCGCCTAAATTCGTTGTGCCTGAATTTTCTAGAATAAACCCATTAGCTCCAGTATTATCCTCATTGATAACTACTAAAGACTCTGATGATCCTTCGCAAATACTCTTAAATGTAGCGCTTTGTGTACGTAAACTCTTCCATATAGTCCATCTGCGTCTAATGTCCGATATATTTGTTTCTTCAAGTTCGGCTATCTTATTAAAATAATGGCCTAGAAGCACACTAAAAAGACCTTGAGTACCAGGTGATCCCATTGTTACAACTAGTTCACGAATGACATAACTTCCCTTATAGCGTTGAACCTAAATCAAATCTTCGATTTATTTAGCTTAACCTTTTTGTTAGCAAAAAGGTTGAATAATATTGTTTGACTCTAAATTAACTGAGGTATCACATTTTCGCCGTACACTTTCATGGGTGGAAGTGAAACGTAGGCAACAACAAATTCGGAGCTAGCTCCAAATTTGTTGACTAAAGGAAATTGTATTATGGAACACGTGGATGTTAAGGAAAATCCTCCGCTCTTTGTGTTTTACAATGTAGGAACAATTATTGTTGTAAGGATAAACGAAAGATTGTATTCAATTTCATGGATACGTAGATTTATTCTTGGGTTTTTTCAAGTTTCAGGTTATTTGCTACGACAATTTTGTGAACTAGTTGGAATAAACATGCCTATTTTGGATTGGCTGTTTAACGTGTACGCTCACAATACATCAGCGTATGAACGTAATGTAATTGATGATGAAAGATACTATATTAGATCGTACAATAGTCGAGAGACTTGTAGGACGTGGGGTATAGAACGCACTGATAGTGATAGTGACGATGAGTAAATTTCTAAATTCACAGAGATTTAGAAATTTAGAGTAACTAGAATGTAGGTGTGGATTAACTAGCTTTCACTACGATCCCGCACCCAATGAGCAACGACACCAGCGGCAAACAGACCAATCACTGCAAGAAGGAACAACCTTCCTTTACCAGTACGAAAGCATGTCTGGGAAGTATCGTATTGAGGACTAGCGAAAAAATATGTTAGAAGCCATAGAAACAGCAATCCAAGAGCAGCAGTAACAACACCAGACATTAGAATACCTCTACCTCCATCCTTATATTCACGATATGGCGAGATACTCTCTCTCATTTCATCTAAAAAAGTGTTCGACATCTTCGAAATTGCTATTGAATTACGCGACAAAATAGAACTATTCTCTGAGTTAACAACCTCTCAGGCGTAAGCCAAAAATCTTCATGTATGCCCAATAATTTTTGAATTTCATATAAATTGTGACTAATCTAGTTGAAATACATATCAAAGGAAGGTCGAAAATAATCATTAGAATATGTTGTTTTGAAGTGAATTGAATTTAAAGCCATGAACAGAGTAAATGGCCAGCGAATTAAATTTAAAAGACACTACCTCCCCAGAGGTGGTCAGTTTTCACCTACGCGACTCCGCCAACCTATCTGGAGATACTCAAGACCAAGAATCATACGAAAATACGAACACGGATACTTCGGGACGTAGAATTAAGTCCCAAGAAAGTCCTAAAGGCGAAAAATGGGCTTCGGAACGAAGAAGGTCATTATCGGATGGAGATTCTATGGAAAGATGTGCCTACAACGAGAAGGAAGAGGAGAGTCTCAGACCAACAAATGATACTAAGACACTAATTTGGGAAGGTAGAAGTAAAAACCTTAAAGGAAATCATTGGAGATTTGGTCATGATAAAGGAAATAAACGATATGGGTGGGATACTAGAAGATCTAACGATTCTAGAGATTGGGTAACCATCTCATCTCGAGGAAAACAAGACAAACTGTCGGGACCTTGTGTCCCGACAGTTTGGGGGAAGCACAGTGATCGTCACTTTCTCGGAGGTTCCTCACGTGGCGAAAATTCATTTGAACAAGCAATTGGGACTCGCAAACCTTCAGGTTATAGATCCGACCGACGCCCGTCTCAAAAAACAGTTGATAGACGTACAAGTAGTCTTTCTGATAGACTAAGACAATTAGCATCGCTTGAAATGGATGATACCGTAAAAGAGAGAGTACAACAACTTCTTACATTTGATTTAGATACGCTGTTAAAACCTTCACCTTCATTAAATAATGATAGTAATGTTACAGTAGTACCAATAGAATCATATAGAAGGAGACTGGCTGCAGAAGGAGCGACAATTAGCTGTGGATTTATAATATACACCTTAGTACCAGATCCTGTGGATCCTTCCAAACTGATAATTAAATACATGATATGTCAACGTAGAGATACAATTCAGTATGTAGTTGTAATATTAGGAAAATACTCAACTGATGCAGAACTTAACAGATATATACCTTTAATGACATCGGAGGAACAGCAACGAATTTTAAGTCCTGAACACACATTTAACGAACTCTGGAATGACGTATGGGCTGGGCAAACAAATCCGGCAGTTCAAAGTGACCGTGATACTGCACAGAAGAAATTTAAGGCCAATATTTCAACTATTATAAGATATGCAAAGGAGTGTCAGCTAGAAAAACGATATCTAGCAGAGCCGGAATCTCTATTTCTCAAAGGAAAACGTACAGAATATGATAAATCGGACGAAGACTGTGCATTTCGTGAATACGAAGAGGAAACGTACTGTAATAGAGATACACTTACAATTCTTAGCAAATCTTATGCAATAACTGAAGAGTATAAAGGAACAGACGCAAGAACATACAGTACTCTATATTTTATAGCTCGTACAGAGTATCCATTTAACCTTCCTGAACGTACAATTGTAAGAAAAACAATAAGAGACTCTACTATTAGTCCCGAGATAGGTAAGATTGAATGGAAAACCAGAGCAGAGGCGGGAACAATACTTAATCCACGAAGGACTATTGCTTTAATAAAAGCAGAATATTTCATAAAGGAGCATCACAACATGAATACATTGTACCATGAGTAGTGGAAACAATGCTTACTACCAGAGACATAATAGAACTTGTGCGAAATCCCGACGTTTCCTTAAAAGTTGGATTGTATGAGATTGAGAGATTTCAACATTTCAGAATGGTTGCTTTTTATGTAATGGGAGCCGTTGTTTCAGCGCAAGAGATTGGTGCAGTTCAGATACCAGGAAATAATGTTACATTGGTAGGTATATCTAGTAACGAATTTCTTATCTATTTTCGGCAACCTTTAGTATGGCCAGAGTTTGCAAAGATATGTACCCTCCGCAATATTTCAAAGGACACTGCCGAACTCAAGCGAATTATTGGTGACCTGTGGAAATCAAATCGATGGAGAGTGCACAAACTGGAAGATAACACCGGTCGTTTTACGCGTCATCCCACAAGTCTCTCGACTATTGATGAAGCTGAACGAGACGGAAATGTATCGAACTTCCACGAGGATGAAAAAAGTGACGACGACGAAAGCTAGACGCCTCAATTTATTACGCTAATCATTTATTGTTAAATGATTACTCTTTCAAACAAAAATAACTAAACAGCATTTTTCTTTGTAAACTGATGATGTTCCTACAAGTCTCTCGACTATTACTCTAATGGCAAAAAGTATAGTTAATGAAGTACAAGAGTGGTGTCAACACAATTTTAATGGCCAACTTCCCGAGTGTACATTTGCTGCAGATGCTTCAAGTGATTCAAGCAATTCAAACATGTGTGTATCATTTTCCTGTACTTACATTCTTCCTAACGGCTTACACGTAAAAACTGGAAAGTCATACCCCAACAAAAGAGATGCTCGTATAGCAGTGTGCAACAGAATTGTTAGAAGGATAAAAAGAGGAGTTATATCTGGTAACGAAGTGGTACAAGATGTAAGTGTAAGCCCTGGTCTCGAGCCAGACCACTTGCCTTTGGCAGGTGGTCGTTCTCTTAATACGATGGATTTAATGAACACACACGTTATCGTACTTATTGATTATAATAACGTTCCCCAAGCTAGAGATATAGCGGAAGAATTTAAATCTAAAGGAGTAATAGATTACTATACTTGCATAGCTGAAATGGACTATAATGGCGATGATCGAAAAGATACTGAAGTTGTTACTGCAAATATCAAAAATATGGGAGATTATATGCTGTGTTGGAAAGCATCACGTCTTTCGGGAGTATATCCTATTCCAAGTAAATTCATAATTGTATCAAAAGATAAAGATCTTACCTGTGTAGCAAATCTTCTTAAAGCTGACGGACACCACTGTAGTACCGCCACCACTACAAAATTACTCATTCAGTTATTGAGTGGGGATCATACCAAGAATTCTAGTTTGTGAATGGTAATATCAATCAATTTTTCGAAAGTAAGTTTGATTATTCATAATTGTATGGATAATAACTGAGAAAATGGCTAGCAAACCTAATGAAAATTCCGTTGGGAACCCAACTAGGGAACCTCTTCGCCGTCTTACGGCGAAGAGGTTGACTGAATCTCTACGAGATTCTGTCGAACCTCTAGATTTTATAACGTATGGTGTCATAGCTTTAGTTGGATGGTGGATAATAACCGAAGAAAGAAAAGATCTAGACATTAAAGGACATAGCGCACAAATAGGACAAGCGTGGCAAAATGCGAAGCCAAATCTCGAAGATAAGGTGGGAGATGTATTAGCTAAGCTTCATTATCTAAATAGAGCAGCATCACGGGTAGTAGTATGGCGAAGGAGTATTATAGCAGCACTAATTTCAAGTATTCTAGTGTGGTTCCTCGTAATTAGGAGATATCCAAAATGGTGGGAAATAACACTTAGTATACTACTAACAGCACTAGTGTTTTATCATACCTGGTCTCATTATAACCATCATGAAGTAGTTATGACTTCAACGCAAATCAACAATGGATTGCTGCAATTGGAACGGAGACTAGGCAAATTTCCTCAAATTTACAATGTATAGTAATTTTTCGGACCTTGTGTCCGAAAATAATTGTCATTACTTCTTATGTAATGACATTTTTGTTTTAATTAGATTACGCCTAGATTAAAACGGTTCCTTGGTTTCATTTCCCGCTTTTGCAAATATTTTACCCACATAAAAAACTTCTTTGAACCTGTTTTTATATGTCTTGGAAAAGATACCAGGTGCTAGGCCACAAAGCTAGACTAAACTAGCGTTTAAATATCAAAGAATTAGTTTCTTTAGGCTACGCCCCGCTTCGCGAGGAGCGTAGCGACCCGCAAGCGGGGTTCACTAGCAAGAAATAATCTCTTCAACATTAAGGTAGGACAGACAACAGTTACAAAACTTCATCTTATCCATAATGGAATTAGTAAATTATTTACTAACTCATATTAGTGATAACAAACTTTAAAGGTAAAAAAGAAGACAACGACCCGCTTGCGGGTCGTTACGCTCTTTTCATTGAAAAAGGCGTAGCCTAAAGAAACTGCTATCGGTATTCTTAATCGAGCTTACGAGCAATAGGCTTCGCTCAACAGAAAATAGCCAGAACCATTGCAACTGCTGCAATGAAGTGGTGCTGGGTTACAGCAAGCGGTAGGTGGATCTCATTATAACCATCATGAAGTAGTTATGACTTCAACGCAAATCAACAATGGATTACTGCAATTGGAACGGAGACTAAGCAAATTTCCTCAAATTTACAATGTATAGTAATTGTCATTACTTCTTATGTAATGACATTTTAATTAGCTTACGGTATTCTTAGTTGAGCTTACGAGCCATAGGCTTCGCTCAACAGAAAATAGCCAGAACCATTGCAACTGCTGCAATGGAGGGGTGCTGGGTTACAGCAAGCTGTAGGTGGAGATGGAGCGGTCAAAGAGCACCCCGGTACTGGGCTATCAGCATAGCCTGCATCTAGAGCCAATTGGACTGCACGTCCCCCATAACCT
>SDBT01009406.1_pt1 | contig 15848 bp, 12 predicted proteins | sample 2277101 | NCBI WGS metagenome assembly SDBT01 (sample SAMN10404973, study PRJNA504765) | marine sediment metagenome | isolation source: marine sediment core GS10_PC15, 103 cmbsf | place: Arctic Ocean: Southern Knipovich Ridge | collected 2010 | reverse complement strand
TAATTAGCTTTAAATATAATAAAAGACAATAAACTATTTGAAAATGAAGAAACATTTGTGCATTTTAACAGTTTTACTTTTCGCTGTTCTGATGGCAGGCAGCTCTAGTGCTGTTTGCGTTACAGACGGCTTGTGTGACGGAGTTTGCCCAGCCGATTGCACTTCTGCTGACGACCCTGATTGCAGCCCAAACGGCTGCTGTGGAGACGGACTAGTCCAGCAGCCAAATATCCAAAGCACTAATGAAGAATGCGACGATGGCATAGTTTTAATTCCAATTACCACTTGTGAGGACTTGCAGGGAATAGGAGGTACAACAGAACTTCTTGGCGGAAACTATATTCTTACAAAAAATATTGATTGTATTGGCTTTGATGCAGATGCCGATGGAAAAGGATTTAAGCCTATTGGCACTTCTGCCGACAAATTTGAAGGAATCCTGGATGGCAGAGGATATGAGATAATTAACTTAACCATAAATAGGCCAGGTGAATGGTATATTGGCTTGTTTGGTGTCATAGGCTCGGCAGGAGAAATAAGGAACCTTGGCTTGATTGATGCAATTGTGACTACTGATGGAAGTTTTGTCGGCATTCTGGCTGGCGAGAGCAAGGGAACTATTGAAAACGTTTATTCCACAGGAAGTGTGGAAGGATGGCACGAGATAGGTAGCCTAATAGGTTATAATTCTGGTTTAATAAGACATTCCTATTCTTCAGCCAGTGCCACCGGCGAAGGGGATGTAGGTGGTCTGGCAGGCATAAATGGTGGCACTATTGAAGATTGTTACTCAACAGGTGATGTACATAGTGAAGATCCTTCATGCCCACCACCCTCTTGTGGAAGTGTTAGCACAGGCGGCCTTGTAGGTTACAATGCTGGTCCTATAATAAGATCTTATTCTTCTTCTCAGGTCAGTGGTGACCGCCAAGTTGGTGGCATTGCTGGCGTAAACCATGGTTCAATTGAAAGCTCTTATTCAACAGGCGCTGTAGACGGTTTTAAAAGAACAGGCGGTCTTGTAGGCGATAACGATGGAACTATAGACAATTCATATTCTCTTTCTACAGTCAACGGCGTTGAAGACATAGGTGGTCTTGTTGGCATACATAGTTTTTTCCTTGCAACAATTACCAATTCCTTTTCTGCAGGCCAAGTAGTTGGCACAATAAATGTGGGTGGATTGGTTGGGTCCACTGATCTAGCTGCAACTTGCGCTGACTCCTTTTGGGATATGGATATAGGATACCCTACGAGTAACTGTGGAGTGGGTGAAACAGGGAAATCAACGACTGAAATGGAAGATATACTAACATTTAACTCTTTTTGGGACTTTGGCACAGTTTGGACAATCGCTGGAAGCTATCCTTATTTTCAGTTCCAGGACAACTTCCAGTCATTTTGTGGCAACAATTTATGTGAAGCAGGTGAAACCCCTTCCAACTGTCCTGGTGATTGTGGCGCAGGTCCTATAAGCACTTGTCAGGGAAGTTGTTTGACAGAGTGTGTATGTCCTGTTAATATTATCTTTAACAAGTGCTATGATACTGGTAGAAGCGATCATGCCGATTCAATAAAACAAACTTCTGACGGGGGCTATATTATGGCAGGCAGTACTTCCGCTGGTTCAAATACTAACATATGGCTTGTAAAAATCGATGCAATCGGAAACGAGGAATGGAACAAAACTTTTGGAACAGGGGGTGATATTGCAGACGATGTTACTCAAACATCTGATGGTGGATATATTTTGTTTGGCGCGACCTGGAGTTTGGGGCCTAAAAATGCCTTGATGATAAAAACGGATGCAAGTGGAAACGAGGAATGGAGCAAAATATTCGAAGGCGAAACCACTACTGATGCACGTGCAGGCATACAGACATCTGACGGAGGATATGCTTTTGTAGGAGCGTTTACGTCTGCTGACGGAACAATAGTGGATGCCTGGCTTGTAAAAACAGATGCTAGTGGAAACGAGGAATGGCGCGAAACATTTGATGGTCCTATTGCTGGTGTTGCAACTTCGGTTGTTCAAACCAGTGACGGTGGCTATGCAATAGGCGCCTATACAAATTCGCCTTTCAATAACGCTTGGTTAATAAAAACAGATGCAAGTGGTACCAAGCAGTGGAATAAGGTATTCGGCGGGGCACAAGGTGATAAAGCCAATTCAATAAAACAAACTTCTGACGGGGGATATATACTGGCAGGATATACTTTCTCCTTTGCTTTAAATGGTGGCTTTGACGTCTGGCTTATAAAAACAGATGCTAGTGGAACTGAAGACTGGAGCAAAACCTTTGGCGGAGGGCTTAATTTGAGAGACAGTGCAAAATCGGTTATACAAACCAGTGATGGTGGCTATGCGATAGGAGGTTACACTGAATCTCTTGGTTCAGGAGGACACTTAGACGCATTGATTATAAAAACTGATTCAGATGGAGTTGAGGAATGGAATAGAACCTTTGGCGGAACAGGGCTTGACCGTGCCCTAGAGATTGTTCAAACCGGTGATGGTGGCTATGCTGTAGGTGGTTACACTTATTCTTATGGTGATCCCGAATTCCTTGACTTTTGGTTAATAAAAACAGATAGCCTTGGCAATACAGGTGTTTCGTCTGGCGTATGCAATGTATGTTCCCCACAAACTTGTGCTAGTTTGGGTTATGAGTGTGGTTCTTGGTTTGATGGTTGTTTAGGTATGACTCCTGATTGTGGTTCTTGTACTGCTCCTGAAGTTTGTGTTAGTGGTTTTTGTGAAACTATTACTGTTTCTGGTCCTGCTGAGTTTCAGATTGTTTCGTTTAATTTGGTTAATGATTCTGGTGAGTTAGTTTCTTTGATTTCTGTTGAGGAGGGCGGTTCTGTTCCTGTTTCTGCTGTTGTGACTATTAGGAATATTGGTGCAGATCCTGGTGATGTTGTTGTTGAAATTGTTGTTAAGGATATAAAAGGGAATCCGATGTTGGTTGTTCCTGTGACTGATTCAAGTCTTGATTTGTCTGGTGGTAATAGTGTTGAGCATATTTTTGTGATTAATGTTCCTGCTGATTTTGATTCTTCTCGGGAGCCTGATGTTTATACTTTTTATGCTAATGTTGGTGATGGCAGTCCTCCTTTGAATGATCAGAAGCTTAAGACTTTAACTCTTGCCATAACTAAACCTGCTCCTGTTCCAGAGCTTGATTTTGTTTTTATTCCATTGCTTGCCTTGTCGGTTCTTACAGTGCTGTTTTTTGCGGATAAAAAGTATTCCAGCAAGCTTTAAATATTTCAGCAAGCTTTAAATATTATTTCATCCTTTCTTTTAGCTTATGTCAAAGGGAATTTTTATTGCATGTTTTTTGATTGCTCTTGTGGCTTTCAGCGGATGCCTTGGATTTGGACAGGATCTGATGGAGGCTCCAAAGTCTTTTGAAAAATATGGCTTTAGCATGGCTGCTCCTGTAAACAATGAATGGGTTGACTGGAGTAAGAATCCAATTGGACAGGCAATTTTTCAGGCAGTAGCTTCTGATACCGGTGCTGAAATGGTTTTCTTACTTATGAAAAGCGAGGGAGGCAATTCAGATATGAGTTTTATTGGAGTATTAATGGCAGACAATAATACCCCATTTTCCAGTATTTCAGAAATTCCAATTGGTCAGGTTGATATATCACAAATTTCAGGAATAGGTTTGTCAGGACAGCCTGAATTAAAGAAAATTGCCGGAATTGACTGGATTGTGTTTTCCTCTGAAGTAACCAGCACAGGAGAGCCTGTTTTGTCAGATGTTGCTGTTACCTTTTGCAATGGCAAGATTGTTGCAGTTCTTCTCATAAATGGCAAAGAAAACCCTCCTGAAAACAGGTCTCATTTTGAACAAATTGTTCAATCAAGCCAATGTGTTCCTGCATAATGCTGGATAATTTCACCGGAAAACCGCTTTACTTTTCCTTTTAAAGTCATTTATGGAAAATTATTTGAATGGATATAGAAAAGCAGGCTTTAAAGCTTAGTAAAATTTCCAAACTCAATCCAATGCAGGCAAAAGCATTGAAAAAGGGCTTTTTTGAAAAAAGTGTTGTTGTTTCTGCTCCAACTGCTTCTGGAAAAACATTGCTTGCAGAGATTGCTTCACTGGATTCAATAATGAACAAAAAGCGCAAGGTAATTTACACCTGTCCTCTGAGAGCCCTTGCTTCAGAACATTTTTCAGAATTTAAAAAAAAGTACTGTTCTGAGTTAGGCATTAGAGCCGGACTTAGTACAGGAGAACTTGATTCAAGCAGCAAACATTTGCAGAATTACGATGTTATTTTTACAACCTATGAAAAACTTGATTCTTTGCTTCGTCACAAATCAGACTGGCTTGCTTCTGTTGCCTTGCTTGTAATTGACGAGGTTCACAATATTGGTTCTGACAGGGGTCCGACAATTGAAATGGCTGTAACAAAACTAAGACATCTTAATTCTGAACTAAGAATTCTTTCTTTGAGTGCGACAATTCCAAATTCAGTGGAGCTTGCTGAATGGCTTGGAGCAAAATTGATTGAAAGCGATTACAGACCAATTCCTTTAAGGGAAGGGATTTTTTTTAACGGAGAAATAGAATATGCTAATGGAAAAAAAGAACAGCTTGATTTGAAAGAACCTTTGAAAGCAATGGTTAAGGACACTTTGTTTTCAAAAGGAAAGCAGGCAATGATTTTTGCAAACACAAGAAAGCGTGCTGAAAATATTGTTGCACAACTTGCTCCGCTTGTTGAAAAAGAGCTTAAGATAGAAGAAAAAGATTTGCTTGGAAAGGAAGGAGAAAAAATTCTTTCAGTTTTAGAGTCCCCCACTGATCAGTGCAGGAAACTTTCATCCCTTGTTTCAAAAGGTGTTGCCTTTCACCACGCAGGATTGCTTTCAAAGCAAAGAACTTTGGTTGAAGATGCTTTTAGGTCAAACAAGATAAGGCTTATTGCTGCAACACCGACTCTGGCAGCAGGCGTAAATTTACCAAGTCATACTGTAATCATTCCATCACTTTATCGTTATACTGCTGCTGGAATGGTTCGCATTCCTGTTGCAGAATATAAACAGCAAGTGGGACGAGCGGGAAGACCGCGTTATGACACTGAAGGGCGGGGAATTGTTGTGGCAAGGTGTGAAACTGAAAAAGACGAGCTTTTGGAAAAATATGTCAATGGTGTAATAGAACCTGTTGAATCAAAGCTTGGGATTGAACCAGTGCTTAGAACACACATGCTTGCTCTTATTGCATCGGATTTTGTTTTTGATGTTGCAAGCATGGAATCTTTTTTTAAAAAAACTTTTTATGCAAAACAATTTGGAGAAATGCAGGCATTGTTTGAAAAATTGCAAAATGTTCTTGAACAACTTGAGGAAATGGGTTTTATTGAAACTAATGAAAAAAGAATTTCGGCAACTGCTTTGGGCAGGCGCATAAGCGAACTCTATCTTGACCCAATGAGTGCTTTTGAAATGATTAAGGGAATGAAATCTTCTTCGAAATTTTCTCCCCTTTCCTATACGTTTCTTTTATGCAATTGCGGTGAAATGAGGCCATGGCTTTCTGTTCCAAAAGCAAAAGAGCCTGAATTATGGGAGCAATTGCAATTGCACAAAAATGAAATGCCTATTGATCTTGATAGGGAAATGTTTTTTGACCTAAATCTTTTGCGAAAATTTAATACAACTGAAATGATTGGATTGTGGATTGATGAAGCAAGAGAGCAAACAATTATGGATGATTTTAAGACACAGCCTGGAATTTTACATGCAAAACTTAATCGCTGTGACTGGCTTTGCTATTCTGCTCTTGAAATTGCAAAGCTGCTGAATCTTAAAATGCATTTTATTGCCTTGTCAAAGCTTAGAAAAAGATTAAAGTATGGTGTAAAAGAAGAGCTTTTGTGCCTTACAGAAGTCAGGGGTATTGGGCGTGCAAGAGCAAGGCTTCTTTATCGCAGTAATGTAAAATCAATTGCTGATTTGAAGAAAATTGACAAAAAGGACTTGTCAAGAATTTTGGGCGAAGGTGTTGCAAAAAAGACAAAGGAAGCAATTGGTCAATAAAACCCTGTTTTATGTAACTACACATTTTCCTGCAATACATTCAGGCTTTGGCGGTGTGCTTGGGCAGGCCAATTCACATACCCCGCATTCATTGCCATATGCGTTAATTTGCACTTTAACTTGTGAAAAGTCCGCGTTTTTGTTTGCAAAAACCCAGCATTCAAAAGGGCAAAACAGGGCCTGTACTTCACAGTCCTCTGTTACAGTACAATAATTCAACTGATCTGCCTGCTGGTTTAATTGCACTTGCCTTTCCACGCATTCTGTTGAAATGGGCATTTGTATTGGCACAAGCATGTAGATGGCTGCTCCAATAATCACTATTGCAATAACCAATCCTGCAATAATTTTGTTATTCATTTCAATTAAAGAATGCGTTTCTTCTTAATAACTTTTTCTATTTTTTTTGTTGGGGTGGCAAGCCAGTTCTTTCAATGATTTTATTTTTTTTCCTTTAACTGGCATAAATTCGGAAAAGCCCCTTTTTTCAGGATACTCTTTCCAGGGCCCTTCACATACAAGGAAATAGCGGCATTCCCTGCATTTTGGCCCTTTTTTTTTCCCTTCCTCTTTTCTTGCCTTTGTAAAGCTTGGTGTAAATCCCTTAACTTCTCTTATTTCAGTTTCTGGAATGTATTGCTCTGAGGAAAACTGTTCATAACCCTGCATTAGGCAAAGCGGAACTGCTTCAACCATAAGCCTTAATCCCTTGTTTTTTGCCTTTTCAATAGCTTTGTAAATATAGGGCGTGGCTTCCTTAAAGCTTGGCACAACTTTGTCAAACTCTTTTCCTGCATTTCCCATTGGGTGCACAAAGGCAAGCTGTGCCTGATGCACTTTCAAATTTGCAAACAATTCTACTGTTTCCGGCAGCTGCCTGAAATTCTGCTTTGTTATTACACTGTTCATTATTACTTTTTGATCAAGACCAACAAGGTTTTTTATTCCCTGTATTGTCTGCTCAAAGCTGCCAGGGCTTTTTGTAAGCGAATCATGTGTTTCAGCATTTGCGCCGTGCAGTGCAGGACCAAACTCTGTTACCCCTGCGTCCACAAGTTTTTTGCAAAAATCCATATAGCAAAACATTCTTCCATTGCTTTGAATTTGAATTTCTTCAAAGCCTATTTCTTTTGCATATTTTACAAGCTCGATTAGGTCTGGTCTTATTGTCGGTTCCCCGCCTGTAAAAACAACCTGTGTTGTTCCGCTTTTTCTTGCAAGCTTTAGGTCTTTTTTAATTTCTTCAGTTGTCTTGTTTCCCTGTTCTCTTTTTTCCGCGATTACGCAAAACATGCAATTGTTGTTGCACTTGTACCCGACTTTCAAATCAAGCCTTTTTTCCGTGCTTTTTTGCTCAACTAGTTTTATTGCTTCTCCCTGGCAGACTTCCATGCAGACAAAGCAATGTATGCATTTTTCCCTGTCAAAAACAGGAAATGGTTTGAGTTGAATTGCTTTGACCGGGCAGTTTATTTCACAGCTTTTGCATTTGATGCATTTTTCTTTTTCAACTGTTGGATTAAACACCTTGTCTTTTTTGAATTCTTTTTTTGAAAAAAGGCTGCTTAGCTCAAAATCACAAACCTTGCATTCTTCAAGTTTTTCCCCCAAAACCTCTATTTTTTCAATTCTGCCCTCGCCAATTCCACTTTCAAAGGCCTTTTTTGTTGTTGGAATAGACATTGCATTGTAGCCAATTGCTTCGCTTGCAATTGCGTCAAGGGCAACTGCGTCTTCTGAGGCGATAATTAATCCAAGTTCATATAAGGGCCCGTAGCTTGGTCCGTTGTCTCCCTGCATTGCCTGCACTGCGTCCATTACATTCAATGAGGGTTTTCTTGCAATGAATACATCAACCAGCGCCTGGCTGAATTTTTGCCTGTCCTGCAATTCCTTGTGTTGTGTTTGCCTAAACTTTCCAGGAACGCAGCCAAACATGTTTTTGACTGCGCCTGTGTAAAATGTAACGCCATGGGTTTTCAGCTTTGGCATATTTATTATTACGTCTGCTTCAACAACAGGCTTGAACATTGGAAGCTTTTTGTAATGCTTTCCTTTTTCAACTTCAACTTCAACTGTTTCACTTTTTTGAAAGTCTTTTTTTACTGCCACTGTTTCTTCAATTACTGCACCGATGCCGGATACGTTAAATGCTTTTTCTGTTGCATTTTCTTCTGTTCCGCCTGCAGCGTCTCCTACCCAAACGTTTGGTGTTATCTCTTTCACAATTTCAGCCATTGCCTTTACAAGCATTGGGTGAGTGCATGCGCCTTTTTCTGGTGGCATTGGCTCTATCAAATTGACTTTTAGCAAAACCTTTTGCCCTGGCTTGACAAATTTTTCAATTCCTCCAAGCAAACCAATTGCGTTCTCCAGTGCCTTTTTGACTTTGCCGCATTCATAATCAGGGCATTTTGCAATTGCCACTTTGCTCATTTTGCTTTCACCGGCTTAAATTCCTGCAATCCAAAATTGCTTTTGTATGTTTTCCATATGCCTGGGCATTTGTTAACGTAAGAGCATTGCCTGCATTCTTTTGCAAAGCAAATCCTTTGCGTTTCAACTGTTTTGCCGTAAACCTTTTCCCTAATGCTTTTTGGCAGGGTGCATTGTGGAAAATGGTAAATTCTTGCTTTTTTTCCTGCTTTGCCCAATTCTTTGAATGCCTTTTCAAGGAATGGTGCAACATCTGTGATTGGAATATGCAGTCTTTTTTTGTTTACTGAACCGCTTCCGATTGCGTCAAAGTACAGGAACACAATCTTGTCAACAAACGGCAGTTCTTTTGAAATAAATGCTGCAATTTCCGGCAAATAAACATAGTTGAGCTTGTGGACAACAATTCTGATTTCCCTGGTCATTCTGCTTTCGCGCAGGTTTTTTATCCCTTTTACCGTCTGCTCAAAGCTTCCGTCTGTTTGAGTAATAAAATCGTGCAATGCCCTGTTGTGCCCATGTAATGGAATAATAAGTTCGTTTAATCCGATTTTTTCAAGCTCTTTTCCGTAACTTTCATAGCTTAGCATTCTTCCATTTGTTAAGAGTGAGATTCTTTTTTTTGGATAGTTGGCTTTTACAAATTCGATAATTTCAAACAGGTCTTTTCTTATTGTGGGTTCTCCTCCTGTAAAGACAATTCCTTGCCAGTCCTTTGCTTCTTTTATTTGCCTTTCAAGGTCTTCTTTGTTGTGCATTTTTTGTTCAATTTTTGTTTTTGAAAAGCTTGGCCTTAGCTGGGTGCACATAATGCAGTTGTTGTTGCATTTGTTGCCTGTGTCAACTCCTTTCATTGCACATGCCTCTCTATCTTTTCCCTGATTTGTTTTGCGTCGGTGTATTGGGGAAACAATTCGAGTGTTCCGTGCAATTCCCCGTATTCTTTCCAAATGCCGCAGCATAGTTTGTCAAGGTAACAGAGGCTGCATTGTGTTCCTTTTGCTTTTGTCCTTTGAATTCCCTGCAGGTGAATATTTTCTTTTGTTTCCTGGCTTCCGATGTAAATTACCGGCGCTTCCGCAAGCCTTCGGCTTTCAACATTGTTTTCTTCAAATCCTATTGTGTGGCATAGCGGGATTCCTTCAATTTCAAAGAACAGCTTTTTGCTTTTGCAGAATTCAACGGCTTTTTCAAGCTCTGGCCCAATTTCTGACAGTTTTGGAACAAGCAATGTGTTTTCTGCGCATCTTCCATTCGGCCTTGCAAGCCCAAAGTAGATGCTGTTAATTCCGGGAAAGTTTTCCATGGCAAAGTCGGAAAATTCCCGCAATTGTTTATAGTTCAGGCTTGTTATTACCTGGCTTATTGTTGTTGGAATGCCTGCGTCAAGCAGGTTTTTTATTCCTGAAACTGTTTTGTCAAACGTGTCTTTTTTGCCAACAAGCCTTTCGCTTGTTTCTTTTTGGTGACTGTGTAATGCAATGAATGCATGGTTCAATCCTGCTTTTTTTAGTTTTTGAACATATTTTTTGTCAAGCAGCACTGCATTGCTTTGCAGTTCAATTTTTTCAAGCCCTGTTTTTTTTGCGAATTCAATCAATTCTGCAAGGTCTTGCCTTGTTGTTGGTTCTCCGCCTGTAAAGCTTATTGTTTTGCCTTGTTTTGCAATTGTTTCTATTGCCTTTTTTGCCTCACTTGTTGTAAGCTCTTTTTCGTTGTCATTTGCTATAGTGCAAAAAAGACATTTTTCATTGCAGCTGTTTCCAAGCCTTAGCAGGTTTGAGGCCATAATACTCTTTTCCGATTAAAACATTATAAAAGAATTAGTTGGCAAAGATTTCGGCCTTTACTTTGAACTTTTCACCTTGTACTGGTTTTAGCTCTGAAAGCCCGTATATTTTGCCGTAGTTTTTCCAGACCCCTTCGCATAATTTGTCGTATTTGCATTCTTTGCATTGCTCTCCCTTAATTTTGCCTTCCGCTGTCCTTGCCCTGTTTAAGTCCTTTTTTATGCCATCAGGGTCAACATAAATCCTTTCCTTAGCCATGTGCAGTTCAACCTTTCTTCCTTTGTATTTTTTCATTAGGCAGAATGGAATGTCTTCAATGTTCAGCCTTAAGTCTTTTTTTCTTGCAATATCCAATGCCTTTTCAACAAAGGGAGCTACTTTGCTATATTTTGGCAAAAGTTCTTTTCTGTTGAGCCAGCCGTTTCCTTCAGGGTTTAAGAACACGAATTCTGCCCCAAAGTCCACGCTTTCCTCTGCCTGTTTTGTCAAAAATTCGGCAATTTCCGGCAATTTTTTGTAGTTTCTTTTTGTTATTGGCGTAATGGTTTGCATTACAAGGTTTGTTTTTTTGATGTTTTCAATTGCCTGCATTACCTGCTTGTAACTTCCTTTTGCTCTTGTAAGGTATTCAAATTCCTTTTCTTCTATTGCAGGAATTGAAATGCAGATATTTGTCAGGCCATTGTCTATAAGTTTTTCCAGGTAACTTTCATAGCTTAGCATTCTTCCGTTTGTAATGACCTGGATTATGTTGTATCCAATTCCGCTTGCAAGTGAAATAAGTTCGGGCAAATCCTTTCTTATTGTGGGTTCGCCTCCTGTAAAAACAATTTTGTTCACGTCATTTTTTGCTCCTTTCATTATAATGTCTTTTATTTTTTCTGTTTCAAGTGTTTCATTAATGCGGTTTTTTTCATTGCAGCAGAATATGCAATTGTTGTTGCATTTGTAGCCCATTCTTATGTCGATTCTTTTTTGCTCTTGTGTTTTGTCGCTGTACATGCTTTGCAAAATCTTTTCCCGTTCTTCCTGGTCATTTATTTCTTTTCTGATTATTTCCTCAATTTTTCTTACAAGCGGAGTTTTTTTTCTGTTCCAGCCTTTTTGCGTAAGTAAGTAATTTGGCCTGTCAGTAATTTGTAAGCATTCTTCCAGTTGCATTGCTTCTTTGTTGTCTTTTGCAAAACACCACATTCCTGGATTGAGCTGGTGTAGACCCTTGTTTTTAATCAGGTGCTTGTATTTTTCAAATTCTTCTGTTCCGGGAATTGGTGTAAATGGCATTGTCATTATTTTTACATCCATTCTCCAGCATTCTATAAACGACTTTAGCACGTCTTCAATTGGCTGGTTTGGCATTCCTACTAGAACAAAAATTGTAATGTTTTCCTTTTTGAAGCCTGCTTTCTTGAACATTTTAACTGCTTTCCTTAAGTTTTCAAGGTTGCTTGTCCTGTGAAACCTTTCCTTGCACATTTCGTCGCTTGCGCTTTCCATCGGAAGTGAAACATCATGAAAGCCTGCTTTTTTCATTTTCACTATAAGCTCTTTGTACACCAGGTTTGGCGCAAGTCCCTCCGGAGCCCGTAATGAAATATTTAATTTTTTTTCAATTATCATGTCAAGCATTTTTTCAAAGTGGTTTTTTGCGTTAACCAAAAGGTTTGACTCCCAAAAAATAAAGCTTCTTATTCCATAATTCTCAATTTTTTCTTCAATTTCTGCAACAACATCTTCAGGGCTTCTGAATCGCATTTTTCTTCCCTCTAACTTGTGAACCGCGCAGTAACTGCAATTGTTTGGGCAGCCCCTTGTTGATTTTACAACGGCATAATTTGGAGTTTTTGGCAGCAAATCTATTGCTGTTGGGCAATTGTTTGCAGGAATCATTTCTCCTTGAAAAATTTCGTCTGCCCCGCTTTTCTTTGCGTGTTCCGGGCAAAGCGTTGCATAAAGGCCGCCCACCACAACTTTTGTATTTGGGTGAATTTCCTTGCATATTTTGACAACCTGGTGTACGCCTTCCCAGTAATAGGTCATTGTTGAGCCAACCCAGATTTCATCAGGATTTTCTTTTTCAAGCTGTTTCTTGAATTCTTTCCAAGGCATTCCATAAAAGAAAACTTTTTTCTTTAGCTTGCTTCCCTTAAAATTTCCACAGTCCTCCATTCTTACAAATTCCCTTTCCCCTTTCTTTGCAAGATAGTATGAGGAATTGCAGGCAATATCCATTAAACAGTCAATCATTTTTACCTTGTGCCCTTGTTGCCTCAAATAGGTTCCTATTCTAAGCAGGCCAACCGGCTGACAGGCGTGAAACCTGTAGTAAATTGAGTGAATTGGTGGATTTATTAGAAGAATGTATTTTTGCTTATTCTCATCCATTAGTATCATTTTAAATTAGTGTCAAAAGCAAATAAAACCTTTACTTTCCGCCGCCACCACTGCTGTGGCTTCCGTGACTGCTGTGGCTTCCGTGGCTTGTATGGCTTATATGGCTGTGGCTGTGGTCTGTTGCGGCTTTTGCATTCTGCACCTGCATTGCCGCAGCCAAGGCTGTTCCTGTTAGTGCTGCCCCTATGCTTAGAAGTGAGTGTTTTGAAATCTTTCCGTCCTCTTCAAGCAAGTAGCCTGAAATGGTTTTTTTTAGTCTGGGCAAGCCTTTTTCCATAATCTTTCGAGGAATATAATCGTTTTTCTCCTTATTAAATTTTTGCTTTTTCAGCCCACTGCATCAAAACATCCTTGTCTTTGGACAAAACAAGTTTTTCAAAAATGTATTCAATCTGACCTTTTTTTATTTTGCAGTCAAAGTCTAATGGCAGCTTGCTTATTGGATTGCCCTGCTGTGCATATGCCATGACAGGGCAATAGCCGCAGTATGCGTGCCAGACGCATTCATTGCATGGCATTGAAAGACCTGAACTAAGTTGTACTGCATTCATTGCATCAGGACTTAGGTAAACTTTTTTGTATCCATCCTCAACATTTCCAAGCTTGAACAATTCAACAGCTTTTGCTTCGTCACATGTATAGACATCTCCATTTGGAGCATAGGCTGCCTGCATTAATCCTGCACCGCATGGCATTGAAAAGCAGGTGTAGTTTGGAAACCTTTTGCCAAAAATTTTCAGTAAAATCAAAACAGACATTGTTTCTGTCATAAATTTTCCCTGCCTTGTCCTTTCAATGCATTCTTCAACAACCTCTTTCCAAAATTTAAGATATTGTTCCGGATTGTAACCAATCTTTTCCCAGTTTAAAGCAGCCCTTCCAACCTTTCTTAGTACAACAGGTCTGACATCCTTCATTCCAAGAGACGAGTATAATTCAACAAGTTCTTTTGCATAAGGCAGGCTGTTTTTTGTTATTGTCGGAAGCAGGCCTATGTTTCCAAGCTTGTAATCCTTTTTCAGCTTTTTTATCCATTCAACAACCTGTTCATAATTTTCGTCTCCTGTAAACTGCCTGTTTTTTTCATGCACTTCCTTTAGCCCATCCAATGATGTTGAAAGGCAGAACTTGTTTTTTTCAAAGAATTTTGCCTTTTCTTCGTCCATCAAGGTAAGGTTTGTTACCACATTCCACAAGATGTTTTTTTTCTCCCCGGCATTCTTTTCTTTGACCTTTTCAACAACAAATTTTATTGTGTCAAATCTTAGCAATGGCTCGCCGCCCTGGAATTCTATTGTAATGTCTTTGGCAGGGCTTTGGAAAATAAAGTTAATTATTTTTTCGGCGGTTTCCCTGCTTAAATCTTTTTCCTTTTCTTCATTTTTGCCTTTTGCATTTGCATAGCAATAAAGGCATTGCTGGTTGCATCTCATTGTCGGGTTGATTATGTGCAGGCTTGCTCCGTTGAAGAGAAAGCAGGTTTTTTTTTCAAGCATTTCAACAATTTTTTTCCTGTTTTCCTTGTTGACAATAATTCCTGCTTCTTTAAGCTTTTCGGCGAGTTCCTTGGATGGCTTTTCTTCCTTAAGCTCTTTCAATTCTTTTTCATTAAGCGCAAGCCAGCTGCCGTGGTCTGTTGTGACAAGGTGCTTATTGCCAAAGCTGTGCAGAAAAAACTGGTTGAACACAATTTCTTTTTCCGGCATCTTAATTTCTCCGTTAAATTGTTTGCATTGCGGCAAGGGCAAAGTTGCAGAACAAAAGCCCTATTTCTTTTTTGCACAGGTCTTTTGATTTAGGCATAAGAGTTATATAGTAAACTTTATTGTCGGTTTTGATTTCTGAATCGCATGCATTGCAGAATTGCTTTGCGGCAAGCTCAATTGCTTTTTTTGAGTAAAGGCTTTTGTTCAGCCTTACATTGATTTTTTCCCCTTCTACTGAAATATTTTGCATGTTGTCTGCCACTTGTTTTCCTTTTTCCAAAATGCCACTAATCTTTTATGCTCTTAAGCTTTTTTTCCCTTCCTGTTCCTGCCAGAGCTTTGCAATCCCAAGCGGGTCTCCTATAAACAGGTCGTTTTCTTCAGCGGCAGAATGTGCCAAAAAAGCCCTTTTTGCCAAGGCCTGCCTTACGTGCTCGGTCTTTTTCGCCTGTGCAAGACAAACGGAATAATTTAAAAGTTCCTGGCTGAAAAGCATTGCTGTCTCCTTTAACATGTTTCCTTCTTTTGGCCAAAGGGTAACAACAAGCTGTTTTTTTTTGTCGCCGTCAATTACTGCATATGCCTTGTCCATCATGGAATAAGATGCGCTGAAGACAGTGGCAAGTGGGTAAATATTTGGATTTATTTTTACTTCAATGGTTTTTTCTTTTTCGTCAAAAACAAAATTGCTTTCCTTTCCGGTCTTGCTTTCATTTTCCATTTTTTTTACAACTCCAAAAAATTCTCTTTAATTAAAAAAATGTTCAAAAATGTTATAAACCCTTCAATATCAATGATACGAGAAATGCAATGAAGTTTCCTCTGCATACAATGGTTAGAATAACCCCAAAAAATAGTATTGGAGCAAAGGCAAGGCTTTTTTGCACAAGAATGCTGTCAAATCCAATTTTTCCCTGCTTTTCAAGTTCTTTTATTTTTTTGATTTCGTCTTTGTCCAGCCCTGTTGGCTTTGCTTCAACAACAAGCCTTGCCTTTATGCTGCCCATTGCTGAAAAAATTCCCCTGCCAAAGATGTCCTTTTTTGAAACCCTGCCTTTTTCATTGCTTACAATTGCCTCAAGCAGAACATCCCCTTCCTTTAGGTTTTTAACTTTTATTTTGTTTCCGTATTTGAGAAAGCCAAGGCTTAGGGTAAAGTAGAACAGCAAAAGGATTGATGCAACGCTTATTGCAAAGTTCAGCAGAAAGGAAATGCTTGCAATTTCTCCAAATTCCAAAACAATTCTTCCAAGGCAAAGCAATGCAATTAAGTATATGAGCATTTTTTTTGGAACAAGCCAGTTTGCCAGTTCAATCAATGCAAAGATAATGAAAAGGCTTAGGAAAAAATTTCCTGGAATTCCTGAAATGGAAAGAATGCTTTCGCTTACCCATCCAAGACCAAAGACCCCTGCAGAAAGGTATGCGATATTGCGCAATGAAAAACAATTTTTT
>SDBT01009405.1_pt1 | contig 15849 bp, 13 predicted proteins | sample 2277101 | NCBI WGS metagenome assembly SDBT01 (sample SAMN10404973, study PRJNA504765) | marine sediment metagenome | isolation source: marine sediment core GS10_PC15, 103 cmbsf | place: Arctic Ocean: Southern Knipovich Ridge | collected 2010 | reverse complement strand
GAAGAATTGCTTGTTCAGATCATGGAATCAATTGATAGACAGCTGGATGAGACCATCAATAAATGGGGTATAACAGGCAGTGAAAAGCGTGCGATCTTGTCCCGCATAGAGGGCAGTACGGATTTTAATGCTATCCGGGACTGTGACCTTATCATTGAGACCATTCACAGGAAGGGACGTGGGACTTCCGTGTCGGACAGGAAAGAAGTCTTTCGAAAATTGGAAGCGATAATCGATACAAAAACAGTGATTGCTTCAAATAATGCAACATTGATGATCAGTGACCTGGCATCAGCCCTGAATCATCCTGAAAGAGCGGTAGGTTTTAATTTTATTACTCCTGTTTCAAAGGTTGGGATTGTCGAGGTGATACGTGGACTCGACACCAATGATGTGTCTTTTGATTTTGCCATACGCTTCATTAAAATGTTGGATAAACGGCCGATCACCCTGAACGAATCCATTGGCAACATCAGTACACGGCTGATCGTAACGCTGATAAATGAGGCCTGTGAAGTATTGATGGAAGGTGTGGCCTCCATAAATTGCATTGACGATACCATGAAATATGGATACGGTCTGCAGCTGGGGCCTTTTGAGCTGGCGGACAGAGTGGGACTGGACAAGGTGCAGAAATGGATGGACAACCTGTATTTTGAATACAGTGAACAGAAGTTCAAACCTTCTCCTATTTTGAAACGGCTGGTAAGGGCGAATCACCTGGGGAGAAAGGTTGGCAAGGGGTTTTATAAATATGAGAAAAATAAGATCATAAGCCAGGCCATCACAACCACTGATTATATATAGTCTAAATCGCAAAACTAAAGCAACAGCATGAATATTATTGTAATTAACTGCGGCAGTTCCTCCATTAAGTACCAGCTTTTTGATATGACAAAGAATGAGGTAATTGCCAAGGGACTGGTGGATAAGATCGGATTGCACGGATCCTATATCAAGCATGAAAGAAATGACGGGGACAAAGTCAGGCTGGAAGGTGAAATTGTTGACCACCAGATTGGCATTGAATACATGCTGGGCATACTGATCAGTAAGAAACGAGGCAGCATAAAGAGTTTTGACGAGATAGATGCTGTAGGGCACAGGGTGGTTCACGGAGGCGAAAAATTCCAATCTTCCGCCCTGATCGATGAAAATGTAATGGCCGGTATTAAAAATTGTGTTGACCTGGCCCCCCTTCATAATCCTCCGAACATGAAAGGCATATACGCCATGCAATCACTGCTGCCGAACGTCCCCCAGGTAGCCACCTTCGACACAGCTTTTCACCAGACTATGCCCGATTATGCATACATGTATGCTATTCCGTATTCATTATATACCAAATACGGCATCAGAAGGTATGGTTTTCATGGTTCATCCCACCGTTTTGTATCCAACAGGGCTGCCAAGATGCTGAATACCTATCTTAAAAAACTGAGGTTGATCACCTGCCACCTGGGCAATGGTGCCTCTATAACTGCCATCAAGGATGGTGGATCCCTGGATACATCCATGGGGTTAACTCCGGTAGAGGGTCTCATCATGGGGACTCGCACGGGTGATCTTGACCTGGGTGTACTGACATACATCATGAGCAAAGAGGAGATTGGTGTTCAGGCTGCCAATACCCTCATCAACAAGCATAGCGGCATGCTTGGGATCACGGGTGTTTCATCTGATATGAGAGAGATAGAGAAGGCAGCATTTGAAGAAAATAATGACCGTGCCAGCCTGGGTCTGAAGATGTATCATTACCGGATCAAGAAGTATATCGGGGCTTACATGGCCGCCATGGGCGGCGCAGACGCCATTGTGTTTACCGGCGGTATTGGTGAAAATGCTCCAGATTCACGGGAAGAGATCTGCCAGGGTCTTGAATTCGCGGGCGTTGAATTCGACAATGAGAAAAATGAAGCTACAAGGGGGACGGAAGCCATTATCAGCAAGGATAATTCCCCTGTTAAAGTGATGGTCATACCAACCAATGAAGAACTTGTGATTGCTGAAGATACAGCCAGGATCATTAAGGAAATCAAATGACCGGAGACGGACAAAATACCTTCAGGCATCTTTCAGAAATCCTGGAAATTGCCAAAGATCAATCCTCAAAGAAACTGGTCGTTGCTGCCGCTGAAGACCTGCATGTCCTGCAGGCAGTCCTGTATGCACAAACTGAAAATATCATCAATCCCATCCTTATTGGGGATTCGGATAAGATCCTTGAATTATGCAGGAAGAATGAGCTGGAACCAGTGGATATTCCCCTCATCGATGAAAAAGACCCTGTGAAAAGCTGTGAACTTGCCATTGATATGATCCGGCAGGGTGAAGCCAGCATTTTGATGAAAGGGCTGGTCTCTACGGCGCCTCTGCTGAAGGCCGTACTTGATAAGGATAAGGGTCTGAGAAAGAATAAATTGCTCAGTCATGCCGCCCTTTTTGAGGTCCCTTCCTACCATAAACTGATCGCTGTAACAGATGCCGGTATGAATGTTCAGCCCAGCCTGGGGGAGAAAGCAGGTATTATTGAGAACGCAGTGGAATTGTTTCACAGGATCGGCATCAAGGAACCCAAAGTGGGCATACTTGGGCCGATTGAAACAGTCAACCCCAGGATACAGTCCACCGTAGATGCCCGGGATCTGAAAGCGATGAATCAGAGCGGCAGGATCGAAGGTTGCCTTGTCGATGGACCTCTGGCCATGGATAATGCAGTCTCCCGGGAAGCTGCGCTTCTCAAGGGTATCAACAGCCAGGTAGCGGGTGATGTTGACATTCTGATCGTCCCGGATATTAATTGCGGGAATATACTCTACAAGACCCTGGTTTTTTTAGCTAACAGTATATCTGCTGCCGTGGTCATGGGAGCCAGCGCACCTATTGTCCTGACCAGCAGGGCAGATTCCGGGAAAAGCAAGCTGATGTCGATAGCCCTGGCAGCGGTGCTCGGATAAGCTGCTATATACCATATCAATACCTGTATTTATTTAAGGAAAAAGCCTTATTTTCGAAAAAACCAGCTTTAATCATGGCATATCATCATATCCTCGCTATCAATCCCGGCTCTACATCTACCAAGGTGGCAGTCTATATTAATACCAAGATCATTTTCCTGAAAAGTATTCCTCATAATCTAGAGGACCTCAAACAATTCACAAAAATATCAGATCAGTTTGAGTATCGCAGGAACATCATCCTGGAAGAATTAAAAAATGCACATATTGAAATTGACATGATTGGGGCCGTAGTTGGCAGAGGCGGACTCGTAAAGCCCATCAAATCCGGTACTTACAATATCAATAAAGAGATGAAGAAGGATCTCCAGACAAGTATCCTGGGAGAACATGCCAGCAACCTCGGTGGATTGATAGCCGATTCCATTGCGCATACACTCCCCAATGCCAGAGCCTATATCGCAGATCCTGTTGTGGTGGATGAGCTGGAAGATGTGGCAAGGATTTCCGGGCATCCCAAATTTCACCGTTTATCCATCTTTCATGCGCTGAATCAGAAGGCTACAGCCCGGTCATACGCCAGGTTATTAAATAAAAGATATGAAGATCTCAACCTGATCATCGCCCATCTGGGCGGGGGAATATCCGTCGGAGCCCATAAACAAGGCCGTGTTATCGATGTTAACCAGGCCCTTGATGGAGAAGGACCCTTTTCTCCGGAACGAACGGGGACTTTACCGGTTGGTGCCCTGGTACGGCTCTGTTATGAGGAAGATATACCATATGATGATGTAAAAAAAATGATCAAAGGTGAAGGGGGTTATGTAGCCTATTTCAAAACGAACAATGCCTATGAGATCGAACTTATGGCAGATGGAGGAGATGAAAAGGCACGCCTTATCCAGGATGCCATGTCATACCAGGTTGCCAAAGAGATCGGGGCCATGTCTACCGTCCTGCTTGGTGAGGTAGATGCCATCATACTGACCGGTGGCATGGCCAATAATCCCATGGTGGATGAGTACATCAAAAAAATGGTCTCCTACATCGCACCCGTGGTCATATATCCCGGAGAAGATGAGATGCATGCCCTGGCTATGAATGGACTTCGAGTCCTGAAAGGAGAAATTATCGCCAAGGATTATACCTCTGAGAACATGGTAAATGGACAAACACCGGACCAGGAAAATTAGGGGGTTGAAAGGGATACGGGAATGATCTTGCCATTGAAATAAGTCCCGCCATTTTCCGCGAATTCCTTGATAAAAGCAGCCATTTCACCTGGATTCAAAGGAGCCTTATAACCAGGGAAAGCCTCTTCCAACATCTCCGTTTGTACTGATCCAAGGGCCAGTGTATTAAATCGTATCCTGCTTTCCTTGAATTCGGCTGCCAGGCATTCCGTCATTACGCCCAGGGCGGCCTTCGATGAACTGTATGAAGATAGTCCTGGGAACTTGATGCTTCCTTGCACACCTCCCATACTGCTGATATTGATGACATGAGGCTTTTGAGCCTTCAGAAGCAAAGGCAGGAGTCCCTGGATCAATACCACCGGAGCCAGGTAATTTACCACCAGACTGCGCTTTAAATCCTCCAGGTTAAGCTGTTCAAATGGTTTGTTCACCAGCAGACCTGCATTATTCACCAGGATGTCAAGTGAATCAAAATGTTCCTGCACTTCCGGTAAGAACCTGCTTGAAATGTCCTCAAGCATCTCAAGGTCGAATGGCTGTACCAGTAGCTTTCCGGGATCTCCTTTACAATCCTGCCTCAACTTTTCCAGTCCCTCGTGATTTCTTGAAACAGCCAATATCTGGTGGTTGCTGTCCTGCGCCAGCAGCCTGACCAGTTCATATCCAATGCCCCTGCTTGCACCAGTAACAATAATTTTCATGAATCCGTGTTTTTATGTTATATCAATTTAACAAAATACAATTAATCGGGGAATTTTATATTTTTAAGTTCTGAATTATTAGTCGAAAATGAGAGGTATAGAAAGGTTGGGAATTATAATCGTATTGCTTCTGGTATTATCCGGCAGCCAATTAAAGGCACAGTGGGAAGAAAAACCCCCTTTGAGGGACAGGATATTTTTTGGAGGTAACTTCGGACTGCAATTTGGAACTGTGACCAATATTGAAATTTCACCACTTGCCGGCATATATTTAACCCCCAGGCTGGCAGTGGGACCGGGAATCAGGTATGAATACTTCAAAAGTAATTATCCCGGTTATGTTCCCTATGAAACACATATCTACGGTGGAACTGTCTTTGCAAGGTATATGGCGATCAAGGACCTGAGCGAGGCAATAGGGCTGGGACTCAATTTCGGGCTTTTCGGGCATGCTGAATATGAAATACTCAGCCTTGAAAGCAAATATTTTGAAATCGGTGCTCCTCCAGATGCAGATGGACGATTCAATCTTCACTCTGTGCTGATTGGTGGCGGGATTTTCCAACCCATAGGCCGGCGGGGCGGTTTTCTGATCATGGTCCTATGGAACCTGAATGAAACCGCCAGTTCACCATACAGCAATCCCATCTTTCGGATAGGATTCAATTTCTAGCAATTATTTATAAGTAATTTAACATTTCCCGGTTTTGATATTTCTTCGGGATGGTTTTACTTTGTGGGTTTAATAATAATTCACCAATCATTTCAAATAACAGATGATCGTAGCAAAAAATAAAGTAGTATCCCTTTCATATGAGTTGAAGGTTGAAGGAGAAACAGTTGAAACAGTGGGTGCTGATTCACCCCTGATGTTTCTTTTCGGCACCGGTAACCTGCTGCCAAAATTTGAAGAAAACCTGAACGGACTGAAATTAAATGATGGGTTCGATTTTGATCTGGTTTCCGCTGATGCATATGGGCAGGTTGTAGATGATGCCATTGTGGATGTCCCATTGCAAGCTTTCGCAGTGGATGGAGAGATTGACCATGAGAATTTAAAAGTGGGCAATCATATACCAATGCTGGACCAGTCCGGGAACCGGTTGAACGGGGTCGTAGTCAAATTTAATGATGAAGTCGTCACCATGGATTTCAACCATCCCCTGGCCGGTAATAATCTCCAATTCAGCGGCAAGGTTGTTGAGATCCGTGAAGCATCTGCTGATGAAATGGAGCACGGACATGTACATTCTCCAGACAGTTGTAAGGACTGTACAGACCCTGATTGCCACAGCAAATCCAATTAATCCTTTATCTCAAATCCGTCTGCGTCTTTCCAGACAGGGAATTTTTGCCTGAAATCCATAAGTTCCTGTAGTGAAAGATGTACCACCTGAGTACCCTCCTCACTGACAGGAAGGGAGGCAATGATCTGGCCTTTCGCATTGCAGGCCAGGCTGTCGCCTGAATAATCAATCCCCATACCATCTCTTCCCACCCTGTTAACTCCAATCACAAATGCCTGGTTTTCAATAGCTCTGGCCTTCAGGAGTGAGATCCAGACATCTCTTCGGACAGCAGGCCAGTTGGCCACATATAAGAGCAGATCATATGCCCCGGTATTCCTGCTCCAGACAGGAAATCGCAGGTCATAGCATACCTGGGGACTGATCCTGAATGTATTTATTTCTGTGATCGTGTTTGATTCGCCACGGGTATAATGTTCATTCTCTCCACTGATGCTAAACAGGTGTCTCTTATCGTATGTAGTGATCCTGCCCCCGGGTTCCATCCAGATAAAGCGGTTAAAATATGTGTCTTGATCACCGATGATCAAACTTCCGGCGATGACACAGCTGTATCTGTCCGAGGTCATCCGCATCCAGGATATGGACTTTCCATCCATAGCTTCAGCCAGTTCCCTGCTTCTCATCGTGAATCCTGTAGCAAACAATTCAGGCAGGATGACAGCATCCACATTATCTGCAATCCCTTCCAGTATTTTTGATAAGGCATTAAGATTGGCATCAATATCCTCCCATATGATATCCGGCTGGATAAGGGCAAGTTTTAGTTCCATTAATGAATTAATTGGTCAGGCTGGTCTGGTAATTGGTAAGCACCTGTGAGAGAAGCGGCACATAATATGTCCAGTAGAATTTCGAGGTGCTATTCTCTTTATTCGAGTAAAGTAACTTTCCGAAAGTCCTGATTCCCTGCAATTTAGCTGTCCACATCCGAACAGGATAATCTGAATAATCTCCTGCCATGTAAAGGAAAGGTGATCCGGTATTCGATTCCATAACAGCAGGAAACCTTGATGGAAGATCAAATTCATCCAGCACTGCCTTGCCTTCAATATTAACATGAAGTTTGTATTCTGCGATTACCTTATTTGATTGCTCATCCATTATATCGAAGCGATAGGGATAATGCACGGATTCGGGCAGATGATAGGACTCCATGCCATAAGCCGTTGTCTGGATCTCAGGAACGCCATCTTCCAGGTGTTTATCTGTCTGCAGTACAGCTACCTGCTGTGCAGGTTCATTCACCAGGACAATCCCTGCCCCTGTAAAAGGCCACTCCCCATCGTTTCTTTTTTTGTAAATACCTACAATCCAATCTGGCAGGTCCTTAGTCCTGGCTGGATCAAGTTCATTGATGTACCTGCCGGTCCAGTTCGTCCACTTAATACCCAGCAGTTCCTCTGCTTTTTTTCTGACCAGCTGTATGGTTGGCGGGGCAATAAAATTGTATTCGGCGATCAACAGCTTGCCCTGATCATGCAATCCTTTGATAAACAGGTAATCATTATTATTCAATCCCCCTTCAATCAAAGTACCTTTGCCCTGGCCGGACTGTCTCCTGTACCATTCATTAAAAAATACACCATAAGTATCGGAATAGTAAGCCATATCAAAATTAGACACAAGGTCATTGATCTCTTCAAGCTTGATCCTCTTAACTTCGTATTTCCTTGATTTTAAGGGCTTAATAGGATGAAAACCATAGTAGTCTTTTTCCATCCGGTAAACCTTATTGTCATCTTTTACAAATTTATCATTCAGAAGCAACCAGAAAATGGCCCGATGCTCCTTTCTTTCAAGTCCGAGGACCGTTTTATTTAATACCAGGATGTTGATTGGTTTGCTCTGTTTGATATTCCAGATCAACCAGCTTGCAATAGGAATCAGACATAGAATGAGAATAACGATAACAATGGTCTTGACTGTTTTCATAGGATTGAATTTGGTTCATTATTATCTTCACACCCTCAGAGCCCTTATCTTTAAGGGCTGCCACAATCTATAAAAGTAAAGAATTTATATGATAAATAGAAACTTAATCGGCAGCGACATCATCACGGAATAGACAAATAGTCAATGAAATATAGATATTAAATTTTTGGGATGATTTTTGCATATACCGTTATTATGAAGCTTTATTTTACTATTTTAGTCAACATATCCTAAATCAACACGATAAGAGTATTATTATGAAGAAAATTATTTTGTTTACACTATTTACGGTCTGTCTTGGGGTGTACATTACATGGGCGCAACCTGCCAATATACAGGATAACCCTAAGTACGGTAAAGACAGCACCACAAGAATGAATTGTGCCAACAACCTTTCCACCATGAGCGAATTTATGAAAATTAACCTGCTGGATCATGCTTTTCCCTCATGGCAGATAGTTTTTAACGAATGCCCCGCCTCCAGCAAGAACATTTACCTGTATGGCATCAAGATTTACCGTACCAGGGTGGCCAGGCAGCAGGATCCAGCACAGAAAGCCACGGCACTTGATACATTGATGTTGATATACGACAGACGGATCGAGCATTTCGGTCAAGAGGGTATGGTGCTGGGGAGAAAGGGACTGGACCTGCTCAGGTATGATAATTCACAGGTTCAGCGTGCATATGAATACCTGAAAGCGTCTGCAGATCTAAGAAAGGGAAAAACTGAAGATGCAGTAATGATGGCATTGATGCAAACATCCAATGTCCTCTTTAAAAAGGATGAGATGGATGGCAGGGATCTGATAGATAACTACCTGTTCTCGACAGAAATATTGAATGCGCGCATAAAGGCCGGTAAGAACACAAGCAGGGCGGAGACTTGCTTACAGAATATCGAAGCCATATTTGCCAACAGCGGTGCAGCGGATTGTGAAACTCTTGTCGAGATTTTTACGCCCAAATTTGAGCAGACTCCTGAGGACCCTGAATTATTAAAAAAGATCACAAGCTTGCTGGCTGACCAGGATTGCGAGGAAAATGAACTTTTTGCCAGATCTTCAGAAAATCTTTACAAAATTGAGCCTTCCTCCCTGGCCGCGTATAACCTGGCAAAACTTTTCTTCAAACAAGAGGATTATGACAGGTCCGTTGCATATTATAAAGAGGCTATAAATGGAGATGCTGATGCTGAACAGAAAGCACGGTATCATTATGAATTGGGACTTATCCTTTTCAGCAAATATGATGATCTTACCAATGCACGATCGAATGCCAGGAAAGCTATTAAGAATAAACCAGGCTGGGGAGATCCATATATCCTGATCGGAAACCTCTATGCCTCGAGCAGTGACAATTGCGGGGAGAATGATTTTGAAAAGATCACGGTATTCTGGGCAGCGGTGGACAAATTTAAGCAGGCAAAATCGGCAGATGCTGAAGTCAGTGCCGAAGCAAACGAATTAATTACCAAATATTCAGCCTATTTCCCAAATGTAGAAGATGCATTCTTTTATGGATTTGAGAATGGCCAGTCTTATACCGTAGAATGCTGGATAAATGAAAAAACGACTGTCAGAACCAGGCAGTGACACAGGTAACTCATTCATTAAAAGGAGGCCGATTGCCTCCTTTTTTTTAACCCTGGCTTAACATAAAATTAATATTCACTTAAAGCAATATTGGTCCGAAAAGTTAACTTTGTCAATCATCTATAAGTAATTTCATTGATGGAAATATTCTTCCTGCTAATCGTTATCATTCTCATCGTATTAGCAGTCTCGGACCTGGTGGTTGGCGTTAGTAATGACGCCGTAAACTTTCTCAATTCCGCCATAGGATCAAAAGCCGCCCCCTTTATCGTCATAATGGTCATTGCTGCCGCAGGCATCGTCTTTGGAGCCACTTTTTCAAGCGGTATGATGGAGGTTGCAAGAAAGGGGATCTTCAATCCTGATCAGTTTTTCTTCGGAGAGATTATGATCATCTTCCTGGCAGTCATGATGACAGATATCATCCTGCTGGATTTTTTCAATACTTTTGCCCTTCCTACTTCTACCACTGTATCCATCGTTTTTGAGCTTCTTGGCGCCGCAGTAGCGATTTCAATAATAAAGATCCATGCTTCAGGATCCTCCATGGCTGACATGAGCCAGTATATTAATACCTCTTCGGCCTTGTTAATGATTACGGCCATCCTTCTTTCGGTAGTGATCGCTTTCACGGTTGGTTTGTTGATACAATACCTGGTGCGGGTGATGTTCTCATTCAATTTCGAGAAGAATATTAAATATTTCGGGGCCCTGTGGGGAGGCATTGCCATATCTGCCATCACATTTTTCATTTTGATCAAAGGCGCCAAAGGTTCCTCCTTCCTGACAAAGGAGACAGTAGCATGGATCAGGGATAATTCCTTACTGATCCTGGGAGCAAGTTTTGTGGGATGGACGGTCCTTCTTCAATTGCTGCAATTGATATTCCGCCTGAATATACTGAAGTTTATCGTACTGATCGGGACATTTGCCCTGGCCATGGCCTTCGCTGGCAATGACCTGGTAAACTTCATCGGGGTACCCCTGGCTGGTTTGGAGTCCTTCAGGACCTTCCAGGATTCCGGGATGGCCGATCCGTCAGGTTTCGCCATGACAGCCCTGGCAGAGCCGGTTAAAACACCCACAGTATTCCTGCTCATTGCAGGGGCCATAATGGTACTGGCACTTTGGACATCGAAAAAGGCTAAATCAGTGTCTGCTACAACCATAGATCTGAGCAGACAGGATGAAGGATACGAAAGATTTGAATCTTTTGGTATGGCCCGTGGCATTGTCCGGGCGAGCATTGGATTTTCGAATTTTTTAAATATGCTGATCCCAAAAGCCATTACAAATTTCCTGAGAAGCAGATTTAACCGGGATCAATTCAGAAATATGACAACGGATAAAGGCCTGTCCTTTGACCTTGTCAGGGCTTCTGTGAACCTGGTGGTGGCAAGTGCACTGATCTCACTGGGTACTTCTTTAAAACTTCCTTTATCCACTACTTATGTGACATTTATGGTAGCCATGGGATCATCCCTTGCTGATGGTGCCTGGGGACGGGAAAGTGCAGTTTTCAGGGTATCCGGTGTCGTTACAGTAATCGGAGGATGGTTCTTCACTGCATTCTGTGCGTTTACGGCAGCTTTCCTGTTGGCCTTCCTGATCCACTGGGGACAGGTTTTTGCTGTAGTTGGACTCCTGGCCCTGATCATTTTCTTCTTTGTCAAGTCATATAGTCTTCACAGGAAGCGGGATGCAGAACGGAAGCGTACCGAGGAGGTGGGTGATATTGAGGGACTGGAAGTCAATGGAGAAAATGTACAGAGGAGCTGCACCAAAACTGTCTACAAAACACTGTCCCAGGTATCTATCCTGTACTCAAATTCAATCTCTGGGATAATTGACCTGAAACGTCCAATTATGAAGCAAACCCTGAAGGCCATCAAATCCCTCAACAAGGAGATAAAGATCTTGAAGGATAATATATTTCAGACCATCTCCAAACTCCAGGAAGATGATGTGGAATCAGGACATCACTATGTACAGGTACTGGATTACCTCCGGGAGACTGCCCACTGCCTGACCTTTATTGCTGACCCTGTTTTTGAGTATATAGACAATAATCATCCTGCCCTTAACAAAGATCAAGAAGTGGAATTGAGAGATACGGCCCAGCACTTAAATGAATTCTTTACGGAGGTTATTAAAATTATCAAAACCGAAGATTACAGTGCTCTTGACAAAGTTATCTCCAGGCAGACATCCTTACTGGATACTTTCACCAAACTGAAAAAGAAGCAACTGAAAAGGATAAAGAACAGGGAAACCGGTATGAAAAGCAGTACCATTTATTTAAATACCCTTACTGAATCAAAAAACCTGGTGCTATATACCATTAACCTCCTCAAAGCTCAACGGGATTTTGTGGCATACAGCAAGAAAAATGGAATTAAGATCCCGGAGACGCCATCAGTTAATTAATGAACTTGTAACCTACCCCTTTTACAGTATGAATAAAATCATCGCCGATCTTCTCCCTCAATTTACGGATATGCACATCGATGGTCCTGTCACCAACGATGATCTTATCACCCCATACGGTGTGGAATATTTCCTCGCGTGTAAAGACCTTGCCGGGTTTGGAAATCAGTAGGTTAAGCAATTCAAATTCCTTCTTGGGCAGCTCAAGTTCCTTTCCCTTTTTTACGACAATGAACCGTTCCCTGTCCATGTAAATATCATCGGAAGTACTGCCTGATTTTTTATCATAATTCGGGACTGGAGCATGGCTTCTTTTGAGCAGGGCCTTTATCCTGCTTATCAGGACCTTTGGTTTGATCGGTTTCGTGATATAATCATCTCCACCTGCTTCAAAACCAGCTATTTGTGAATAATCCTCTCCCCTGGCAGTGAGAAATGCAATGGTGGTATGAAAAAGTGATGGTATTTTTCTGATCTCTTCACAGGTTTCTATTCCGTCCATCTCGGGTAACATAATGTCAAGCAGGATCAGGTCGGGTATTTTCTTAATGGCGGTTGCTATGGCCTCCTTGCCGCTGCTGGCCTGATATACTTTGAATCCTTCCCTTTTCAGGTTATAGTTAATAAATTCCAGTATATCGGGCTCATCATCTACGATCAGGATTTTATACTTATTGGTTTCGATTTCCATTTCAGGAATGTTAAGATTTATTTGTAATATAAAACTACCTCATTATTTTTTCTAAATATTATGCCAATGTAATTTTTATCTTATTTTATTGTAAAGTTTATCTTAATTAATCAAGACACAGGTAAACCTTGTTAAATAATTATTAACATTGAGCATTACATCCAAATCTGCACAAATGAATAAATATCTGGTTATCTGCAGCTTAGCATTATCATCCAACTTTATTTCCGCCCAGGATGGCACAGTCAAAACTTTTATACCGAACGGGGATCCAATCGTCAGGATCTTTGCCAATGTTCATTCCGGACTTACAGAAACGGATCCATCAAAAGCATTCGAAGTAAGAAGGGCTTACATGGGATATAAATACAGACTTAGCAAGCATTTTACAACAGAGATAAAGGTGGATATTGGTAGTCCCGAAGAAATTTCCGAATTCGCAAGGCTACGCAGGTATGCTTACTTCAAAACAGCTGCCATTTACTGGGAAAAGGGGAAATGGACCATAAGGGGCGGGATCATTGACACTGAACATTACAGGCGGCAGGAGAAATACTGGAAACACCGGTATCTTTACAGATCCTTCCAGGATGAACACCGGTTCGGACCAAAGGCGGACCTTGGTACCACTGTTATATTCGCTCCCTTTAAAAACCTGGCATTCGATGCCAGTGTGATGAACGGCGAAGGCTATCAGAACCTGCAGAATGACAATGCATTCAAATACAGCGGTGCCATCTCCTATTTTCCTATCAGCCGTTTACAGTTGAGGGTATACTATGATTTTGTAGATCAGGAAGTTTGGCAATCAACATTTTCAACCTTTGCCGGATACCGGCACAAGAAAATAACCGCTGGCGCAGAATACAACCGGAAGAGTAACCGGGATTTCGAACAGGACCATAACCAGTCCGGCCTTTCATTTTATTTATCTTATGATATAAATGACAGGTTTGAAATCTTCGGCAGATATGATCATTTGTCTTCCAATACACCTCCAGGATTTACACAGCCATGGAACCTGGTGGAAGATGGTTCAGCCATTATTGCCGGAATACAATTCCAGCCGATTGAACAGGTAAAACTGGCCCTGAACTACCAGGACTGGGTCCCATTTGCTGCCAATATGGGAAATTTATCATATATCTTTCTAAATCTTGAAGTAGACCTCTAAATTCACAGAAATGTTTGTCTTAAAAAAAATGAACATCATTACGAAAAATTCCCCAGGTTTATTATTGATCATCCTGCTGGCACATGTTCCTGCCGGTTGCCGGAAAAGTGATTATGTAGTGGACCGGGTGGAATCGATCAGGGACAATGGTGCAGGTACGGGCACTACTACCTGGAGAAAAGACAGGGCTTATTTACTGGAAGGTCTTGTTTTTGTTAATGACGGACAAACCCTGACTATTGAACCCGGCACCGTTATACATGCAAAAACCGGCCAGGGAAGCGCAGCCAGTGGACTCATTGTAGCACGGGGAGGCATAATCATTGCCGATGGCACCGCTTCGGACCCCATCATCTTTACCTGCGAAAATGACGATTTGAAGGGATCCATTCAGACAGAAGCCAAAGGTTTGTGGGGAGGTGTTATTCTACTGGGTGCGGCCCGTTTGAATAACCTGTATGGCGAAAACCATGTCGAAGGCATCCCGCTGAGTGAGCCACGGGCTACCTATGGCGGCATATTCGATGATGATTACTCAGGTATTTTCAGATATGTTTCCATAAGGCATGCCGGGACCAATATAGGGGAAGGCAATGAGATCAACGGCCTCAGCCTGGGCGGGGTTGGCAGTGAGACGATTATCGACCATATAGAAGTGATTTCGAATGCCGATGATGGTTTTGAGTTCTTTGGCGGGACGGTAAATGCTAAATACCTCATTGCATCATTTTGCAGTGATGATACCTATGATTACGATGAAGGATTCCGGGGGAAGGGACAATTTTGGGTTGGTATTCAGGACATTCAGGAAGGCAGCCAGTTACTGGAAGCCAATGGGGGCTCTTTTCCGGAAAACGGACGACCCTTATCCGCCCCTCTCCTGTTTAACCTGACCCTGGTTGGCAGTGGCATGGATAATGATCGTTCCCTGGCGGAATACAGCAGGAATGCCGGCGGATGGTTGGCCAACTCCATCCTGTTAAACCAGCAATATGGCGTAAGTATTGAATACAAGCCGGACCTGGAAGACAGCTATAAGCAATTCGAAAATGGAAGTCTTCAACTGAAAAGTAATGTTTTCTTCGATGTGGCAGATAATGATACTTCTGCCATATTTGAAGTGTATACTGAGAGCATTGGGATTGACCTGGGGGAACAGAACGCCAGAATCAGGGAACACCTTAGTAAGGAGAAAAACAAAGTGGAGGACCCCGGACTCATCTATACCGGTGGGATCTACAGGCTGGTATCCAGCGATTATGTTTTCACGGGACTGGCACCATATCCGGATGATTGGTTTGACCATGTGGGATACCAGGGAGCATTTGGCACATTCAACTGGGCATCCGGCTGGACACTGATCAGCCAGGAAGGCATTCTGGTTGATTAGGTCCTGCCTTCTGTTATTTCCTTACCCTTTCGGAGAGCCTCCAGGTTCAGCAGGACCATCTCCTCCCCTTTCCTGCCGAAAATTGCCCTGATCCCGCTTTCAAAATGTGCATATGGGATCCCGATAAAGGGCGTGGCAGCACCCAGGACGACCATATTGGATACTTTTCTGGATCCCAGGTCAGATGCAATTTTATCGGCATCCAGCAGGACATGGTTTGGGTGTAGGGCAATTTGTTCTTCAATGGCCCTCATGTCCGGGTAATCAGGGATATTCATATATGGATTCGAGTTGGTAACAAGCCAACCATGCTCTGCAAGGTATGGCAGGTAGCGCAGGGATTCCATGGGTTCAACCGAAAGGATTAGGTCGGCATTTCCCAGGGGGATCAGATCGGAGGCAATGGGTCTGGTAGATATCCGGAGATTCGAATGTACCGCTCCTCCCCGCTGGCTCATGCCATGCACCTCTGCCTG
>SDBT01009404.1_pt1 | contig 15851 bp, 26 predicted proteins | sample 2277101 | NCBI WGS metagenome assembly SDBT01 (sample SAMN10404973, study PRJNA504765) | marine sediment metagenome | isolation source: marine sediment core GS10_PC15, 103 cmbsf | place: Arctic Ocean: Southern Knipovich Ridge | collected 2010 | reverse complement strand
ATGGGCATGGGCATGGGCATGGGAGATGAAATGGGCATGGGAGACGAAATGGGTGGAGACTTAGGTCTCGAAGGAGATGGTGAACTTAAAACCATTATCGTCGATGGTCTACAATCAATAATTGACGCACTACAAGGAACTCTGGGTGATGACATGATTGACATGACCGGAGATGAATTAGGTGATGATATGGGAATGGGCGGAGACCCAGACATGAATGACGATCTGGATGTAGGCGAAATCACCGAAGATACAGTCGATGGAGATGATGACATGGATGATACAGACGATATTCCAGGAGTCATGAACGATGACGACGAAGGTGACGACGATATATTCAAATCAGGCGACCCAGAAGAAGAACCAATGGATAAGCCTATGCATGATAAAGCAATGGGAGATAGCAAACCAATGACAGCTCCAAATAAAAAACCCGTTCAAGTAGAAATAGTGGAAGCGAAACCCCTTGCAGCAAACACGGAAAATACCATGACAAAAGAAGCAAGTACCGAAGCCATGGATAAAATGCTATACCGCATGAAACGAGGAACCATCACCAAAAGCGATTCAGCTCTTGATAACTTACTCGAAGGACTCCTGTCTGTGAATGCCGATTTCGTTAAATCCGCAGCAAAAACCGATGGAGATGTCAAAAAAATGAGCCGCTCAGATGCCAAGGAAAGTAAGTTAACAGATAAACCCGTCCAAGATGCCACAGATATCGGCAAAATCAAAGACGGCGGAACCATGGGACATGAAGAAAAACTCGCCCTGAGTGGACCTGATGTGCCCAGAGGAGATGCCCTAATCGGTGAAGAAGATTCCGATGTGAAAATCAATGACTCAGATCGACCCTCAGTACCACATGGATCTAAACCAATGGCCGGAGAAGAACACTATCGCCCCGAAAAAGGAAACGTAGTAGATGGAAATCAAGGAGGTGGACCAATGACCTCGGCCGCTAAATCCAAAAAACCAGTGACCAAAGTCGCTTTTACAATCAATAAAGGTCATAAAATCTATGACCAACTAAATACGAAACTGTCATCCGGAAAAACATCCGTTAATCTGACCGATGGCAAATCATACAACATGGGAGTCGAAAATAATTCAATCATCCTAACTGAAGCAAACATTGTCACCGCGAAATGCAAAAGCTGCTCAAAACCCATGCCTAAATGTATGTGTAAAAAGAAAATGGAAGAAGCATCTTCCAATGACGAAATCAAAACCGCAGGCTGTCCTTGCCCACCAACCTGTCAATGCAAAGCAGATGGACAATGTGAGGGCAACTGTGAATGCAAAAAAACCGCAAATACAAAAGTAAACAAAAAATCACAAACCGTTTCACCACAAAGTGTTGAAAAGCTAGAAGACGATCCGGACATAAATCAAAGCAGTGGACCGGGTATGGGAAAAACCCATGCAGACGAAGCACATAGCTTAGGAGTAGATGAGAAAAAGCCGAGCGAAGGAATGAACGAACCATCTGTACCAGAAGCTCCCGAAGGTGGTCAGCTCAAACGTGAGCATACCTATGACAATAAACTCGAAGGACCTTCAATACCAGCAGGTGGAGGAATGAATCCCGATTATGACCAAAATGAGAAAAACACTCCGGAAAAATTGGACCAGACACTAGGTAAAGAAAATGACATTGCTGCCATGGCAGAAACGAGAGAAAGAGCGACGAAAATAGCTGGACAACTGTTGAAAACACAGCAAATTACAGTAGATGAACTTCCAGACAAAATTTCAGAACTGGCAAAAGCCGGATCAGGAGTTTTGGATGACTATGAAAAAATGATGAAAGCAGCCTCTACGAAGAAAGGTCTGCAAAAAGCAGCAACCGTAGGCTCACCGGAGACCTCTTTCCAATTGAATACACCAGCCACAGATGAAGAACAAGTATTACTAAGAAATAATATCCAAGGCTTATTCAAGTTGGACGGACAAAACCGAGACTACGAAAGCCACTCAGGAAGTAATCCTCGATTGTGGCGATAAGTAACGAAAACTAACTTAGGAGAAATCAAATGGCTTTAATAGAAGTCTTTCATGTTGTCGCAAGTCAGTACCCAGTTACAACTGCAAGCGGCACAGATATCCCCCAAGGGAGATTAGTAACTCTTGATGCCGCCGGTACAGTACAGTTGTGTCTCGATGGAGACACGACCACTGGCCCATGGCCAGTTGGTATCGCAGGTGACTCTCGATCCGATGGCACCACAAGTTACACTCCCGAATCTGGGTCTCCGCTTAATGCACAAGATGGCTTGACAAAAGCTACTGATCTGGACGGATCACTAATTCTTGGAGCATATGGCGATTCCCAGCGATTCACTCAGAACCGCGTTGCAGATAACTACAACGAAGTTCTGGCAAGTGGAAAAATGACAGTCTACCATAGTGGTGGAGAATTCTGGACAGACCAGTACGAAGTCACGCACACGACCGCAGCTACCACGTTTGTCCCAGGTTTCGGAGTATATGCCTCCAGCGTTGCTGCTAATCTCGGCATGTTTACCGATGAACTCGGTGCACCTCCTGCCACGGCGGGAGATCAAGGACAAACTGTAGGCATCGCATTAACGAGCCCCACCGGGTATCCGAGTGGTGTCCCAGGAACTGGACCAGATTCGGTCGGTTTCTCTGCTCTACCAGAAGGTGGAAACAGTTTGTCGTGGGGGAACTTCCTCCATGTCAAGTTGAGCATCTAGGAAAAAACTTTAGCCAATTTGCTAATCACTCTTGGCTAATACAAGGAGAAAAACAATGATTGATAAGAACTCTTTGACAAACGAGCAGAAGGAAGCCGTCATTGCACAAGCACTTAATACCGACGAAGGTCGAGTAGCACTTGCCCAAGCAATGGTAGAACCAATTCGCCGTTCGTTAGAATACCAAGCAGTAGGACGTAAACTCCTGCTCGTGGATGAACTTCCACAAGGCGCACTGGCTCGCTACGAACGAGATGTGGCAGCTATTGCTCATATCATCGCACGTCGTGGAGCAGTACCTGATCAAATCCAAGAAGGTGAAGAAATTCTAGTCCCAACTTTTGAAATCGCAGCGAACCCACAAGTTCGGTTGTCTGAAATCAAGGCTCGTCGATTCTATATCGTCGACAGGGCCCAGATCAAGGCTAAAGAAGCGATTCAGAAGGAAGAAGACAGTAACATCTTCAGCGCACTTATTGCCGCCGCAGACACACGCGCAAGTCAGATCGTGACCAACGTTGGTACACTATCTCCTGCGTCATTGAACACGGCATTCCGTTTCATCGAACAACATGATCTTGTTGCAACAAAGATCGTTGTTCATGCAAATCAGTACGCATCAATTCGCGTATTTGGTAAGGATTTTTACGACGAAGCAACTACTCGTGAAATTCTTACAAGTGGTCTTTTTGGTCACTTGTGGACGGCAGACATCCATGTGAGTTCAAGAATGGATGCTGATACAGTTCTTGTTGTGGCTTCACCTGATACTGTGGGCGCTTTTCCTATTCGTCAGGATATCACAGTTCTCCCTGCTGATGACCCTAAGAAATTACGGCTCGGCTGGGTGATTTACGAGGAAGTGGGGATTGTAGTCGTGAACGACTACGCTCTCAGCAAGATTGAAGTAACTTCTGGTACGTAAACCATTGTAACATAAAGACTTACGTCTTCGAGGCGGGCAGAAATGCCCGCCTTTTTTTGTGTGATTATATTTTTTGCAGGACATCTCCTCATAAATAATGTATAATGCATGTAGAGGTTTTAATTATAGAATTCGGGTGCTTAAAATCTTGTGGTGTATATACAAAAATAATGAAATGTATATACATTGTCACCGGTTGCACGTTCTATAATTTTAGTTGATAAAGTGTGAGAACTCAGATTTTTGTAGCGGCATATATTTGTATATACCGTTATGCATGCTGAAGGAATTAGTTTATAAAATCTGAGAACTTGGCTTTTTGTAATGTATATACATTGGATTGGAGATAGATGGCAACTCGAAAGATATTTAACTATGAATCTGTTATGTTGAACGAATTGACTGAGGAGATTGAGGGATATCATCCAGATAAATATGGTCCTGCATCAGCAAAATTTATATGGGCTCGTTGTAGATTTTGTGGTAAGCCTTCTCGTATTCGGAAAGGTTTTTTCAACAAAGCTGGATCAGCATGTCATAAAGAATGTAGATTTAAAGAGCAGAGTTTGGCTGGTTCTCCTTTTAAAGATGAAGCAGTTAAACAGAAAGCTCGTGAGACTAATCTAAAAAGATACGGGGCTGAGCATGCCTGTCAAAACAAAGAGATAGCCAAACGTATTTCTTCGTCTCGTTCTACTCAAGAAAACAAAGACAAAATAAAATCTACTAATATGAAAAAATATGGAGTTGAGAATCCCTTTCAGTCTGAAGAAATCAAAAAGAAAATCAAAAAGACCAATTTGACTAAATATGGTCATGAGCATGCAATGCAAAGTGACGAAATCAAAGAGAAGACCAAACAGACTAACCGAGAGCGATACGGGGTTGATAACCCTATGAAATCTAAAGAAGTTCAGGAACAAGCCGTGCAAACCAATTTAGATAAATATGGCGTTGCTAATCCAATGCAAAATCCATCTATAAAAGCAATTTCCCAGAAAAGATTTCTAGATGTAGTCAAACTAGATCCCACGGGACATTATAAGCTCATTAACATTTTGAGAGGACAACCCTTCTGGGAGAGAATGAAACAATGTGATGTGACCTTGAAAGAACTATGTAATGAATTTAATATTGATTATCAGAGTACTACTAGCAGACTTTTGCATGATGAATTTAGAGAGCGATACTACGAACATTACTCATTTCCTAGACAGCAGCAACAAAAAAGAATCAAAAAACTAATAGAGAGCTATGGTATTACGGTAATTTTCAATGATCGTAAAACCATTGCCCCTCTTGAACTGGATCTGTTTATGCCAAGCCAGAATTTTGCTATAGAGTTCAATGGAAACTACTGGCATTCTGAAATTCGCTTGGGGGATATGGCTCAAAAAAAGCACCGTCATAAAACAGATCTTTGTAGAGACAAGGGCATTCGTCTTTTTCACATATTTGAACATCAATGGGGCCAACGGCAAACTCAGTTGCTTAATTTTATTCGAACTATAGTTGGAGCCAATGAGAAGCGAATTGCAGCTCGCAAATGTACTGTTGCCAACAATGACTCCAGACAGTTTCTAGATGATAATCACATTCAGGGGTACGGGGTAAGAACTATAAGGTTTTTCAATTTGATCTTTGATAATGAAATTGTGGCATCTATGACTGCATCTAAGCACCACCGACAGAATGGACAGGAAGGGGCTATAGTGTTGAACAGGCTATGCTTTAAGGACAATACTACTGTACAAGGCGGTGCAAGTAAACTTTTCAAGCGCATGGTTGTGTGGGCTCGTGAAGAGGGATATACTAAGATTGTTTCTTGGTCTGATAATTGTTGGACGGAAGGCGATATTTATCGTGTTCTTGGTTTTGATTTAGTTCGTGAGTATGGTCCTGATTACTTTTATTGGGATTTGAAGAAGCATAAGCATTATAGTAAGCAGAGTCAGCAGAAGAAAAAGACAGGTTGTCCTGAGGGTATGACGGAGCGTGAGTGGTGTATTGAGCGTGGTTTGAGTAGGATCTGGGATTGTGGGAAACGTTTGTGGAGTTATGAGTTGTAAGGTTTTGCTTGACAACTGGCTCGGGGGATGGTATAATTCAGTATGTGTCCGCTTTCCCGCCTGCTGGGACTGGGAGGCTAAAGAAAGTGTGGAGTGTTGAATCGCTATAGGTGACAAACTTGATTATCAAAACGAAAAGACTCAAGGAATTAAAACTCCAAATTGAGAAGATAAGTGGCAATTATTTCTCCGCAGGCTGGCGATGGGTAATTATACCTCTGTGTCAGACGGTAACTGGTCGTGCGTCAGATTATGATTTCATGACCTATAAGATCCTTAAAACCTACGAACTCTTTTTCAAATCAACGTTCAATGATTCGTCTGGATTGGAAATGGAAATAACATTTACAAACCTACTGGGATACGAATTTGTGCCTGGACGGGGAACCAAAAATGTGCCGGCAAAGCTATCCATTGGGTTGCACGACAGCATGAAAGCGTTTTTAGTTTATCAAATGCAATCTGATATTGACAACTCCATTTCGGGAGAATCAATTATAGGTTCTGAATCCTCGGAATGGTTGGGTATAAAAGCTTATGACAATGCAACGCGAGCCTGGTGGATAGCAGCTTTTAGTGTCATCTTAACCATCGCTTTGTTTTTTATAAAATGACCCAGTTAGCCGCTGCAAACTTTAGCACAACCCAAGCTGGTTATAATTTTCCCGCGAAATTCTAAATACTACGTTAATTCTCGTCTTGACATTGTCTCAGGAGGTGGTACAATCCAGCTTGAGATATTTGTGATTCCTGCTGGAAGGCCAATCGTCGTGCCGAAAAGCAGAAATCACTGTCTTTGAGGAAATGAACGATGAAAAAACTTTTAGTTGCATTGGTTCTTGGCTGCGGACTGCCTGCTATTGCTCTATCTGATCCTGTTCCGATTATAAAGACTATTTACGTCGATGACGATGCCCCGTTGGGAGGAAATGGAACAAACTGGGATATGGCGTTTAAGTATCTCCAAGATGCTCTTTTTGTTGCACAGCGTGGTGACACGATACATGTGGCTGACGGAACTTACAAGCCTGACCAAGACGAACTAGGAAATGTTGTAGAGGGCGACTGGGAAGCTACATTTCAGCTTGTTAATGAAGTGACAATCACTGGAGGGTTTGGTGGGGAGAGTATTCTTAGTGGCGATATTGGAGAGATTGGAAGTACATACAATAATAGCTGGATAGTGGTAACTGGCAGTAGAACTCGTGCAACAGCAACATTGGTGGGGTTTACTATAAGTGGTGCCTATCATAATGCTTATGGTAATGGAATGTATAACTATGAAGGAAGCCCGACGCTAGTGGATTGTTTGTTTACTAACAATAATGGTGGAGGGATGTACAACGGTAAATCCAGCAATCCGACATTAACCAGTTGCACGTTCGCTAACAACACTGCTGTTAGGGGTGGTGGGATGTTCAACGACAGAGACAGTAACCCGACATTGACTGGTTGTACATTTAGCGGAAACACGGCTAGTTATCGGGGTGGTGGGATGTACAACGAAGTACAAAGCAACGTAACACTGACTGATTGTACGTTTAGCGGAAATAGTGCCATTCAGCCGTGTTGTGGCAATGGGGCGGGTGGTGGAATCTATAATTGCAATTCCATCACTCCAACGCTAACTAACTGTACGTTTAGCGGAAACTCGGCTGATCGTGGTGGTGGAATGTTTAGTGACGGTGGGAGTGCTCCAACTGTTATTGGTTGTACGTTTGCTGAGAACTTTGCGATTGAGCGTGGTGGTGGTGTATATGATCACATGGGCACCTATATTGGTTGTACGTTTACTGAGAATACCACGGATAACTACGGTGGTGGTGTCTCAACATCCAGTGGCAATTTTGTAAATTGTCTTTTCGTGAGCAATGAGGCTATCGGCTATGGTGGTGGAATGTTCTCCACCTACACTCCCACATTGACTAACTGTACATTTACTCAAAACGTCACTAATACCTATGGCGGGGGAATTTATGTTTATCCTGGTCCTAGTCCGATTAGTAGCCCGGTTATAAGTAACTGTATTCTCTGGAACAACATACCCGATGCAATCACCAACGATACTGCGGTGGTGAGTTTCAGCAACATTCAAGATGGCTACCCAGGCGAGGGCAACATGAATATTGATCCACTCTTTGTGGTAAATGGTCTGCGATTAAGTGCCGACTCCCCCTGTATCGATGCGGGTGACAATACAGCGGTGCCCGAAGACGTACTAACAGATTTAGACGGCAATCCACGATTTGTCGGCATAGTCGACATGGGAGCTTATGAATACCAACTGACGGTCTCAGACATGGTTAGTTGTATGCATGGCCCAGGATTTCTTGGTTGTGTTCCGTATGACTTCGACAGGGATGACGACGTAGACTTGAGCGACTTTGCGGCATTTCAAAATCAATTCTACAATTAGTGATATTGAATAATTTTCGCGAAAAATTGGCATTTTTTACTGTTTGCAAAGGGGCGGCAAACTACGTATAATAACTACGTATTTTGCCCATTTTGATCATATCGGTGATGCCAACGATATGATCGACAACTTGTAAGCCCAATTTACAAGTTCATTTCTGTTTTGTTGAAACTCGTGTCAGGGAGCTTGCTTTTCAGCTCGCTGGAGGGTATAATGGTGTATGAAATGGAAACTCTACAAATCCATAGCCTTCCCCAAGAGTAAGCCTTTTTGGCGTTGTTCTTGTAAAGAGTGTGATTGGATGAGTATGCCTCATGATCAGAAGCCCAAAGAAGAGATAGAGTGTCCTGAATGTTTAGCCGCAGGGGAGAGCAAGAATGATAGTTGATACGACAAAAACTAAGATCGAGAGAGATGTGCAACTTAGACATGTTCAGGAGCAATTGGCTCAAGTGTACACTCCTGACTTGGTGATTAGTTGCAATAGTTTTTCGTATACTAATGAAGAACTTGATGTGTGTCGGTACTCATTCCCTAACCCCGAAATATCTTATTTTGCTAGTGTTCATACTACTGAGAATTGGGACAAAGCCACAGAACGCAGAGAAAAGCATTTAGCCGCAGGGGAGAGCGATGATGAAACTAACTAAAGATATGATAGCCGATTACATAATAGCCAAAGAAGTTTTTGGGCAAATTGACGCCAAGCTTCACGACCGTATTACGGAAGTGGTTCGTCTTGTGTTTGATTTTTTTGGTGCTCAGTTTGATACTTGGTATTTTCCTAATGCCGCTGAAGGTGAAGTAGGCACTACACGAACTGATTTCACAGATGACGATGATTATCTCGAATTGATTTGGGAAGGTGGAGGGACAGCGAAGTTAGACGATTATTTCAGTGGAGACGGTTTACCTGTAAGGTTTTTGTTCATGGAAAACGATGCTATATTGAAGTTTATTCAAGAAGATATGGCAGCGGAAGAGGATAGGAAGAGGAAGCGCAATGAAGCGGCTAAGAAACGCAAGATTGAGAAAGAGCAGGCGAAGCAAGCTGCGATGTCTAAATTGACTAAAGCGGAGAGAAAAGTGCTTGGAATTAAATAATTTCCGCGAAAATTGAGGAGCATTTGAGATGATTCATAAGAAGTGGAAAACTCCTGGTACAACAGAAGAAGCGGACTTTGCCATGGGTTTTCATTTGGGGCTTTGCGGAGAGACGGGATATAGTAGAAATTTTCCCAAAGCATGGTTGGCAGGATATGATAGGGGACAAAAAGCCAGAAAGATGGCTTGGAATTATAGATATAATTCAATTTTCGCCGCAGGGGGAGAGCGATGAAGAGCATCATTAAGCAAAAGGTAAAAGGTGGTTACACGGTAGATATTTCTGCTTTCCTGCCTGCTTCGGTGAGTCATGTTCGTAGAGATCAGCCGCTACAAGCTGGGGATGTTGTTGATGTATCTATTGAGCATATAGAGGGTGAGAAGATTGTTTTATCCCGCAAAAAATTCATCGAAGAGCGTTCTTCTGATTTGTTAGCTACTCTGAAATCTGGTGATATTTTGGATGGCGAGATTGTCAACAAGTGTGATTTTGGTCTTTTTGTAAACATTGGTCCTTTTGACATTTTGACTCATAAGAACGATCATCATCCTGAAAAGTTTTTTGGTTATGAAGTTGGTGATTTAGTTAAGATCAAGATATTAGAGATACGAGACGACAAGAAAGTGTGTGGCAAGCTCTTAAATAAAATATTAGCCGCAGGGGAGAGGTGCGAGAATGATAGTTGATACAACACAGTCAAAAATAGAACGAAAGATGGAGAGCCATGTGAACGAGCCTATATGTCGCTGGTTGACTCTTGCAGGCAATGTAGCACTTATTGATAAGGGTTTATTCATGACCGATACCCGCCATTTAACCGTTAAAGAGTTACTTCTGTTGAACGGTACGGCATGGCACGTTTAGCCGCAGGGGGAGAGCGATGAAAGCGATATTACTAAGTAACTGTTCAATATGTTTGAAAGACCACATAAGTCCGTTATCTCTGGAAGAGTGTGAGAGATTAGCTGATCCTGATTGTCCTCAGTGTCAAGGATCTGGGTTGTATGAGCCTAAAGAAGATATGATAAAGCGTTCAATTGAGCAACGTGCTTGTGATGACGTTCTTGACAAGGCGGACGCAATGGATGACGCAGGTTTGGATTACAACAAGATGTCAGATGAAGAATTTGACCAATGGACAATGGAAGACAGTTTAGCCGCGGGGGAGAGCGATGACAAAGTTTATAGAGAACCCATTTATAATTCTGCTATGGAATCTATTATTTCACGTCTAATAACGGTTAAATATCCTTCTAATTCTTACACTCAGATTCTGGCTGCTTATTATCAAGGATATTTTCATAGACCTATTTGTCTGTGTCCGTGTAGAGAAGAGCTACAGTGGATGTATTACAATCGGGGTTTAACGAAGAGTTGGGATTAATTTTCCGCGAAAATTTTGGAGTATTTGAGATGTCAAAAAAGCGTGTTCTAAATTTTGAATGCCCTAATTGTAAAGCAACGAATCAAGATAGATTTCTTGCTGAGTATGAGGATGACAAACCAATAATACGGTGTACCAAATGTGATAGTAAATTTTCTTCCAGGGTTATTGAGAGGATTTATTATAAGGGTTTGTCTGATGGAAAGAAGGGAAGACTACGTTAATTTGGCTCTGCCCAGGCGAGAATAGGCATTATTCGCTGCTTGCATTGGGGCGACAAACTACGTATAATAACTACGTATAATGGACATGGCAAGCAACCTGAACCTAAAGGAATGTACATCCAGGCTAACAAGGAGAATAAAATGGATAGACGTGGATTTGTAGGAATGGCGTTAGCGGGCATAGGTAGTTTCTTTTTTCCAAGAAATGTGGAAGCTTCTAATTCTTTAGAAATCGGTGATTTTTTACTTGAACGTATAACCGACCAAAAAATCAAGTGGGATATGGACATTGGTGGAAAACCTTGGATTCCCAAAGAAGCAAAAGATTCTTGGATGGTAAGTTTTCATGATGCTCATGGAGTGTGGATTAAAATGCACGGACACGGAGCAAATAGATATGCAAATCCTGATCAAGCGTTATCAGCAGGAAAATCATATCTGCAATTTAACACAGGGAAACCATATCTACAGTCACCCAGTTTAACACAGGGGAGAACATAAAATGAATAGACGAAGATTCGCAGGTGCAGCATTAGCGGGTATGGGTGGATTATTTTTTCCGCAAAAATCAGCAGCTCAAGGAGAAATTCAACAAGAGAATCGTTGGGGAATGCTTCCAATTGACAGAAAGGAGCATACGTACACTATAGACATAACATCTCAGAGGGATAAGTTGTTTTCTTTTGTTTTTAGTGCATTTAGAAATCTTGAGAAGATACCGAGTGATGTGTTCATTCCTTCTGATGCTAAAACCAATGATGACATTGGAATATTATATCATACAGTTGGTTCAGTCAAAGCGAACAAGAAAACAATTGCTATTTTAAGGCAGGATGAGTATGAGTTGCTTGGCACTAATGGTAAGCTTTTAGGTACAGCGGTGTTGATTGAGGATTTGTCATTAGTTGACGGCATTGTTGTTTTGGTGACGCAAGATATAGACGCTCAACCTAATGACTTGGCCGCAGGGGAGAGCGATGAAGAGTAAAATGTTAAGTTTCAAAGACAAAAAGCTATTGCTACTTAAGGCAGCCAAAACTAATGACGGTATTCGTCACATTATGGAGTGTATGCCAATATTTTCGAAAAACGAACTTGTTTTTGACACGATTCAAAAATACCGTAATGATGGAGCTATGCTTGTTTTAGTAGTGAGTTGTTTTTCAGTTGAGCCGTTTTTAGCCGCAGGGGAGAGCCATGATTGAGATTAAAATAGCAGACATATTTCCAATACGTCGTTGTATCTACTGTAAAGGCCAAGGAGAAGAGAACATAGTTATCTTGAGTGACAGGTGGGATAATCATCCTGAACTTGACCCCAAAAATATCGTTGGCATGGTTGTCAGTGTGAAAGGTGATATGTTTGAAATTCTATTTGACGATTCTTCTGTTGGGCTTGGTGCTCCAAAGTGTTTTCAGTTGGCAGCAAAACGTTTAAGCAAGGCAGACAAGGTCAAGCGTTTGCGAGGAGAGACAGGGGCTCCTTTAATGCCTACTAAAGTACTTCTCGACAATCATAGTTATGATGACGCCAAGCGAATAATCATGGATGTTCAGAAAGAAGTTAAGGATCGAGGTGTAGAAGATTGGACCATAGAAGAACTTGGTTCTCAGCCATTTTGGAAAAGGCAAATGATCAATGCAGATAGACCACGTTTAGCCGCAGGGGAGAGCGATGATGAGTAAAGTAAATTATGCCAAAATAGCGAAAGTTGAGCCTGATTGGTTAGATCTGCAATGTGATAAAGTTTTTGCTACCTTAAAAGGATTAAAGCTTTCTCAAAAATTAGCAGTTATAGGTCAGGTCTCTGATTATTTACAACAAGAACACATAGATGGGTGTACAGAGCCCGAGCAGCAGTAAGAATGATACTTGATTGTGTTCTGCCCAAGCGATTTATTTTCCGCGAAAATTGAGGAGTATGAAGTATGAAGGCATTAACAAAAAACAAGAACAGATTTACAAAAAATGCGAACGTTCACAGAGGAAGAAGCAAACAATCAAAGATTACGCTAAAGTTTGTGTAGAGTCTGATGTTTGTCCTGTTTGTGGTGATCTTTTGCGATTTGTATCTGGGGTGTTGGAAGATGAGTGTTGTGCTGGTAACACTGCTTTAATGGGAGTGTATATGTGTTCTTCTTCAAGATGTAATTTTCTTTTTGGGAATGGCGACAGGGAATCTGTCATAGCAGGACATGTTGAATTTACAGATGGCAAGAAGTTATTAAGTAGAACTGAAAAAAGAAGAATACGTATTGCTGAAAAAATCGATGATACATATTGGGCAGCTCCGATAGAATATGTTTGATTCTTCTGCCCAGGCGATTGTAAGGAGTATTTGAAATGAAAGTATTAGCGACACACAGAGTAACATTGGAATTTATGGATGAGATTGAGGTCGATGATTTAGGAAAAGTTTCTCAATTTTACGACAACAATCCTTTGGAGTTAAAGAGCGAATGTTTTGTAGGTGCTCGTGTCCTGAACCATAAATTGGTTAGTACTGAATTGGCCACAGAAGAGAGATAATGAGCGAACTTGAGGAGTAGAGCGAAAATGATAGTTGATACAACACAAACGGCAGTAGAATGTAGCTTACAAGAACAGGTAGATCTTTGGGATTTCAATTACGCTTATTACTCTGCTATTTATCCTGAAGTGTTCGCTCAACGTTGGGCAAGTGCAGCCGTAGAGGAGAGCGATGACCAACCCCAACGACAATTTAGACTGTTCTGATATGGAAGCAGCCATGGATCAAAAATTACGACACAAGTTGCGCAAATGGCTTGGTGAAGATGGTATCTCTTTTTTTTGCGAAATTAAGAAGAAATATGGAAAAGTAGATGCATGTTGGGCAGAAGGTGAATTTGATGACGGCTCAGAAGGGATGACAGAATTACGTAAAGTTTTGGATGAATCTCAACATCCTCCCATTCCTCATCCTGTGCATTTCCGTGAAGGCATGCAGGTGAGGAATTTTTTACGAACTATTTTTGGTGAGACTTGGACTGCTCATGACTATGATAATCGATGGGCAGAGTTAGTAGAGGAAGCGATTGCCGCAGGGGGAGAGCGATGAAAGTTAAAGAACTCATTGAAAAGTTGACAGCATTTCCACCAGACTACGAGATAGAAGTCAAAGATTCTTGTCATGAAGAAAATAGTCCCAATTCATTACTTGATGAAGAACTGTTTATAGACATGATTAATCGACGAGTAACTTTAATATACCATGTAGAACGATAGACTCTGAAGCCCGCGTCAGGGAGGTTGATTTTCATTCCGCTGGATAGTATAATGTAGTATGATCATAGACACCACTCAAACCAAAGTAGAGTTTGATTTTCATCTGGCTCACGTTCGAGAACAACTCGAAGAAATTGTTCTTGATCCCAATTTGACTATTACCAGTGGATATACTTGGTTTGCTAGTGTTCATACTACTGAGAATTGGGACAAAGCCACAGAACGCAGAGAAAAGTATTTAGCCGCAGGGGAGAGCGAAAATGAATAGACGAAGATTTGCAGGGGCAGCGTTAGCAGGATTGGGAGGATTTTTATTTCCGCGAAACCTATTTGCTGGGGTGATTCCAGATGTTCCTGATTTCCTGTCCACAGAGAAGGTGATTTATCGCATATTAGGGTATCCTCAGTACGGGTGTTCGATATTTTTGAAGCAGCCAAGGAAATGTAGCATCACGGGGAAATCGACACTATTTTATTGTGACTACTTGTGGGGTCTTGATTATTCGAGATCTGGATTCTTATTTGGCAACAAGAATACGGATGGTAATAAGTGGTGGTTTGGTGTTGATAACATAGACTGCATTTTCGTTTGTCATGAACAAGATAAGCCTTGGAGATTGTATGAACACATTGGGAGTGATCGATGGTTGATCTATAAAGATGGGTTTAGCCGCAGGGGAGAGGTGCGAAAATGATAATTGATACAACACAAACCGAAATAGAGCGTGACATAGCCAGCGTTTTAGATGATAAGATAACATATAGCAGTCAGAAGGGGTTTTTTCTTACAAGGGCTCAAAGTCAGGCTATATTTTGGGAACAGTTGAAAGAATGGAAAGCCCGTGATGTCGTCCTTCGCCCAGGCGATTGTAATTTTCGCGAAAATGAGGAATTGAATGTCACCCGAGCTTAAACAAATATTAGAAAATCACAAAGAACTCATTATCCTAACCGAACATTTGGATGGATTGTCCGAAGATCTATCTGATAGAGACTGGAATGTTGCTCTCGCCGCCACAGCGTATTTGGAGCAGCTATTAGAGGTTGTTATTAAGACTAATGGAGCTTCTGGTTTGCCTGATCATTGGCGAGTGAAAGGAACGTACTATTCTTATCCTGGTACTGGTGATCGATCAAATACGATTTTAGGTACATTTTCGTTTATTAAGCGTCCTCATGTAGAGGTAAAGTATACGGGTGTTCGTTTGGACATTGATTGAATTTTCGCGGAAATTGTATAATTCAGACAGATAACAACTTTATTTGGAGTTCTAATCATGAGAGTCAATCACATTCAAGAAATACCATATTCCACAAATATTACAGTTGACTGGACAGGGCACAATAAGGCTCGCCTAACCCTTGAAGGAGATGTGTATACTCTGTCATTTGTTGATCCACCTCATCCTCGAACTCTGTTGTTGCAAATAAGTCATCGTGATGGGATAATAAGAACAATTCATTCCTATCCTACGTCAGTCAGATGGCCGGGCGGGGCACCTGCAAAAATTGAACATATGTGGGACAATGTAGATATAATCGTGTTTTATTTTGATGGAAAGAACTATTTTGGCGGACTTCCCCTAATGGCGTTTGATGACCAGTTGTAATTAGTCGGCATTTCGCTGCTTGCCTTGGGGCGGAAAACGACGTATAATACAGTATGAAGAAGGATCAAGAAACGATCGTCTTGGATTCTCTTACAGAGGCATGGAATGCTTTCGTGCTATTAAAATCTACGCATCCAGATGATATGCCTGA
>SDBT01009403.1_pt1 | contig 15851 bp, 37 predicted proteins | sample 2277101 | NCBI WGS metagenome assembly SDBT01 (sample SAMN10404973, study PRJNA504765) | marine sediment metagenome | isolation source: marine sediment core GS10_PC15, 103 cmbsf | place: Arctic Ocean: Southern Knipovich Ridge | collected 2010 | reverse complement strand
TAATGGCCAGTAAGTGGTTTGTAGTTGGTATCTGTGTAGGGGGTCCGTTTGCCGGTGGCAGTCTGGCCCTTGTTCTGGCGAAGGTGCTGTTGGTTACTTAGCCAATTTTATATCAAATTCTCGCCCACATTCATTACACAAGAATTTGCCGTCATCGGCCCAATATATCATTCCGCAACAATCCCCATCTACCGATGCACAAGAAACACAACTATTTGAAATTATAATATGCTTTCTGTTGTTAAGTGCTTGGTTTAATTCTTCAATTATATAAGCTGGAATATCAAATTTCGTTTCTTCGCAATCTTCTGGTATTGTTTCAGGAAAGATACTAACTAACTTCTTTGCTGCTGCCTTTATTTTTAAGAGTTGTTTAATATTTTCATTTTCTGTCATTATATTCTCCTTTTACAATGTTATTTCCAGTCTCGATTAGTATGTTTTATCCAACTCACGGGATAAAATTTGATTTCTTTGTCCCATTCAACGCTTTTTTCATCAGCTAATCGAGTAAAGCATCGTAAGCAGATTATTGAATTTTGAAAGTGCCTGTGAATAGCAGCTTTCCAAATATCATCAGGCACCCAAAAACCGACCCTGCTAATCTCGTAACATAAAGAGCATATTTCACGATGTGGCTTTGCCTTCATTACTCATTCTCCTTTCAAAACATACCACGCATCACGACTAAAGGGCAGCATTTGAGGACAGATCGCATCACTTTCAACAATACGCCCTTCAGCCAACAGTGCAAAAAATGTATTTTTATTCAGCCTTTGAACCACAAAGGGATGGTCCAAAGGATGATTGCTTGGTTGCCAATTCGGTGACCGTACAAATAACTCATAGAGGCCATTTACTTTGTCAGTCAGTTCACCAATGACCGCCCCTTCACGCATAATGGCGATTACTTTTTCTTGTGCTGATGTCATTGCATCTCCTTTCACAATACCATTTCCAGCCCCTGACAGCCCCGTCAGTGGCCAAACTCCTGTCATTTGATGATTCGCCCACAACAACCGCATATATCCGTATCCTTGCCCTTTTTATTTATCGTCTTGGGCCTTAATAAAAACGGGTTCATTTTCAGCATAGGCCCTTTTCATCATTTTTAAGGAGTAGTTTCTGTCGGCCTTAAAAACAAAAGAGGCACGTTTTTCGTCTTTGTAGTCCAATATGTGATACTTCATCCGGCCCTCTTCCGGCTGTTCTGGCGGCCCCTTGTCGTCAATCATCACCAGTATCTCTTCTGGGGATTCTTGGACTATATATTTAATATTGTGGTACACGACAAGTGTTATAATTTCATTCGGCGGGCCTTCTTGACCGCTTTGCGGGCGCGAATAGAACACGATATTTTTTGGGAAGTATATCGATTCACCTGTTAATTGTGTCAATTTTATAAACATCTTATTCTCCTTTCACCTTGAACTTGAAACAGAACCGGAATCCGCTTATATACTTTTATTAGTCACTATAACGTGGGGCCAAATCATAGAAACAATCGTCAGATGTTTCGTCAATAGGAGGATTATTAAGTTTATCGTTAAAATGTTCTTCGCACTTATAACTGCAAAAACAAAACCCCTTGCTTGAAATAATCCATCCCATACAAACCCGGAGCTCCTCTCGAGCTTCTTTTTTATTGTTAATAGGAGTTCCTTCGCTGCTCCATCTCTCTTTACACCCATCACATTCTGCTTCGTAATATTTGAATATCATTCTATTGACCGCTTTTCACAATATTTTTCCACAGCACCTACATATATCTTTGCCCGGATGCCATCCGCACCAGCACAGTATTCTATCGAACCAGTGTGAAGTAAAGAACAGAGCGAACACCAGGAACACTATAAATCCTATTAGCCAGTTCATTTATTCACCTTTCTTTTAATTTCGTTTGTCGCGGCATCAAAGAATTTCCAATTTCTCTTAAATTCGCCACAAGCCGGTTCTTCTGGGCTACGAGCTATGTTTTGAGGATAACGATTACAGGGGTTTGTCCACTTACCATATTGCTTTGGAAGCTCGGCTTCGGCTATCATTCGAATATTTGTTCTAAGATGTCCACAGTCCTTGCATTTCTTCATTTGGGTATCTCCTTATTCCTGCGGCGCCGGCGTTCTATGTCCAACTCCCACCATAACCTCACACCTCTCATCCATCTTGACGACCAGTCCGCAATCCCAAAATATTTGCCAACAACATACACCGCTTTAATGCTTCGCCTTTTTTTGACTTCATCGAGAGCAGCCCTCAATGGGTCCGCCACTACTTCTACTCGTACACCAGACACCTCTGTACTCGACAATCCGCGGTCTGAGAATATTATCGCCGCTTGCTTGGCAACTTCTTTCAGGGGTTGCTGTGGAGTTATCTCTGTTAATCGCTCAATTAGTCCCTTCATTTCGGCATATCCTGAACTCTTAAATCTGCTGGCCACTCGGCCATATGTTTACTTAGCCTGAATTTCTCAGGCGTTCCGATGTGAATCTGTTTTACAAATACAGGCACTCCGGCTGCCTTGCCTTGCTCGACTATGCTGCGGATATTATCAACCGGACAGAATCTTGCCCCCGGTCCGCTTTCCCCGCCGACAATTACCTGGTCAAGTTCTTCGAGATTCAATTCGCCCATATCCGCCAGACAGGGTTCGATGCTTAGAAATCTTACTGCTGTGGGAATCTGCCTCAGTATATCGGCACGGTTCTTGTAATCAGGATGCTCAATCGTTATACCAGCCCATATATATTTTTGGTCTTGTAATCTACGGGCTGGATTGTCCTGTATATATCGAATCCATCGTTCAGGGCGTTTTGTTAAAATCTGATAAGTATGCCAAGGATTAGCAAACATCACACCGAATACCTTATCGATGAACTCAAACGGAACTGATTCGTGAAATAAATCTCCCATCGAGCAAACGAAGATTTTGCGTCCCTTTCGCCAGTGCAGAGGAATGTCAAGAACATTGTTACGTAAACGATAAGTTCTACCATTCCATTTACCTTCTCTGGTCGTAACATAGCAATATCCTTCTTTGCCCATACAGGCCAGCCGGTGAGCCATTTTCTCAGCATAGCAGTTATCACAGCCCGGAGAGCATTTACTGCATCCGACCACAGGATTCCACGTTTCATCAGTCCATTCTATTTTTGTTGCCATTTTCAGCCTTTCTCCAAAACCATATCAAAACAATGGCGGTTTCTATTCCTACAGTAAAATCAATAACACGATTAAAATTATTAATCCCCAAAAGGGAGCTTATTTACAATCTCCGGTTCGATGACAGGCGGCACGTTTCTCGGCACGACCTTGATGCCATAGGTCATTGTCGTAGTCTTGGCATCGGCACCATCCGGGGGAGTGTCTGTAACGGCCACAGTCAAGTAATAGTTCCCGGTTACAGGAGGGGTCCAATCAAAAGTATTATTTGCATCCGAGAAAGTAGAGACTGGGAATAGTTGGTAGTCTATTGTCATTGTAAGCCCTTCTGGGTCACAATAGTTGGGCCACCAACCGAACCTCTGGTCCTGCTCAATCCTGATACACTCACCAGGATAGACCTGTATATAGTTCATATCCGGGACAAAGTACCAACCATTCACATCAGCCCACCTCTGAGGGGGACAGACCGCCTGCGCCATAGTTGCCATAAACCCAAAAATCAGAATTGTAATTAGTGTTCGTTTCATTTTTTCTTTCCTTCCTTAATATCTCGTAAGAGTTGTTCACCAATCTGTTTAGCTTTTGTGCTATCAAATATACCAGTTGGAACATCACTCCAACACATAGACGCCTCGCCTATTGCTGTCATAATCAATTTCTGCCAATCATTCAAGATGTCCAACTCCACACCGTACCACACTTCTCGCCGGTTGCTGGCAAGTTCAAAGGCATCCAAACAACTCATCATAAACTCAGCAAGTATGAAATCGGGAGTGTTAGAGTCCTGTTCTCTGCTCTCGCAGTTGATTAAATCTGACAAACTGCCTTCTAAATTAGTCTTTTTCATTTTCGTGTCTCCTTTACAATAAACTCATTTCATTTTCCGGCATCATTGACAGTCATTCCCTTTTCAGCTTCAACTTCTCTGCGAATCTGCTTTACAACCGGACCGCCCAAATGTCTGCGATGGTTATCGTGACCGCAGTGAGTGCATATCTCAGACTCCGGCAAGTCCCGACCGCATTGTTCGCACGTTTCAGCTTTCTCAGCCATTCATTTAATCCTTCAACGGTTTCGGTTCACCGTACATTTTCGCCAGCAGATAAGCTGCTCGCCGGGGTGATATGCGGTTGTGTCTAAATGGATATATTCTTAACAGGACTTTGAACCAATCACACAATTCCGAACAAAAATATTTTTTAGGGTCTTGGAAAGCAAATGGTTGGATAAAACCAAAAATACCCCAAAAGTCATATTTGGCACCAACAAGTCTTTTACCTTCGGCCAAAGCCACTTCGAGGCGTTCTTCGTCAACGTCAACTTCAATATAATCCCACCTGTCAGGGTGCTTGCCTACGACTTCGCTGGCAGGAGCGAACCTGACACCCTTCCAGTCGCCTCTTGTGGTGGATGAGAAGCATTTGCCATAAAAATTGTTGGTTATTGGTATTTCTGTTGTATCAAATTTGCCTGCACTATTCGGCGTCCACTCTTCTTCGTGACTGTATGAATATTTTAATAATCGCCAATTGTAAAATAAGCATAAAAACCCTGTCCAAGCTATTATACCCTTCCCAACAAACGAATCCCTACCTTTGTGAAAAGCGAATCTTATATGCATAATTTTCTCCTACCATAAGTTCCTGTTGCTTTATGGCATTCGTCACAGAGTGTTTGTCCATTGTCGACAACAAATCGCAATTCTGGAAATTCAGCAAATCTCTTGATATGATGGGCATGCAAAAATATTGATTTGCTGTTTCCATTTCTTGCGCTGCAAGAGATGCAGATATAATTGTCTCTCTCAAATACAGCAGTTCTCCATATAGCATATTCAATTGATTCTCTGATTATGATATTTTTTGCTGTAATTCCGCCTTTCCAAAAATGGCTTTTTTCGCCACGTTTGGCCTTGCTTATTTTTAATCGATGACTTATTGAAAGTTTTTTACCTAACCAATGCCTACCGTTATTTTTGCTGAGTTTAATTCTATGTTTTTCAGTCAGGGGAACACCTCGAAGCAGTTCGTATGGAGGAATCCTTTTATCCCTTTTGGCGATAGCACTCATCTTTTCCCTTGATTCTTGCGTGTGCTTACGTCCCAGGTTAGTTTTATGCCCCTTAACAAACAGCCCTTTAGAATCCCTACTAATCTTCATTCTGGTTTCTCCTTTGGCGGTAGGATTGTTGACTTCCAGTGAGTGTATCTTGCTGTTAAGTATTTTGCATCTGCATTTGTATTGCTCCAAAACATATTGCCAACCAATAAAGTTTCTATGTTGCAGCCAGTTATATATCCGTTGTCTTTTTTTGTTGGCAACCTCTCTGTTACTGGTATCCAGCGGCATTTTTCAAGTTCGGCCTGGAGTTGCTTGGTTTTAGTTAATGAATCTGATAATTCCTCGTTATACCTAAATATTTCGGCTTGGAGTTTTTCGTTCAAGGCCGATACCTCAGCCAGCCCTATTTCTGCGTTCCTCTGACGGTCCTTCAATGTTTCCTTCTCGGCTTGGAGTTGCTCATTTTTAATAACCAATGGGTTGTGTTCGCAGATTTTATCGTGTTGTTTCAGTTGTTCAAGTAGCTCTCTATGTTTCTTGCTTATATCATTAAACATTTTATCACAATACAAACATCTTGCATAGCTTACTGAAAAATCCATAATCACTTCTCCCTACGGCGTTAATAACCTCTATAAATTGCAAATAACCACAAGCCGATACTTATGTACGGGCCGCGGCCTTTATGCCATACCGGAGTCCACCATATTGTCCAAAAACTACAGGACAATCTTTTGTTGTAGCGTAACCAACGCACTGCCCATTTCGGTTCAGGCTTAACATAGGGCTTTTTTATTGCTTTGATGCCTCGAAATACACTACCTAAGCTTCTCATCATTTCTTCCTGTTCTTGAATATATTTGTAGCTGTTCCACCGCCGAACAAACCGAGTGCCAAAGTAGTCCAATCAATCTTACCTTTTTTGTCTCTAAGCTGATTTAGAGCTTCAATAGTCTCTGGCCTGATAATAATCAACCCATCAGACTCAGCTATCTTTTCGTCCAGCTCTTTCTTTCTGGCGACACCCCTGTTGACGGTTTCGACCAAATCATCTTGGACATTTTCCGCCAATACCACCCAGGTTGCTAAACTGGCCGTTGTAGCAGCGACTTGAGGCTCAGTACACCCCGCACACAGACACACCGCCAACAATAGTAAAATTAACTTCTTCATCGTTCAGTCCTTTCAAAATTAGGTTCCCTTGATTTAAGTTTTACTCCACAGGCCCAACCGTTATTGTTACCCCGGGCCCAGCACTTACTTGATTCTTACTGTCTGTAGCGGTTATTTCTTGGAGGCGTTTATAAAGTTCGGTATATTCTGGTTTCTCAAACAAAAGGCAGAGTTCATCCCAGTTTTGGGCAATTTTTTTCCAAATAGGGCCGAGCGATTCCATTTCATTTAGCCTCAGACGTAATTCGGGTATCTTTTGAACTAAACGATAGCACCGGCCAAAATCATCTGCATCGTGCGGCCAAGGAGACCACCAATTGCAATTATTTCTATCCAACTTTATACCGCACAGAGTAAGGGCCATTGCTTCTGAACTACTGCCAGTGTCGCCTTCCGAGAACCACAACAGCACTTTTTTATACAATTTCTTTTCGTCCTGCATTTCCTTTATCCTTAAAATTTACGCCGATATTTCTTTCAATCTTTCGTAAGCCTGTTGGTAAGTTTCTTTTTGCTTTTTTTGGCCGTCTCTCTTAATTTTAATCGGAACGCGAATAATAAACGTTTCATTTCCCACCACTTTTTCCTTCTCGAAGGTGCTATCCAGATACCATTGATATTGGCTGGGCCGTTCAGCTTCCAGCCAAGCAAGGAACATCCGTTCATCTTGGTGTGGAGCCATCTCTGCCCACTGATGACAATGCGAACACAGACATATCCCATTATTTAAATCGTGGCGATAATCAAGGTGTTCTCGCTTAATAATATGGTGGGCTTCGAGGTTTTTCCAACCCTGTTCTTTGCCCCTAATGCCTTTGCGTTCACACATCTCACACTCACCAACCTCGCGGATAGCGATGCTCCATTGTTCATCAGCGAGCTTTTTGTAGTTACGCTTCTTGCGGGCCTTCTTTTTCATCTTATCCTCAAGCTATTCCTTACGTCATTCGCTTTGTCGCTGATGCTGCGATTATCTCCCTGCGGCACGTCCTTGAGTGAGTTTAGCAGCTCCGCCGGCAATGAGGTTTGTGTTTGAGGCTTGTGTCCCTCACACCACCAACATACCTGGCCGGTATCATCAGTGCTTGTATAAACAGGATATTCCTTACAACCGGAGATACGACACGGTTTCTGGCTACCAGGCTTGTTCCAGACGGCAATAATTTTCTGCTTCCAGCTACGGACAGACTTGCCGTCCTTATCGCGCCAATCGCTTTCAGTGTAATATTCCATAAATTTCTTTACATCGACCTGGTAGCCCTTTTCTTTTACATATTTGATGACTTCTTCAAGGGTGGGTGGTTTAAACTTCTTTACATTCTTATCCTTCTTCTCATTCTTGTATATGGTGTCTGTAGTCTGTGGCTTTCTTGTGGCTTTCGACAGGTGTGCAATAATGTGGCTATCGTAGTTCGCAGGGTTTTGGTAAAAGCTGTAATTGCAAATAGTTACGACCATTCCAAGTGTGGTTTTCCTTGTGGCTATCATTGTGGCTTTCTTTAGCCACTTCAGCGCTTTTTCGCAATCCCACTTTGAATACTGCATTTTTCGCCAACCGATCATCCAATGCAAACTCTCTCTAATTTCATTGTAAGTTATTCGTAACTGCCCACGCGACAAATACTTATTGTCGCTATGACAAGCCTTACATAAGAACAAGTCCCATATTTCTCTAACGTGAGGCGGAGCGTGCATTATAGCGCTTCCTTGCACTTTTCGGGCCTTCATATAATAACCGCCGCTTATCTTCGGCATACTCGCTCGTCCTTTCTATGCCAAATATATAATCATTTCGCTCCCACAGAGAAGCTATCAGTAAAGCGAATTCTACTGAAGAAAATGCTTGGGTAGGGAAATCTTGCCGTATTTCAAAATATTCAGGGTCGATACCAAGTCTGACGTATGGCTTAATATCTATACTATTGTGTTTTCGAAGATTACAAGTACGACACAAAACTTGCATATTGCATTCATCTTCACGACCGCCACGGGACAAAGGAATTATATGGTCAATATGTAGGTTCTGTATTGAGCCACATTTACGACATTCGTGCCCATCGCGATCAAGTATTCGTTTCCTTACGATTGGTCGCATATCAATATCCATAAAAAAACCGCCCAAAAGGATGGACAGGCTTACAGAGTAAGGCTGGGCCTTTCAGACGGTTAGTAACCAAAGTTGAATTATTCTCTATAATCCTGTCCATATCACAATCTTACCACTTCAGTCTCGGTTGTCAAGCCTTTTCTTCTGAAAACCCCTTCTTTTATAAGTCGGTACTTCCTGGCCGTCACTGCCTTGCTTGGCCTCAAGCTCAAATAATAAGTCGAGAGCATCTACCAATTTATCGCTGTATCCGCCTTTGCTGGTCTGTGCGAAAGCGGTTTTGTTCTCATCGAATTGCCACTTTAACTGTATAGTCATCCAGCGCAGGGCTAAAATAGTTCGTTCAAGTTGGCCGTCTGTTATTTCAGGCATTTATTATCCTTCAGCCGTTCTTGTATTAATTCTCCTCTTGTGTTTCCATTATTTCTCCTTCTCTCGCCAGTTCACATCAGGCTCTGGCACAACAATAGACCACTGCGAAGCTAAGAAATTCCGGACATCACCAAAGAACTTCATTGCCTGCTCAATATTCATCTTGCTCAAGGTAATCCTTTTCCCGTCCTCGTCAAAGATAGGGCAGACATTATAGAAATAGTCACAGAGCAGGTTCTTGTCTATTGCTATTCCGGTCGGGTCAGGGGTATTCAAGATAAACGAGGTGTCATAGCCCCTGTCGTCAAGTTCCGTCACGGCTTGGGCTATCATCAGGCCCCAGATAGCCGCAAGCTGCTTGTTGGTTCTGGCTTGTCGCTGGACGGCCAAGGAACTCTTGACATCTGCACCTTCAGGTATACTTCGCCAATGCCTGCGCTTCTGCTCTGCCACAGCGGGCGGATAAATCAATTTACCACCACTCTTTTTGCCGATAAAATCCATTAGAAAGGTATCTCGTCTGCTGGCGTTGGTTCTAATTCTGGTTCCTCCGGCTCATCCTGCAAGCCGTTAAGGACGTAGTTGGTCAACTCCTCTGCCGTTACCTGCATAGTACCGAGGTCGATTTTGCCAGCAGCCAGAGCAGGGCCGAGGGCTTTCAATACTGCTTGCCGGATAATAAGGGTGTCTTTGGGGGTAGTTGGCTGGCCTTGTGGTGGGGCCGGTGACGGGACATTCTGATTAACACCGGCATCGGAGTTCCAGAAGCCTGATAGGTATAAGTTGTTCTGGTACATTCTACCCTTTAGGCTGAATGCCAACCTCTGAGGCGTTACTGCCAGGGGCGGATTCTTGCCAAGCCAAATAGTTACTTGGTGGGTTGTCACGCCATCATTTATTGTTACCTTCTGGTTTGGCTTGCCCTTCTTACTGTACTTCACTTCCTCGACCTGTGTGACTGTGCCAAGGACATCATAGGCTGTCTGGTCGTCTGGATTATTAATTGCTTGCTGTAACATATTATTCTCCTAAAATTTCTTTTTCAGTTCATATAGCTCTCGGCAGTTCTTGAATACCTGCCACGCATTGTCCAGTTGAATGTCAGAAATCTTATGGTCGCTGAACTCGCCATTTTCCTTACCTAAATGAAGTAAGTGTACCTGGTTGATGCTGTAGTTGTTCTCCTCAACAGCGTGCTTGTAGGCAGCGACCTGAACAATAAATTCACTGTAGATTCCCTTGCTACTTTTGGGGTCTATCAGCCAAGTCTCGTCATTAAATTCGGCAAGGATATCCACTGTCCCGCCGTATTGGTATTCCTCGCTGACTACCTGCAACTCTGACTCTATGTATTTCAAGCTCTTCTCTTTTTCCCAATCCAGAAAGGCGATGAAAGCAGTTTCGGCCTTGTCTATGTCCTCTTTGCAGAAGCTATCCAGTTCAGGTATGAGTTCCCTGCCCTCTATCTGGCCCTTGACGTGGGCCTCTATCATCTTGTGGACGCAGCTACCTATATCTCCGGCCTTGGCCAGTAGCTTGTCAGGGTCACGGCCTGCCAAGGCCTCTCGTCTGGCCCAATTTATGAGGATACGTTTATTCCAGCCTAACGAACCATCAATGATAGTTGTAACACCTGGGAATATTACACCCTTGCCATTTTTAAGCTTCTGGATTTTTGAACGGTATCTTGCGTGTGCTTTAGTCGTCATTGATTTCTCCTTCTGGCTCATCCCAATCCGGATGGTCCTCTCTGAACTGTTCATTGTGTTGGTTAATTTTTATCTGGAGCTTGCGGTTCTGGCGTTCCTTGTTGTTTATCCAGTCAACGATTTTGTTAACTTTGGCACAGATATTAAATTCACTTGAACTTGAGCCTATCTTATTCATTTCCAATCTCCTATTCAGCACAGGGGCCGGACCGGCACAACTGGCACCGGCCCGTTGATTAGATTCAAACATCCAGGTTTCATCACTATATCATTGCCCCTGTACGGTTTCACCAAAATCGCAACCCTTTTCTGCAGCATAAATAAGCAGGCGGTTGTGGCGTTGTCTCATAGCATCAAACTCGATTTTTTCTGCGTCTTTGAAATCCATAAAGAAAAAGGGAATAACCAAAAAGACACCGGCCGTAGCCCATAATGCGTTCGTCAGGTCCTTATCAGTTTTTGGGAGTAACCGCTGCATATCGACTTGAAGTTGAGCTACTTCCGCTTGCAGTGCTGTGCAACTGCGGTTCTCATCCCCGGGAAGATATACAGCAATAGGATTGGCTGTTCTGCCTGCACAGCCAGCAAAAAACATTACCATAATTAACAATACTGCCATTTTCTTTTTCATTTTTCTTTCCTTTCTAAAAGTTCAGGGTTATTGTGCCCTTCTCTGTATTTGTATTATTTATTCTGTGCAGTTTCTAAAATTGGGCAAGGCAATGCTGGTATAGTTCCTTGCAATTTACAGACATCCGGTCGAATTGCATAAATCACACATCGTTTTTCAGAATTAAGAAATATACAGTTAAGATTTTCAGTGACAGGGATAACTATTCCTGAAAAAGTTTTGTCATCGATTACGAATGCTCGCTGCGCAAGATTTTTAATTTCATCGAATCTGGCTTGCTCAAAAGGTACGGGCCCGCAACATTCGCCACAGCCTTCGCATAATTTAGTCCAATCTATTGCAACACTCATATTATTCCCCCTGTGCTTTTTCTAAGAGTTTGGGGTTATCGTGGACGTTGCCGATGACTTCACCTTTTGTCTTATCACATATATTGTGCCAATACAAATTTCGTACTGGAGTTCCTTTGTTGATTGGAAACAAAGCCCAGCCGTCAACTGCCATTTTGACAACACTGATTATGCCAAAAGCATCTTTGTATATATCGCCTTCGCCATATATCTCTTTGCCGTTCTTATCCTTGAGGCCGGTGAATTGCACAACAACGAATCTGTCTCGTTCTAATTGCCTATATGTGTTAGTGATACGAAGCTTGCTCGACTGGCAGGAAAACACGTAACCTTCACCCGTGATATAGAAATGTTCTCTGTCAAGCCAATACTTTTCTTGGGTATCATATATCTTAAATTTTAGACTTCTCATATTAATTCCAATCTTTTTCTTGCTATTTCCGTCAAGTTCATAATTATTCCCCCTGTGCTTTTTCTAAAAGTTTGGGGTCGTCGATGATTTCTAAATCAACAAAAGCAACTAATTCAAGAGCAGCATTTTTGTCTTCGCTTTTCATACAAACAGATAACATTTCTTCACTAAATATTATTTCAACTATTTTTCCAGACGGAGTTTTACATATATCCCCCTCATATATAGGCTGCCCATCGGGAAATTCCTTTGTGCGTTTCTTATCCTTGAGGCCGGTGAATTGCATAAGAATGAATCTGTCTGTTTCCTCGTTCTTAAAACTATTCCGTTCGCTTATGTAATATTCTTCCATATTTTTAGGGTCATTTTCGCCTACGCAGATGGCCCATTCAGGCCAATCCATTCTTGTGACACGCATCATTCTTTTGGTTTCTTTGTCCCAAGCCCTGAACTTAATTTCCCTATCCATTTCTTTGTCCCTCATAACCTAATATCATTTCCATTATACAGTCGGCACAGATATCAAAATTACAGCAATCTCTGGTTACTATACAGTCCACGCAGAACGATTCCTTGCAGGCTGCACATTGCTTGACATCGCCTTCCTCTATCCACTTCTGGCAGTCAAAGCATCTCATTTATTTGTCCCTGACACCAAATAGTTTCTGTCCCAGGTTTTTAGCCATTCATCTGCACAAAATTCACACACATCAAAGTGTCTTTCGGTTTCGTCATCGGGAAATATTTGTGAATCATACGAACCGGACACAGTAAAATGTATACCACAGTAATTTTCACATTTGCCAATGCAACTTCGGCCACATTTATCACAAGTTATATCCGTACAAGTCTTGATTTCTTTTTGCTCTGTTTTATATATTCTCATCTTCTTCTTCTCCCATTAAGGTTATTGCGCCAGCCTCTATCATTCGTTCTGTCCTCGCCCTGTCCTTGGCCTCGGTATTGTGCTGGACATCGAAACAGCCTTGGCATATCTCGCCGTTAGCCGTTTCCACCATCTTGTCCTGTGGCCAGTAGTCTCTACATCGGGGACAGTATTGGTAGTTCATTTGGGCCTTCTATTCCAAGCCTTGATGGCTCCTTTTTCAGTTTTTCTTGTTGGACCATTTACGGCACATCGTCTATTTTTACAGTAAATATACCAAAAACAGCCCATTCCCAATCTTTTCTTCCCGCAAAACGGACACGGTATTAATTTTTTACTCATTCCACACCAATCCTTTCAAATGCCTTGATTGCGTACTGGTCGCAGATATATCTCTCCCACTGTTCAAGTGTGTTCGGCCCGATGAAGCCATCTATCTCGACTGTATAGCCCTGATTGCATAGCCTCTCCTGCAACTGGTATTTGGTCGGGATGTAGTTGTCGAACTCATCCTGCCAAGCCTGAGTTTGAATCTTAATTGCTATGTGCCCTCCAACTACACACCCCAGTATCGTTCCAATTATAACTCCTATCAAAATGGCTTGCTTGCTCATTTCTGTCTCCTTTTTATCTTTGTTCGGCATACTCTATCCAAGAAAACTGTGTCAGTTCTAAACCTGCTTCCTTGTGAAAAGTGGGGTCAGGGTCCATTCCATAATCAATAACTGGAACCCACCACTGTTCTACATAAACAGCAGGACCAAGAACAAAGAGTAAACGCCTTGCTTCGTCCCAGCCCTCTTTAATTATAGCAACGTCACCAAGCTTCCAATCTATTTCAGATTTCTTTTTATCCATTCTGTCTCCTTTTCAGGTCCATTTCTCTATTCCTTTCAAAAAGGTGGGCAGGACTTATTGATATATTATGCACCTCGAAAGTTACATAACAGCCTGCACCGTTCTATTATTCAATTTTCAACAAAAGAGACAGGAGGGATTTGAACCAATAATCAACAACCTATTTGATGCTCAATTCAGAGTCTCGCCTTAGGGGTTCCAGCCCTACGCTCTACCAGACTAAGCTACTGTCTCAATTTTGTCGGACCCAAATAGCGGGGACAGGATTCGAACCTGTAATCTTCTGGTTATGAGCCAGATGAGTTGCCTTTTACTCTACCCCGCGATAAATAGGGCCGCGTGGTAGCGCGGAGGGAAGAGGGGTTGCGAGAGAAAACCACGACGGCCCTTAAAAGTAAGTGAACTCGCCAGAATCAGAAAACGGAGTAGGGGGAAACGAGTTCACTGGTTGGCTAAGCCCCGATGCCTTCACCATAAATCGGGGCTTATGAAACAATTATTGCAGCCAGTGGATGCGTGATATGCCACTCACGCACAGCAATCCTTGCCCGCCACTGGCTAATCAATTGAAAGCTCTATATAATTATCAAAGAACTACATTTCGTCTTTCGGTTTGAACTTGAAACAGAACCGGAAATCGCGGGCAAATTCACAAAGCCCGTATTCTGTCTTGAAATTGTGCCTAAAACATGATGGATATGCCTTTGGATGAGCCTTGCATCGTGCATATTCTACTTGTTTATCCAGGTCATTGTAATCTGTTGCCAGCATACACCACTCGCAATCTTCGCAATATACTGTCTGGAATGGGTTTCTCATTTCACTTTCTCCAGCTTAATGCCGTTTTTGGTCTGGGTTAGCTTGACCTTGATGGACTGGCCTAATCTAAGTTTGAGAGCAGGGCAGAAGAGATTAAATTGTCTGGAGCAAAACCAGTTCAAAGTCTTTCCATTCTTGTATTTCAAGACATATTCGAGTTCACCACAGGAATCAATTCTCTTTTCCAATATCAACATTCTCTCTATCATAATCATATCTCCTTATTATTGCAACCGCCCCGGCCCAGACTTTAGGTTTATTGTTGCTCTGGCGGACGGTTTGTATCAGGCTTTCTCGGCATCGGCTATGGCCTGTTTGCATATATCATATTCTTCAGTAAGTTTGGGAAATGCCTTTCTGTCGCTTTGGCTTGGTTCTCCGTCCCAATTATCAACAACTGTTTTGCACGCATCCAGCAGGGCATCAAAGTTATTGTTGGTTTGGCAGATACGGCGGGCGTTGGCCTTTTGTATTTCAAACCCCTTGTCTTCGCCAAGATATTGCAAATGCCCCCAGCCTCGAATTTGGGCTATCATAAAATCCTCTTTCTGCATTTGGCAGCCACCAACAGACCTGCCGAAAATCATAGTATCATTAACTATTGTCCATTTCCCTTTTGTATGGCTCATTTCTTGGCCTCCTTCCACATTCTCAGGCATTTGGTCCAGGCCTGGTGTAAGGTCAGTGGCTTATTCATTGTGAGGCTCCTTAATCTTCGGGCTGTAATTCTTTCAGGGCTGCTTCTGCTTTATCAATTCGCTCTTTGAGGGCCGTGCATTGTAATTCTGTTTCAGTTCTTAGGGCAGCAATTCTTAGATAGGCATTTAACAATTTCTCGACCTTGGGGTTTTTGGGCTTCTCGGCAATGCACTGGTTACAGAAAAAACCATCTCCACTACCGGAGAAATAAACAGCGTGGTGAAATACTCTGCCAGCTGTTTTCTTGCAATTATAGCAAATGTGCTTTCCGCAGCTAAGGCATTCTTCCCGGGCATTTTCATCCTTGTCGCAAAAATCGCAGACCTTGACCTCAACCTCTTTTATTTTTATAGACATCTCAATCTCCAATCATAAAATAGACCGCCAGACCCGAAAAAACAAGAAGTAACCAGCTTTTTGAAATGAGCGAACCTGACGGTCGTTTGTTCTAAGATTGTCGCTGGCTACTGGTTTCATTTTGTTCTCCTATGTAAAGTATCGACTATAAACTTGGAAAAGTCAAGAAAATTCTGGCCAGAATATTTAATTTATTTGACGGCGGTCTATGCCTTATGGTATAATGCCTTCAATGGATTCAGAAGCAAA
>SDBT01009402.1_pt1 | contig 15853 bp, 12 predicted proteins | sample 2277101 | NCBI WGS metagenome assembly SDBT01 (sample SAMN10404973, study PRJNA504765) | marine sediment metagenome | isolation source: marine sediment core GS10_PC15, 103 cmbsf | place: Arctic Ocean: Southern Knipovich Ridge | collected 2010 | reverse complement strand
CGGCCACGCTCATATGGACCATTGTGCTACTCAGAAGCGGAGAGCGCTATCCATCCAGATGGAGGACAGTTGGTCGATAATCCAGGCGTGACTGCTGTAACCGCAGACCACGACGAAGCAACCCCGCCGATCGAAGCTCCGGAGATGTCGCGCCGCGACTTGGCTTGGATCGCCGGTCTGGTTGTGGTTCTTGGTGTGTTGTATGCCTGGCAGCTTCAGCCGGGCATTGCGCCGCACGGTGATATTTCGAAGTTCCAGTTCGCCGGGCCGTTGGGGGGGACCGTCCACCAGACCGGGTACCCGCTGTACCTGATGCTGAGCTGGGTGGCGGCGAACGTTGTCCCGTTCCTCGATCCCACTGAGGCCACCACCGCACTCTCCGCGCTCTTCGGGATCGGAGCTGCGGCGCTGACCTACGTTGCGATTCGAGAGCTGGGGGCACGACCCGTAGTCGCATCAACATTCGCTGTGCTGCTCGGGGTTGCGCCGATCGTGTTCTACTACGCGGTCGTTGCCGAGGTGTATAGCGCGCACCTGTTCTTCACTGCCGCGGTGCTCGCCATGCTGTTGCGATGGCGGCGGACCGGCTCCGATGTCGATCTGGGCGCAGCCATCATCCTCTTCGCCCTGTCGTTCGGTAACCACATGACGACCGCCCTTCTGGTGCCGGGAATCCTGTGGTTTGTGTGGAAGGTGGATCGAGGAACGTTCCGCCGTCCCCGGGTGTGGCTGTTCGGGTTCGCCGCATTGCTCGTGACCGCGCTGTCATACGGGTACCTGATCTGGAGGGCTGCCGATCCAGCGACCCCGTTCCTGGAGGTGGCGCCGGACTCGTGGTCCGACCTCCCGGCGATCTGGATTGGCAGCGGCGGAGCGGCCATTTTTCTTGGCCCCGGCCAGGCGGCCGAGATCCTTGGACGGCTTCCCGGCATCGCCAGGGATGTAGCCCGCTATGCCCTGTTCGCCATTCCTCTGGCGGTGGTGGGCTTTCGTGCGCTATGGCGGGATGCGGCGGGCGGCCTGCTGGCGCTGTGGGGCCTGGGCTCGCTGGCGTTCGCTCTGGTATTTGCCACTTCCGATTCGCAGATTCTGATACCTCCTCTGGTGTTTGTTCTGATGGTGGCAGCAGGGGTGGGCGCGGAATGGCTGTTGGGGCGGTATGTGACTTCACCGGTGATCGTGGTCGTCATGCTCGGCCTCATCGCTGCGGTAGCGGTGGCCGATGGGGCGCGGTTCGTCGACTTTCAGTCCGGGGAGGAGTACGAGCTGCGGATGAGAGGGTGGTTTTCCGAGATCCCACAGGATGGAGTGCTGGCGGCGAGCTACACCGATGCCATGGCCGCCTTCTATGTCACCTTGCTCGAGGAAGACCGCACCGATCTGGTCGTTGTCTCGGACTACCCACTCGACGACCCCGCAGGTTCCGTGATCGGAAGATACCTGGCGGGCCAGATCGTCGAGGTGCCTCACACCAGGGAGCAACTGGTGCCGGGTCGTGCGGTGTATGCACCGGGCCAGGCGTGGGCCTGCGATCTCGCCGAGGCCGGTTTTGGGATCGAGCGGCACAGTGAGAATCTGTTCCGGGTCTTGCCGCTGGCTACAGGAACACCGCCTGCGGAGCTGCTTGCGCTCTGTGAGCCCGCAGATGCGTAGCGGACGAATCGACCCACGGGGCCGGTCAACCATCGAGGCGGGTTGCCAGATCCTGCACCTGGTCGGGGAGCCCGTCACCGAAGGCGCGGCTCACCAGAGGGAAGAACATCGACGACAGCAACCCCTTGGAGCGCAGCTCCAGCGTGACGTCGATGCCGGTGCCACTCCCGTTGTCGCTCTGGGCGAGATCGACCGCGATGGAACCCGCCACCTCGGAGGTGTCGAGCACCAACTCGTAGCGGAAGGGGCGCTCGTGGTCGACCGCGGTCCCTGTTCCGTCGTACACGACTCCGCCGATATCGGTGGACCACTGAAACCCGGTCAACACGCCGTTTTCGAAGGTTGGATCCCACAGTTCCCGGACTGGTCCGATCGACTTCCAGATGCTCGGTTCCTGGAGCTTGTCCCACACCGCCTCCGGGTCCGCTTGCACCGTTATCGATTCGTGGAAGGTAGCTGATGGCATCGGTGGCGAAGACTAGGCCTGGCGAAGATGGCGGGTTTACAGCATCGGACGACCCGTTCGATGAAGACGGTCCGGCGAACCGCCGGCCCGCGCCGGTGCTCGCCATGGCGCTCTACTGGGTCCTGGTCGCCGCCGTCGTGTTCTCCATCATCGGTCTGGTGCTCGCCGTCGTTGGTCGGCTGCACCCCGTGCTGCTGCTGGCCCTTGCGGTCCCATCGGTGATCGGGATCGGCTTGGCGGCGTGGCGACCGTATCGCGACGCCGTCCTCGAACTGGTCGGAGGAGGAATCCTTCCCGTTGTCGCCGTGCTGCTCATCGTCGGTGCTTCGGCATCGAGCGCGGCTCTCTTCTCAGGAGAGCACCTGCGGACCGACCGCGACCCGGCGATCTACCTAACGACCGGCCGGTGGCTCGCCGATGAAGGAACGCTGCTGGTATCGGGGAAGGTCGGTGGATTCGCCGGCCTCGACGAGGTAACCGCGGAAAGCCCCGGATACGACGAGGTGCGGGATGACGGCACCCTCGACCCCGAATTCCTGCACCTGCTTCCGGTGTGGGGGGCCGCTGCTCACTGGATCGGTGGAGACCAGGCACTGCTGCGGGTCAACGCCGTCATCATTGCCATAGCGCTGGCGGCGCTCTGGCTCTTTGCCGCCACCGTGCTGCGTCCGTGGTTTGCGGTGCTGACCATCGCAGCCGTCGCCGTGACCCTGCCGACCGTGCATTTCGCTCGCGACCTGTACAGCGAGCCCCTGGCGCTGCTCTTCATATTTGGCGGGCTCGCCTTTCTCGGGATCGCCAAAGAGGCCGAGCACACGACCTTGTCGTTGCTGGCCGGCCTGATGATCGGTGCGGTCGCGATGACCCGCATCGACGGGTGGCTCGTCATCATCGCGGTGGTGGTGTACCTGGTCGTCGTGTGGTGGTCGGCTAGGGAGGCGGGCGCCGCAACCACCATCTCAGGGTATGTTCACCCCGCCCTCCTCGGCATCTTGATCAGTGGATCTGTCGGTATGTTCGACGGAATGGTGCGCTCCAGGCCGTACATGGTCGATCGTGGGTCCCAGGTCGTGATGATGTTCGGCCTGCTCATCGCCATCATGCTCATCGGCCTTGCTGCGTTGCGCTTTCCTGCTCCGTTCAGGAGCCTCGTGGGTTGGCTGGAACGCCACCGGCGCACCATTGCCTGGCTCATCCCGACACTCATCGTCCTCGCCGCGGCCGCGGCGTTCCTGCGTCCGTTCTTCCAGGAGGTCCACGTGGCAAGCCCGGACCCGTCGATCGAGGGCCTGCAACGACAGGAAGGTCTCGTCGTCGACGGCACCCGGATCTACTTCGAGTGGTCGATGCATTGGCTGTCGTGGTACCTGGGCGTGTTCGGGCTAGCCCTGGCCGTGATCGGCATGGCATGGGCCTGGCGCAAGGCGATCCTCGGACGCGGCCAGCTGTGGGCGTTCCTGGCGGTGGCGTCGTTGACCACGGCGGCCTACGTGATCCGACCCGCCATCACACCAGACCAGCTCTGGGCGATGCGCAGGTACCTGCCGATCGTGCTGCCCGGGTTGATCCTTGCCGCGGTGCTGGCCACACAGTGGGCGACCGACCGTATGTCGCGGCGGGAGGTGCGGGGCGCAGCGATCGTTGTCGCTGCGCTGGTGCTGGTGATCGTGCCGGCGTCGTTTACTCGGCCGCTGAGTTCTGCGACCTCGTATGTGGGGATGTATGGCGCGGTCGAGGAGGTGTGCCGGGCGGCTCCCGATGGGTCCGCCGTCCTCATGACCGCCCAGGTCGCCGGCCGGATCGGGCCGGCGGTACGGTCGTTCTGTGGTGTCCCGGTCGCCGGTATTCCCAAGCCAGCGGACGAAGAGGACCCGTCTTGTCTGATCGCAGCGGCGAACCGAGCATGGGGCGATCTCGGCGTCGACCTCATGGTCGGCTACGGCGATGAGCTCGATCTGAACCCGATGCTGACCGTCGACATCGAGTACGAGCTCCCCGAATTCACCCTGAGTCGGCGCCCGGACGCCGTCACCACCAGGAGCTTCACCATGAACCTGGTCGATGCCGACGCAGTCGACGCATCGGCGTGCGCCTAGAGGATCAGCGGATAGGGCACGATTCCGTCACCGTTCGAGCGTCTTCTCAGGGCTGCTCAGCGTGCGCATCCGCCAGGGTCTGTGGCATGGGTATCGACCGGATCGGCCCAGGTGTGACCTGTGCCAGCACGGCCGGATCTCCCACAGACCACTCGATGTCGCTGGGACGCCCCGGTGCCGAGCCAACACGGCGGCGAGTCTCGGCGAGCAGGCGTGTGTCGCTGGGGTAGGAGAGAGCGAGCAGCGCATCGAGCAGATCGCCGATCCTGGTCTCCTCGCCGGAGCACACGTTGACCAGGAGCTCGCCCTCTTCGTGGAGGGTGGCGATGGGGTCCACTGCCAGCGATGCCACGTGGCGCGCCACGTCGCGAGCGTCCAGATAGTCCCGGATGTAGTTGAGACCGGGCACCGCAGCAACGTCACCGCGGCGAATCCGGCTGATCAGGCCGGGAATGAGGAACTCGGGACGCTGTCCGGCGGAGATCATGCCGAAGACTCGACCGATGACCAGGTCGAGGTCGTGATCACCGATCAGGGCGGCAACCCGTTCTTCACCCTCGAGCTTGGTCTGGGCATACACCGACCGTGGCTGGGTCGGTGCGGATTCGGTCAGCCGACTGCCGGGATCCGGCGCTTCGTATACATGGCCGCTGCTGACGAACACCACGCGCAGCGCGCTGTCATGGCCCGCTGCCCACTCGACTACGGCGCCGATCGTGGCCATGGTGCGGGTGACGTTCACGTCAAAGGCCGCCGCCGGATGTTCCTCGCAGTCGCGCACCGAGACCATCGCTGCGCTCTGGACGAAGGTCACTGGCGAACCGGGTTCGATCTGCATCCGGGCCAGCTCGGCCTCGAGCCCGGTTGTGTCGCCGAGTCGCGAGCTGATCGGCGTCGCCACCACCGCACGATCCACAAAAGCCGGTCCGAGATGGCGCCCCAGACCGCCACTAGCCCCGTTGTACACGGCGAGGGGCGTCATCGGCTGGTGACGCGATACCACCAGGCTATGCCGAACAGCCCGGACAGGGCTCTGGTCACTTCGCCGAGGTCGGCGCTGCTCTCCCCACCCGATCGATCGCGAAACACGATCGGAAAGCTCGCCACCGAGGCGCCGGACTTCATGAGTCGCGCCAACGACTCGCTGAGATAGATGAAGCCGGTGTTCCGTTGCGGCGTGTTGACCAGAGTCGAGGCTGCCTCCAAGGCGTAGAACCGGTAGCCGTTGGTGTAATCGGCGACCGACCATTCGAGCAAGCCCCTGGCCAGGTAGTTCGCCAGCCGGCTGAAGACCCTCCGATGCCACGGCCAGCCGATGATCTGACCATCGGGATAGCGGGAGCCGATGACCACATCGTTGCCGTCGGCAAGGAGTCGTAGCCCCTGCGGCATCTCACCCGGATCGTGGGAGTGGTCGCAATCCATCTCGACGAAGGCGTCGTAATCTCCGGCGTCTATCCCCCAGGCGATGCCGTCCCTGACGGCCCCGCCGCGACCTCCCTTGCCGTCGCGGACTATCAAGTGCACTCGCTCTTTCCAGCCGGGATCGCTCTCGATTATCTTCGCTACCAGTTCGGCGGTTCCGTCCGGGCTCGAGTCGTCGACGACGCACACCTCGATGCCGTTGTCGACCTGCAGAATGGCGTCGATCAACGTCTCGATGTTGCTGATCTCGTTGAAAGAGGGGAGGACGACCAGCGTCTTCACAGTTTCACCAGGTTCGAGAAGGCGGCCTCGAGAAGTTCGATCTCCCACTGCTCCGCCGTGGGGTGGCATCCGATCATGAACCCTCGCTCCAATATCCGGTCTGCGATGGCGAGCGAGTCGGCGGCTCGGTATCGGATCTGGTCCATCGCCGGGTGCCGAACCAGGTTGCCGGCCACGATGGGCCGGGTCTCGATACCAAGATCCTCCAACCGTTGGGCGACGGCCTGTGCCGACACCGGAGCGTCGTGGTCAACCTCGAATGCCAGCATCATCCAGGAGTGGGCCAGCCAGGAGCGGTCGTCGAGCCGAGGAGCATCGAGCCGCTCGGATCCGATCAGCCGCAGCCACGGGATTTCTGTGACCCACTGTGCGGCATGTGCTGCCAGCTCTTGGCGGCGGTGCACCATGTCGTCGAGTCGGCCGAGTTGAACCAACCCGATGGCGGCGTTGATCTCGGTCGGTCTCACGTTGTAGCCGGTGCCGACAAAGAGAAATCTCGGATCGATCTCAGGGTTGGCGTCGGCCCAGTGCTGACGGTCGCCGCGGTCGCGGGCCCAGCCATGGGAACGCATGCTGCGCAGGTCATCGCGGATGCCCTCGCTGCTTGTCGTGATCATGCCGCCTTCGATCGTGGTCAGGTGATGCGAGAAGAAGAAGCTGAACGAGCCCATCCGGCCGATAGTGCCGGCGTGTCTGCCACCGGCGTGCGAACCGAGCGCCTCACACGAGTCCTCCAAGAGGTGCAGACCGTGTGCTCGATTGAAGTCGACGACCGCCGCCATGTCTGGTGGCTGGCCGAGCACGTGGATCAAGAACATCCCGCGGGTCCTTTCGCCAACGACCCTCTCGGCGCTGGCGAGGTCGATGGCAAGGGTGTCCGGATCGACATCGGCGAATACCGGTACCAGGCCGAGCTGGACCAGAGGCCAAATCGTGGTCGGCCAAGCCAGCGCCGGGACCAGCACCTCGTCGCCCGGCTGCCACCTGGGCTCGGCAGCGGAGCCACGCAGCATGGCCTCAACCATCAGCAGGTTCGCCGAGGAGCCCGAATTGACCATCACCGCATGCGGGCTCCCCACCCACTCGGCGAAGGCGGCCTCGAATTCACTCACCCGCGGCCCCATGGTGAAGCGCCCGGAGGCGAGGACCTCGTCGATGGCGGCCAGCTCCTCGGGACCGAACGTGTCCTTGGCCACCGGGTAGGCGTACTCGGTCGCCATCGGCCGCTCCGCACTCATCACAGACCCGCGCCGGTGAGGGCACCACGCCATGCCAGCCTCACGATTCTGGCGAACCGAAACGGTGGTTGGCATCCGTGGGGTCATCGACGAGTCCGGCGTCGGCAAGGGTCCGTTCCCGTTGAGCAAGTACCAGGTCGGCATCCACCATCATCCCGGTCAGCTCCTCGATGGACACCTTGGGTTTCCAGCCGAGCTTCGCCCTTGCCTTCGAGGCGTCTCCCTCGAGGGCGTCGACCTCCGTGGGCCGGAGGTAGATCGGATCGATCTCAACGTGGTCCTCCCAATCTATGTCGAGCCGGGAGAAGACGAGCTTGCACAGATCCCGTACCGAGCGCCGCACGCCGGTGGCAATCACAAAGTCCTCAGGCTCATCGGCCTGGAGCATGAGCCACATCGCCTCGGCGTAGTCACCGGCGAATCCCCAGTCGCGTTCGGCATCGAGGTTGCCGAGGAACACCTTGTCCTGGAGGCCGAGCTTGATGCGGGTTGCCGCTCTTGTGATCTTTCGGGTGACGAAAGTCTCACCACGTCGTGGCGACTCGTGGTTGAACAGGATGCCGTTTGAGGCGAACAGACCAAAAGCCTCCCGATGGTTGACCGTCTGCCAGTAGGCATAAACCTTGGAGACCCCATAAGGGCTGCGCGGGTGGAACGGGGTGGTCTCGTCCTGGGGTGGTGGGCTGGACCCGAACATCTCGGAGGACGAAGCCTGATAGAACCGCACCGGGTAGTCGAGCCCACGCACCGACTCGAGGATGCGGAGGGTGCCGATGGCATTGGCATCAGATGTGTACACCGGGTTGAGGAAGGAAACTCCGACGTGCGATTGGGCGGCAAGGTTATAGACCTCGTGAGGCTTGATGGCGTGGAGGAGACGGTCGAGGCTGCCGCCGTCGGTCATGTCCCCGTAGTGGAGGAACATGTGAGCTTCGGGATCGTGCGGGTCGACATACAGGTGATCGATGCGCTCGGTCCCGAAGGTCGAATGTCTGCGGCGCAGGCCATGCACCTCGTAACCCTTGGTCAGGAGCAACTCGGCCAGGTAGGAACCGTCCTGCCCGGTGATTCCCGTGATAAGCGCACGCTTGCGGAACATCTCGCCATTCTATGAATCGACGCACTAGTAATCGGTGATCGTTGGGGTAACTCAAGGGATCGATGCCAACCGTTCCCCATACTTTTCGTAGTTATCCCTACTAAAAGTGGTCAACAGGCCACCCGTCACAACCGATGCAGCGGGCATGGTTGCCGCGCCGACGACGCAGGAGAACCGTGCCTGGACCGAGCGATGGCCGGCCACGCGCTGGGTGGCCGCCGCCGTTTACTGGGCGGCTGTCGCAGCCCTGGCGTTCTCTGTCGTCGGCCTGGTACTCGCCGTCGTCGGGCTCTTCCACCCCGAATTCGTGGTGGGCCTGTCGGTACCCGCCGCCGCAGCCCTCGGCTGGTGGGGATGGCGCCCTTTCCGGCTGGTGGCGGCGGAGACAATCGCCGGCGGCATACTGCCCGCCATTGCCGTGGTTCTCATCATCGCAGGGTCGGCAATCGGAGCCGGCACCTATTCCGCCGAGCACCTCCTCACCAATCGCGATCCCGGCGTGTATCTCACCACCGGGCGTTGGCTTGCCGATGAAGGGACCCTGCTCGTCGATGGCGCTGTCGGCGGGTTCGCCGGCGTGGACGGTGTCGACGCGGCCGCCCTCGGCTTCTACGACACACGCGACGACGGGACCCTCGATCCGCAGTTCCTCCACACGCTTCCTGTGTGGTCGGCGGTGGCACATTGGCTCGGTGGAGATCAGGCGATGTTCCGAACCAACGCAGCGATCGTCGGCATGGCCCTGGCCGCACTCTGGTTGTTTGCGGCGACGATCACCCGGCCCTGGTTCGCGGTGCTCGCGACCGCGGCCGCCGCAGTCAGCCTGGTAACGGTGCACTTTGCCCGCGATCTGTATACGGAGCCGTTGATGCTCTTCTATGTCTTTGCGGCGCTGGCCTTTCTGTCGTTTGCCGCAGCAGCTCAACATCGCGGTTTGGCGATCATCGCAGGGCTGATGACGGGCGCGGTCGCCATGGTGCGGATCGATGGCTGGTTGGTGGTGATCTCAATTGTCGCTTACCTCGCGGTCGCGAAGTGGTCTGGGAAGCAAGCCGGCTCGACGGGGACGATCAAGACCTTCGTCGACCCGGCACTTCTCGGGATCCTCGTCACTGGATCGGTGGGTCTGCTCGACGCCGCTGTGCGTTCCCGACCGTATCTGATAGCCCATCGATCAGAGATTGTGATGATGTTCGGGCTGCTCGTTGCCATCATCGTTGTCGAAACGATCGCTCTGCGCCGGCCCGAGCCGTTCAGCCTGGTTGCAGCCTGGTACGCGGCCCACCGCCAGACGTTCGCATGGGTTGTGCCGATGACGATCATGGTTGCAGCAGCCATGCTCTTTTTCGTCCGGCCGCTGGTCCAGGAGGTTCACCAGGGAACGGCCAACATCTGGACGGAATGGGTCCAGCAATACGAGGGCGGGTCGGTCGACGGCACGAGAACCTACTCCGAGGCATCGATGCGGTGGTTGTCTTGGTATCTCGGCATCTTCGGGTTAGCGCTTGGTGTGGGAGGGCTCGCCTGGGCCTGGAGGAAGTCGATCCTGGGTTTGCGAGGCCTGTGGCCGTTCCTGATGGTCATGTCGCTGACCACAGCGCTCTACGTGCTGCGTCCCGGCATCACCCCTGACCAGTTGTGGGCGATGCGACGGTTTCTCCCCGTCGTCATCCCCGGCCTGATCGTTGCCGGGGTCCTTACAGCCCAGTGGGGCAGCGACAGGGTGTCGCTGCCTCCGCTGCGATGGGCGGCGCTTGCCGGCGCGACGCTGGTCCTCGTCATCGTCCCCGCATGGTTCACCTGGCCCTTGCGAACCTCGACATCGTATGTGGGGATGGCCGCGGCGCTCGAGCAGGTGTGTGAGGTCGCCCCCGAGGGATCTGCTGTTCTGATGGCCAGCCAGACCCATTCAGACACCTACCAAGCCGTGGTCAGGTCCTTCTGCCGGGTTCCGGTGGCGGGGATCGACTTGGCCGTGTTGCACCCGTTGTGCGTGATCGCGTCCTCCAACGAAGCGTGGAAGGCAGAGGGGGTAAACCTGATCGTTGGATACGGAGACGAATTCGATTTGGAGCCGGACGTCAGGGTCGAATCAATGTACGTCATCCCAGAGCTGACGGTTACCCGGCGCCCGGCGATGCCTATCGCTTTCAGCTTTGCCATCAATCTCGCAGACGCAGATCGGTTCGACCAGTCGTCGTGCCCTCCGTGACTTGAGCGGGCCCACCAAAGAGAGTGATCACCGCAAGAACGACTCACTGTGCCATCCTGATAGCTCAAGACGCTTACGCAGCGCGTCGATACCGATCAGGATGGACAAGGTGGCAATCCCAGACGTTTCGATCGTTCTCCCCGTGTACAACGAGTCTGGGCATCTGGTCGAGGAGGTCGACCGGATTCGCCGTGCGATGGATGCCTCGGATGACCCATACGAGATCATCATCGTCGATGACGGATCGCGCGATGGGAGCCTCGAGATTGCCCGTGACCTCGACAACGTTCGCGTTATCGCTTTCACCGAGAATCGGGGCCCCGGGGCGGCGCGCAAGATCGGCACCGCGGCGGCGAGGGGACCCGTCGTTGTCTGGACCGACGTCGACATGTCGTACCCAAACGACGAGATTCCTCGCTTGGTCAAGGAGCTCAGCGGATATGACCAGGTAGTCGGCGCCAGGACGTCCGAGGAAGGCAGCCATCGATTTGCGAGAGTCCCCGCCAAGTGGGCGATCCGCCGCCTCGCCGAGTATCTGACTCAGAGCGACATCCCAGACCTCAACTCGGGGTTCCGCGCCTTTCGAGCCGATGTTGCCGGCCAGTTTCTGCACCTGCTTCCCGATGGCTTCTCCCACGTGACCACTATCACGATGGCGTTTCTGTCGAATGGTTACGCGGTGAGATACATTGACATCGACTACGGCGAGCGAGCCGGCAAATCAAAGTTCCACTGGTACGACGACACAAAGCGCTACGTCCAGCAGCTGATCCGCATGGTCATGATGTGGAATCCGCTGCGCGTCCTGGGACCGATCGCCGCGGTGCTCTTCCTGATCGGCGGCGCCAAGCTCGTGTTCGATATCTTCGACAAGAGCTTCCGGTTGGGGACGAACACACTGCTCGTGTTCCTTGCCGCGGTGGCGGTGTTCATGGTTGCCCTTCTTGCCGACCTCGTCGTCCAGGTGACCAAACCGGTGCACGTGGTGATGCCAGCATCGATCATCATCGAGCATAACTCGGACGATCAGCCAGGACCATGACACTCCTGGCCTCTTCTCGGCAATCACCATCGACCATCTCCGCGCATCTGCGCTACCCGGTTATCAGAAGGGCGCTCGCCGCCATCCCCGACGCCGAAACGGTCACCGAGATCGGCCCAGGAAGTGGAGCGATGGCCTGTCGATTCGTTACCGCTGGGTACGACTACGTCGGCTACGAGCCAGACGTTGAATCGTTTCAGACAGCCGAGCAGGCTCTCCGCCGCTGCGGCCGCGGAACGCTCTACAACGAGTTTCTTCCCGATGATCCGATCCGGCGGTCGGACGTGGTTGCCGCGTTCGAAGTACTCGAACACATCGAGGACGATGCCGAAGCTCTGGCGGGATGGTTCCGGTGGGTGAGGCCCGGCGGGCTGATCGTGATCAGCGTTCCGGCGCATCAGGCTCGATTCGGCAGGTGGGATGCTGCGGTCGGCCATTATCGGCGCTACGAGCGCGGCGGGCTGGTCTCCTTGTTCGAGGCCGCCGGCTTCGAGGATGTCGAGGTTCGATCGGTCGGATTCCCTGCCGGCCTCCTCCTCGAGACCATCAGGAATCTCGTCGCCAGCCCAGACGGATCAACGTTCGATGAACAGACCGCGGCGAGTGGTCGTCGGCTGCAGCCGACGCAGCGCTCGGGCTGGCTGACGGCAGCCGCAGCGCTGCCGTTCCATCCGGTTCAGCGGATGTTTGAGGGCACCGACCTCGGCACCGGCTACGTCGTCTCGGCGCGTAGACCCCCCGAACGGTGAGGATTCTGTTCTTCGGCACCTACGACGTCACCGCTCATCCCAGGGTGGCGGTGCTCATCGAAGGGCTCGGCGCACACTTTGAAGATGTTGAGGAGCGGAACGTTCCGCTCGATTTCGCGACGGCAGATCGGATCTCGGTGGTCTCATCTCCGCGAAATCTGCCGGCCTTCGCGGTGCGGGTGATCTCGGCCTGGCGACGTCTCTTGAAGGCCGCTTCCGGCACCCCAGCACCTGGTGTTGTGATGGTTGGCCATCTCGGCCAGTTCGACGTACTGCTCGCACGGGTCCGATTCCGACGCGCCACGATCGTGTTGGACTATCTCATATCGGGAGCATCCACCTCCGCCGATCGTGACATTGGCTCCCCGCTTGTGCGCCGGGTGCTTGCGGCGCTCGATCGACTCGCCCTTTCCGCCGCCGACATCGTCATCGTGGACACCTATGAGCGACTCGAGGAGTTGCCTGCAGCCAAGCGTCCCGATGCCGTCGTGGTACCGGTCGGCGCGACACAGACGTGGTTTCGAGAACCAAAGCCGGGCGACGCGTCGCGGCTATCGGTGATCTTCTTTGGTCTGTTCACTCCACTGCAGGGCACGGTGACGATCGGGCGCGCCCTGGCGGATCTGGCCGACGACCCGATCGACGTAACCATGATCGGAACCGGCCAGGAGTACGACGCTTCCCGTGCTGCGGCGGAGTCGAATCCGAACATCGACTGGATCGAATGGTTATCTGGCGCTGAGCTCCCCGACATCGTCGCACGACACGATGTCTGCCTCGGAATCGTTGGCTCGACACCGAAGGGGAGGCGAGTCGTCCCGACCAAGGCGTTCCAGGGTGCTGCCGCCGGCTGCCTCGTGGTCACCTCGGACACCAAGCCGCAGCGTCGGGCGTTCGGCGAAACGGCACGTTACGTCGCGCCGGGGGACCATGCCGATCTTTCCGCCATGCTTCGAGCCATCGCGGTCGATTCCGCCCTCCTCGAGGCTCGACGGCGGTCGTACCGCCATGCTGTGGATCGATTCACGCCTCAGAAGGTTGTTGAGCCACTCGTCGAGGCACTGAAGCGCAGATCACGCTGATGGCTGGAACCAATCGGTACGGTGCGGCTGGAATGACTGATGCCAGCGACCCACGCCCGCCGATGCCGAGCGACCCGCTGTACGCCGGCGGTACCGGAGCCATCGTCGCCGGGACAGCGGTCGCAGCACTGAGCGTCTATCTCGTTCAAGTAATCGCCGGTCGATCGCTCGGGGCGGCTGGCTTTGCGCCCCTCGGGATCATCCTCACCGCTCAGTTTCTCATCTTCACCGTGTTGTACATCCCGGTCGAACAATACGTGACTCGCCAGCTCGTTCTGTCGGGTCGGGAGTGGGCTGCCGACCGCCACACGGTGGTGACGGTGGCGACCCCGCTGGTGATCGGGGTGGCGATTGGAGTCCTGTTCGTCGTTGCTACCAGCGACCGTTTCTTCGAGGGGACGGTCGCGTTTGCCGCGGTCCTCGCTGCCCTACTCGCCTCCCGGGCCGTCGCTTCGGTGGCTCGCGGGCATCTGGCCGGAGCGCGCCGGTTTCGCACCTACGGAGTCATGCTCGGCGCCGAGGCAGCCCTTGCCGTGTCGCTGTCTGCGTTGGTGGCCCTCACCCATCCGACGCCGCTCACCTTTGCCGCCGTTCTGCCGATCGCGCCGCTTGTGATCCTCCTGGCACGTCCGTTCAGCACCACCGTCGACCTGCGGGCAGGGTCATCTGGCGTCCGTGCGGGCCCGGCGTTTCTGTGGGCGCTGGTGGGCGCCACCGCAGCGTCTCAGATCATTCTGGCATCGGGACCGGTCGTCGTTGGGCTCGTTGGGGGAAGCGCAGCGGTCGTCTCCATTGTGTTCGTCACGTTTTCGCTCTTCCGAGGTCCGGTGACTTCGTCGTACGGCCTGATCGCCCGTGTGCTCCCGGACTTCACCGCGATCGCCGCAGCCGGCGAGCAGCATCGGCTGAGCCGCTGGGGGCGATGGATCGGCCTTGCCGGAGCGGCTGCGGCCTTGCTCTTCGGGGTGCTTGGCTGGGTTCTCGGTCCTGTGGTGATTGAGTTCCTGTACGGGCCAGGATTCGTGCCGTCGTCCCAAGTGGCCGCCCTCGCCGCCGCGGCCGTAGGTTTCGCACTCGCCTCGCTGTTCCTGAACCAGATCTATGTCGCCAGGGGGGAAACCGGCCGTCTCGCCATTATTTGGTGGGGAGCGCTGCTGGTTGGCGTACTCGCTCTGCTGGTGTTTCCCGGCGAGCCGGCTGAACGGGTCGCGGTCTCGTTCCTGATTGGTGAAGCGACGGCCATGGTTCTGCTGCTGGTGGCTGGCTCGGTTCTCGGCGCCCGCAGCGTGGACTAGCACTCGTTCGTCGAGGCGAGCGCTCGACGGATCGCCCGAGCCGTGCCACCCCTTCAGGAAGCCGCCGGTTCGTATCCCATATCGGCCAGCGCCGCCCCGATCCGCGCCGCCGCCTCATCGAGCGCAGCATCCGACGCATCGATGTCGGCGTTGGCGAAGTCGAGATCGTTGACGGTGTTGATTGGCACAACGTGGATATGGACGTGCGGTACTTCGAGCCCGGCGATCATGAGCCCGACCTTGGTCGGCTGAAACGCAGCGTCGATGGCCTTCCCGATGATCTGAGCGACATTGGTGAGGTGGGCGAGGAGATCGGGATCGAGATCGGTCCAGTCCTCGACCTCTTCGATCGGCACCACCAGGGTGTGTCCGGGCTGCAGCGGAGCGATGGTGAGGAAGGCCACCACACGGTCGTCGCGCCATACGAAGCGGCCGGGAAGGTCCCCATCGATGATCTTGGTGAACAGCGAGGCCATGCGGTGAGGCTAGCGATTGACCTGTGCCGACCGATTACCGGTAGCCTACGGCGCCATGGGCAACCGGGTACTGCGCTCGATCTATCTCTTGGACATGGCGGCGCTGGCCGTTGCCATCGCCGTTGCCTCGCTGATCGTGTTCGCTACGGCGCTGCCATGGACGGCAGACACTCCGTCGTCGATATGGCCGTTCCTGGCGATGCTGGTTGCCGGGGGCACCATCGGTTCCTACCTGAGCGCCAGGGCGTGGGGAGCTACGGCGCCGCGGCCGACCTACGGGCGTGCGGTGGCGATCGTTGGGTTCGCCTCGGCGTTCACTGCAGTTGGCCTTGTTTTGACCAGGGTGTATTGGTCCCGGCCCATGTTCGCCATCACCATTGTGGTGTGGCTTGGCCTGGCCCTGACCCACCGGGCGGTACTGCGGCGCAGACCGTGGAGCGAGCCCATGGTGATCATCACCGGCGAGAAGCAACTGGCTGAAGACATCAGGAACACTCCTCACGCCGATGTGATCGCCGTCTACGAGCGGGGCGAGGAGCCGCCGCATGAGCCGTTGGACGATGGTGTGTCTGTGGTGGTCGATCTGCGGGCGGTGCTGTCCGAGTCGATGGCCCAGTACGTCTCGTCGGCGAGCATCGCCGGATACCGGGTGCGCTCCCTGTCGGAGGCGTACGAGGAGCACACCGGCCGTATTCCAATGGTGCACCTCGCCGAGGGTTGGGAGCTGGTTCAGCCGGT
>SDBT01009401.1_pt1 | contig 15853 bp, 10 predicted proteins | sample 2277101 | NCBI WGS metagenome assembly SDBT01 (sample SAMN10404973, study PRJNA504765) | marine sediment metagenome | isolation source: marine sediment core GS10_PC15, 103 cmbsf | place: Arctic Ocean: Southern Knipovich Ridge | collected 2010 | reverse complement strand
CAATAGTATGAAGAGGCCGCTCAACACCCAGAGGGACACAAACATCAGCGGATCGGGAAGAACCGCGGCAACTTCCCCGGGCGTGCGCAAGATACCCAGACCAATGGTGCCGCCGACGATGACAGCCAATGTGAAACCGCTGCCCAGCACGCGCTTCGGCTGGTGCTGTGTGTCACTGCTGCTCAATTATGAACCCCTAATGCCTGACATTTGAAAATCATAATGCCCACTCTGGTCGCGCCAGACCGGCCGCACGTGTTCACACTCGGAGTCTGTCGTGCGGGCGCTTTTCAAGCACCCTGCGTCTGAATAGTATCGCAACTCGCTATTTTTTCGTGGTAGGAGCGGCCGCTGACCTACCCTTCCCCCTCCGCCCTCCACGATGCGATCTGCTGCAGCATCAGCTCGTCTGTTGGGGGAGGACGACAACGTGGCCCTTCTTGTGTCCCGCCTCCGCATACCGGTGGGCCTCGACAATCTCGTCGAGTGAATAGCGTCGATCGATCACCGTCCTCAGCTCTCCGGCCTCGATCAGCCCCTTGAGAAGGGGCAGATCCCCGGCGGCCGAGTGCGCCACCCCGCCAATGACCTTCGCCTTGCCCGTGGCCGAAATCCACATCCCCCGAAGAATATCTCCAAGCATGGGCAACAGTCGTCCGGAGCCCCCGACCCGAACATAGAAGCCGCCTCGCTTGAGGGATTTCAGGCTGCGCGAGTAACCGCTCTTGCCCACCGTGTCGAGGACGACGTCATAGACCCGGCCGGCTTGCGAGAAATCTTCCCTGGTGTAGTCGACCACCTCGTCGGCGCCGAGAGACTTCACCAGGTCCAGATTGGTGGTGCTGCAAACGCCCGTGACGCGCGCCCCGAAGTGCTTCGCGAGCTGAACCGCGAAGACCCCGACGCTGCCCGACGCTCCGTAGATGAGCACCTTCTGCCCGGGTTGGATCTTCGCCTTACGCAGGAAATGCAGCGCCGAAATCCCGCCGAACATGACTGCCGCGGCTTCCTCGAGCGTCATGTTGGCGGGCTTTGTCGCCAGTTGGGCCTCGGTCAGGCACGCGTACTCGGCATGCGTGCCGAACTTGAAGCCGGTCGATCCGAATACCTGGTCGCCCTCCCGGAACCGGGTCACGGCCTTGCCCCCCGACTCGACTTCTCCGGCGAGCTCCATGCCGAGTATCCGGATTTTCTTCGGGGCCCAAAGGCCGTTCATGAATCTGACGAGGAATGGATCGGCCTTTCTCATCCTCCAGTCGGCCGCGGAAACCGTGGTCGCATGGATCCGCACGAGGACTTCGTTGTCCTGGGGATGCGGCTTGTCGACGTCCTTGATCTCGACAACGTCCGGGGGCCCGTATCTGCTGTAGACGGCGGCTTTCATGGGCGGATGCTGTAGACGGCGGCTTTCATGAGCGGATGGCGTAGGGCAGACATATTGTCTCAGTCTTGCAGGATGCGGGGCAACTGACAACGTAGCCTGGCAGCACCGCCGCTGCGGCACATCTCGACAAAGGGAAAGAGGGAGGTGGATCCAAGGAAGCCTCTGCCAGAGGCATTTGTTGAGAATGTCCAACGCTCGTCGCCTACACCTATGGAAGCTCAAAGGACAAGCCGCGCAAGGACTTCAATCATGACTTTCGGCGCCTATCACTATGACACCGAGCATCGCCTCCTTTACCGAGGCGGCGAGGCTATCGGTTCATCGGGCGGGTCGACGCTTTCGATGACCCGCCAGTCGCCACTGCCCCGGCTGACCCGCCGGTCGCCACCACACAGCCTTCTCCTCCTGCGCAAATGCAGGTGAGCCACAACACCGACTTCGTGTCGGTCTGGGTGAAGGCCGAGGCATTCCAGGTCATCGTCCAAGTCGACCGGGACGGCGTGCGCGTTGCAGCTTCGCGAATCTCGGGGGCCTAGACGCGGACAGCCGGCCGGGTCTCAGCAGCCTCTCCACCTGATCGCAGCGCTACCGGACAGAGATTCTCTCGGCCAACTCGTAGCTGGCACCGGCTTCCAGGGCTGCGCCGACGTCCTGATCGAGACCCCCGAGCCCCTCGAGCTGCGATCGTTCGACGGCTTCGCTGACTGGTGCGCGCGCGTCGACGGCGAATTGGCATGAAGTGAGTAGGGTGCGAGCCCTTCCCCTGGCTGGCGCGTCCGCGAGGGAAACACTCCGGGCGCGCCGGCCACCCGCCGAAGCAAGCACGCGGAAAGCGCCTGCCAAAAAAAGGCGCGCAATGGAGCAGGATCATGCGAATCAGAGTGCAGAGACACGGTAAGACGGTCGTTCTCGATCTCCACGGAGGATTCACCGTCGGTGTCTACACCACGCCCCTTCGTGAGATCGTGGGTCTCGTAACATGGCTGAGAATGGACAGCCTCGTGCTCAATCTCGAGAACGTCAGCCGGCTGGACTGTTCAGGGGTCGGGCAGCTCGTCGCGATCTCCTGCGAAGTTCAGAAGTCGGGGGCAAACATAGCGCTGGCCAAGATGGACCCGCGGCAGAAGCAAATCTTGGGAATCATGCGGTTGCTGCCGATTCTCAATGTCTGCGACACTCTCGAGAACGCCATACGAAGCTGCGAGCGGCCGCCTCAACGGGTACCCGTATATCGTGCGCCATTGGCCCCGGCCCCGGGCAACGACAGGCTATGGGAACCATCCCGGCCGGCGCAGCAGGTAGCGAGACTTGCGCGATCCGAGCTTCGTCCTCGGGCCTACAGGACGATGACGAGTACCACGGCGATCGCCGCAAGCGAGTAGGCGATCCACCTGAGCAGTCCTGGCCGCGACGCATGGCCCGTGGCGCCAAGCCCACAAGATCCGGCGAACGCCAAGGCAATCATGGCGTCAGCTACTTCAGCGTGCACGAAGTTACCGATCGCCAACACGACAAAGGCGGTGGTCAAAACCCAGTACAGCCGCTCGGGCTGCTCTTGAGTGATCTTCATGTTGTCCTCCTATGAGCTCACCTCACCAACTCGATCAAGCACCGAGTTAGTGAGATAGAAGATGGTACCAACCGCGGGGGCAGGTCAACCCATCGCGCTGGTATGTACGGGCGTGACAGGCGAGAATCGGCCCCATGAAGGTCGGCAAGAAGACGAAGATCGGTCTCTACGTGCTGGGCGTCCTGCTCGCCCTCTTCGTCCTTGTGCACACACCTCCCGCCAAGCGAGTGGCTCGCTGGGGGCTCGTTCGAGTGGTGTCAGGGGTTTTTGACGGAGCTGTCACGGTCGAACGGCTCGACTACAGACTGTGGCGCGGCGATTTCGAGGTTCGGGGAATGTCAGTCGAATCCGATACCGAACCGGTCCCCTTTCTGGTTTCTGCCGACCGCATCCATGCACGAATCTCCCCCACGCTGATGTTTACGGGCGAAATCGAGCGTCTCGATATCACGGTTGTGGGCCTTGTCGACTTCATCGAGAGCATTCCTCCCGAGCTTCGTGCCAAGGACCCTATCAAGAAATTCTCCGAAATTGGTATTCGGCTCCTCGGCTACACGCGGGTTCTGCGGATCACCGACAGCACGTTCCGAATGAGCAAGACTTCCGAGTCAGGCGATGTCGTGGAATGGCTCACGGTTGGCAATATCGACGCCCATGCGATCGAAGCCGATGACGAGCACCGAATTGTCTTGCATGCGTCCGGAGGCCAAGTGCGAATCGGCAGCGTGGATCAGATTCTCATCGAGCTGGACGCGATCGACGCCGACCTCGTCGCGAGCCTCGGCCTCCTCCGTGTCGCGTCCGCTTCCGTTCTCAAGGGTGACTCGTTCGTGCGCGCAGAGGGAAATCTCGACATCAGCGACAGGACGAACGGCACTCTCGAAACTCGATACGCGTTGGATGGATCCCTGTTGCGTCTGATCGACGATGATCTCGTGATCACCGGCGTCGCCACAGGTGAGGCGCAGGTCCATATCGAGCTCAAAGAGGCCGATATCGACGCAGTGGTTCGGTCGGAATCGATCGAATGGGAAGAGGTGGCCGTTCGCGACGTCGAGGCCGCCGCCAGGCTCTCGAAGGGAGTGCTGCGTATCGAGCGGGCGAGCGCGGGCGGCTTTGGCGGCGAGGCCCGGGGCAGCGGGGAGCTCGAGCTCAGGGAGGCCGGCGAGCAACATATCGAGCTCTCCTGGAGCGGCATCGACGTCGTAGATGCCGTGCGCCAGATCGCGGGCAAGACGTTGCCGGTCGCCGCCCGCGTGAGCGGCGATGCACGGCTACAGTTGACAGGCTGGAGGCTCGAGGATGCCGTCGGGGATGCTCGCGTACGCCTCGATCCGGGCGCGGACCTGGCCGGGAACCTACGCGCCGAGCTGCAGCAAGGAAAGGTGCAACTGGAGACGGATCGACTCGAGCTCGTGCCATGGAGCACGACTCTGGCGGCACGCGCGGCGCTCGACCTCGCAGTGAGAGAGCCGGAGACAAGCCACGAGCTCGAAGTCGACTACGAGCTTCGAGCTGCAAATATCGCGCAGCTCGCAGAGCTTGTGCCTGACCTTCCAGTCTCGATCGCTGGCGCCATTTCGGCGACGGGGCGTGTCGATGGCACGCTCGAAGAGCCACACTGGACGGCCCAGATCGCCACCGAGGCGCTCACACTCGAGAAAAAGCCTCTCACTCTTACTGCGACCCTGGAGGGTTCGACCAAGACGGCCACCTTGCACGAGGTCCGCCTCGACACCGGCCATGGCTCTCTCGTGGCGACTGGCGTAGCTCCCCTGGGCCCGACCCAGACCTGGGCAGTCACCGCCTCGCTCGACGGATTCGAGCTGGAGACGGCGGAGCTCCCGCTGGATGCCACGATCGACGGGACGATAGAGTTCACGGGCCCGGCTTTAGATCCGGACTTGAGCGCGGAGCTTCAGGTGCACCCATTCTCGGCGTTCGGTGTCGAGGGGGCCGCGTCGCTCGTGGCGGGCAAGCGAGGCCGGGAGATCCAGATTCGAGAGCTCGAGGTCGAATACGCCGGTGGCACCCTCGACGGCAGCGGGAGCTACGCTCTCGACTCGGGGAGCGTCGATGGAAGTCTCCGGATGATGGGCGTGCGCTTGAGTGAGCTGCCGTTCCTCCCGGAACACGCCTCTGGTGTCGAGGGAATCGCGGCGCTTCAGGTCACGCTTACGGGAACACTCGAGGGTCCGGAGGGGCACGCTCGTATCGACATCCGGGATCTGTCGAATCACGGCAACCTCCTACCGGGTGTGGCTTTCGATCTGGAAGCTGCGGACGGGCGGGTCCTGATCGAAGTCGCCCGACAAGACGGTGCGAGACTGCTGGTTGGGCAGCTTCTGCTCGAAGGCGACTACCCACTGCACGCCGAGCTCGACCTGGGGGCCTTGCCGGCTACCGAGCTGATCCACTCGATACCAATTCTTGTCGAGCGCGAGCGTGCCGAGTGGGAGGTGAAGGGCGTCGCGGAAGTGGACCTGAAGCTCGCCGCGCCTGAAACCGTCACCTATGGAGCCAGGGTCGAGTCGATCGAGGCGCAGTTCCCCGACAGGTCGGCTCGCACGGCTCCCTTCGAAATCTCGGGGAACGTGGACCGCCTGAGCATCGCCGGGTTCGAGATGGTCGCGGAGCGATTGCACCTCTTCGGAGGAGGAACAATACCTTTCTCGCGCGACGAGTTGCTCGACGTGGCAGCGCACGGAGATCTCGATCTCGCGGTTCTCGGAAGGCTCAATCCGGAGCTCACGATGGAAGGGCAGGCCGACTTCGATCTTACCCTGAGTGGGTCCATATCTGATCCGCGCGCGGAGGGCGAACTTCGCGTGCAGGATGGCCGGGGATCCTATCGGAACTTGGAGTGGAGCGCGCTGAACATCGATCTTTTTGCGGACAATGATCGCTTGCGGAATCTGTCGCTCGAGGCAGAGGTTCTCGGCGGCACCGTAGCTCTAGGGGGTGAGCTGTCGCTTCGATCAGACGCCCCCGGTGGTTTCATCGAGCTGAACGTCCGCGATATGGATCTGACCAGCCTCCTCCCACCAGAGCGCCGATCGCCGGACCTCTCGGCGGTCACGAGCGTCAGCGGGCGAATCGACGTGACCGGCTTCGAGCTCGCGGGTCTCTCCGGTGCGGGAGATATCGACTCGGTTTCCATAAGAGCCCGCGAAGTCGCCGTCGAAACCGTGCACGATGCGCCGTGGCGGCTGGAGGGCGGCGAACTGTCGATTCCTGCTCTCCGGCTCGAGGGCGCCGGCGGCGAGCTGGAGCTGAGATTGGACTCTCTGAGCTTCACCGAAAGCCTGAATATTCAGGCTGTTGTGAACGGTCGGCTCGTCGCTGAGATCCTCAACCCACTCATCGCTGCCTACGGCATGCAGGTTCGCGGACTGGCCACTCTGGATGTGGGCATCGAGGTCGAGAACGGCGAGCTCGCACTCAGTGGGGGTGGCTCAGTTCGAGATGGGCGGTTCACGAGCTTCGAGCCGCAGCTCTCCTTGTCCGAAACGAATCTCGATTTCGTGCTCACCGAGAAGATGCTGGAGATCACGCGACTCGAGGCCCGATCGGGATCGGGGGAGCTGCAAGGAGGCGGCTACGTGGATTGGAGCAATCGCGATCGCCCCGTCGTCGACCTCCGGGTAAACGCGGCAGCAGTACCGCTCGAGATCATGGGCGGGTTTCGGGGGGAGGTCTCGGGAGAGGTCAGGCTCGACAACACAAGTGGCGAACCGACGCTGTTTGGTGACCTCGAGCTCGACCGCGGCCAGATCACTCGCGAGCTGGACGACAACGACAACGATTTGAGCGCGCAGAGCGCAGTGCTCCGCGACCCGACACTCGAACAAGGGCTGCTCTCGAGACTCAATTTGAATCTGGTTGTCAGAACAGCCCGGAACGTGCAGATCGACAACTCTACGGCCCGGCTCGAGTTCGGAGGCAACATTGCCGTCACCGGCACCGTGGCGACACCCGAGGCGGGCGGCATGATCACCCTCAAGGAGGGTGGGAGCTTCAACATCGCCAACAGGCGCTTCCTGATCATCAGCGGTCGCATCGACTTGACCGGATTTCCGTTGGAGAAGCCCTACATCGATGTTCAGGCCGCAGCCCGTGTGGGCACGACGACCATCAATATCGACTTGGAGGGCAACGCTGATGATCTCAGAACCCAGCTGACTGCTCCGGACAATCCCGAGCTCACGGAGGGCGACCTCGCGTCACTGCTGGTCACAGGTCGTACGCTCGAAGACGCCGGCGAGGGAGGCCTGCAAATCGCCGCTACCTGGATGATGTCTTCGCTCGCGGGCCTCGTGCATGAAGGACTGGGAGACATGATTACGTTTGGGCCGCCGCCGGGGGCGGGTCCCTTGATCCTCTCCGAAGAGGCGGATCCCACCGCGCGGCTGTCGTTCGGCTATCCCGTCACCGATCGCCTCTCTGTCACCTATTCGATAGCACTCGATTCCACCGAACGTCGTCTCTGGATCCTCGACTACCGCCTCGCCCGGAACTTCTGGATCCGCGCGATTCAGGAGAATGCGATTGACTACGCCGTGGGGATCTCGCAGCGGTTGACCTTCAACCTCCGGCGTCGCGCAACGTCGGCAAGCTCGACTGGCCGTCGGAACCAGCACCTCGCATCGGTATCAATCGGGGGCCTGCCCCCCGACCTCGCCCGTAGCCCGGAGGTCCGACAGGGGGATCGTTACGACTACTGGAAGGTCCAGGACGAGGCCGTCAGTATCCATGAGGACCTCGTAAAGGCCGGGTACCTGAGTGCTGTCGTCGACGTCGAGACACACATCGAGGAAGGTGAGACGCAGGACGCGGTGTCAGTGAGCTTCTCGGTGTTGTCAGGCGCCAAGTCGGAAATCGTATGGCGTGGTGACGATCCCGGCAGCTCCATCCGCAATGACGTAGAAGGTTCCTGGGACGGGCGCGCACCGGAAGAGTTTCTCCTGCTGGACTTGGCACGCGTCGTGCGGACTCGACTCCAAGCCGAGCGCTACTTCATTGCGGAGGTGGCTACTCGTGAAGAAAGGGAGGCGAGTGATCCCGGCGCCGTGCGCAACATCGTGTTCGACGTCATGAAGGGGATGCGCGGTAAGACGGTTGCCCTCGCGTTCGAGGGCAACGACATCCTGAGCAACGACGAGCTCCGCGCCGTGCTTCCTGCAACGGACACTCCCGAGTTCTTTCAACTCTTGGAGCGACCTTCGGACCTCGAGCGTGGACTCCGCCTCCGCTATGCCACCGAGGGCTATCTCGACGCCACCGCTAGTGCTCCCGAAGAACGGTTCGATCCCGCCACCAAGACCTTCCACGTCGAGATCACCATCGCAGAAGGTCCGCTCGTGCGCATCGCTGCCGTGGACTTCGGCGACAGCCTGTCGATTGACCCGAGCCGCCTTATGGAGAGCTTCGGTGTTGCGCCAGGAGCTTCCGTCGACTTCCCCGAGATTCGTATGGGGCAGACCCGCCTACGGACGCTCTACCGCTCTGAAGGTTTCAGTGAGGTGAAGGTCCGAGCGGCCTTGGAGCGGACGGCCGCAGGGGTAAACGTGGCTTTGCTGATCACGGAGGGCACACGGGCGCGGGTAGGAGAGATTCGAGTTGTCGGCAACTCGAGGACCAATGGCTCCGTGATTCTCAACGAGGTGACGTTCCGCACCGGTGACCCGATTCGAATCACCGATTTTCAGCTCACGCAGAAGCGCCTCTACGACCTCGGCATCTTCCGCTCGGCAGACGTTCGATCGGACCCCGCCCAGCTAGGCCGAGAAGTTCAGGACATTCTGGTCCAGGTCGCCGAGCGCTCGGACGTCGATATCAACTACGGCCTTCGTTACAACTTCATCCGGAGCGATCAAACGTTGGACCTGGAATCCGAGCCGCGATCGAGCGGCCTCGAAGCGACGGCGCGCGTCAACTTCATCAACCCGTTTGCCCGTGGCACCACACTGGGCTTCTCCCTCTTCTACCAGGAGAAGCACCAGCTATTCCGTGCGACGCTTCGCATGCCGACATTCTTCAGGCGGCACATCACCACTGAGTTCATTGTTGAAACGGAAGACGAAACGTTCGACTGGGGCGAGGGCTATCCCTCTTTTGAGTCGAGGGGAAACTCTGTCACCTTTCAGCAGACGAAGAAGCTCACCGACATCCGTACCGACAAGCTGTCGCTGCAATGGAACTTCCGCTACGGGCATTTCCGAGCCGATCGCTTCGACTCTGAGGGTGAGCGCTGGCCCATCGATACCTACCGGCCTCGTTTCGGCGTATCGATCATCGAGGACCGCCGCGACAGCTTCGTCAATCCGACGCACGGTCGCTTCTGGAACGTTACCTTGCAAGCGGTTCCCCAGATCTGGGGCTCTGATGTCACCTACGTCCGGATGTACGGTCAGATCTTCTTGTACTTCCCATTGCCGAAGTCGATCGTTTGGGCCTCAGGATTTCGGGCCGGCATCTCGACGGGCAGTCGGGAACTCCTGCTCCTGGAAGACCGTTTCCAGTCGGGTGGCGCTAACTCAGTTCGCGGCTATATGCAGAACACCCTGGGGCCGGCGGTGTTCTTCCCCACTCCAGAGGGAGAGCCGAACCGGCTGTACCTCGGTGGGCAGGCGGTGACCGTCATCAACCAGGAGTTGCGGTTCCCGATCTGGAACATTATTCACGGCGGCGTTTTTTGGGATGCGGGCAATGTCTGGGCAACGACCAAGCAATTCAGCTTCTTTGATCTGAAGCACACCATAGGCGCTGGCCTGCGCGTGGTCCTGCCGTTTGGCGCTCTCCGCTTCGACTACGCAGAGCCACTGAACCCGTGTACCGTTGAGGAGTTGGAGCGCGTGCCGATCACTCCCTGCGCCGCCGAGACCGTCCGCTTCCACTTCAGCTTTGGCTATGCTTTCTAGCCCGTGGGGTCAGCATGGCGTTGGTGCATGGCTCGGAGCTGAGGACAGGTCCCCCGTCCTCCGAGCGGAGCTCACGCGACTCGGTAGCTGTCGGGCATCCCGAGACGTGTCATCGTGTTGAGGACCCTGCACGCGAGTCGCACCTCCACGCGTTGGCCCACCAACGTGCGACTCCTCATGCCTCGGATTCAGCTGGGCATCACGTCCAGGTGGAATGAGTACTCTCACAGCATGTCCTTCACCCTTCACCTGGGCCGCCTCGTAGACGGCCACCGCGTCGTAGGCCCCATCGGCCGAGACGGAGGCTACCGGATCGTCGATTTGCTCGATCAGGACAGGTACCCGAGCACAGTCAGCTGCCCGACGACCGGTCAGATCCGAGGCGACGAGGTCGACCTATCAAATTCGCAGCGGCGAGGCCTGTACCCGCCGAGTCGAGGCATCTAGAGGGCCGCTTTCTCGACTCGCACGGCACAAGCCTTGAACTCCGGAGTCTCCGTGATCGGATCGCAGGCATCCGTCGTGAGCAAGTTGGTCCAGGTCTCTTGTGGATAGTGAAAGCTCAGAAAGACCGCGCCTTCCGGAGACCGATCTGTAACGGAGGCTCGGGCCCGTACGCTTCCTCGTCGCGAACTGATTTGCACGACGTCGCCGTCCCCGACGCCGAGTTTTTCGGCGTTGGCCGGGTGGATCTCCAGATGTTCGTTTGGGATCAGCTCGCGAATCGGTGTGCGCCCGGTCTGAGTCTGGGTGTGGTAGGCGGCGCGGCGCCTTCCCGTCGTGAGTACGAGGGGAAACTCAGTGTCGGGTGGCTCGGCCGGCGGTACGTAGGGGACGGCCTGAAAGGCCCCGACCTGTTCGCCGGTCCAGAGTCCACCATGCAAGAACGGTGTGCCGGGATGCTTTGGTTCGGGGCACGGCCATTGAATCCCGGTCTCTTCGATTCGGTCCCAGCTGATGCCTGCGAGCAGGGGGGTAGCCGCGCGAAGCTCCTCCCAGATTTTGTCGGGACTGGCGTATGACATCGGGAAGCCCATCCGGGTTGAGAGCTCAGCCACAATCCGCCAGTCTTCGCGCGCTTCTCCCGGGGGCGAAACGGCCCGCCGCACCCGCTGAACGCGTCGCTCGGTGTTGGTGAAGGTCCCGTCGGTTTCAGCCCAACCCGCCGCCGGCAAGACGACGTCTGCGAGCTCAGCTGTCTCGGTCAAGAAGAGATCTTGGACGACCAGAAAGTCGAGCGCTGTGAGCGCCTTTTTCGTGTGGGCGGCGTTGGCGTCGGAGATGACCGTGTTTTCGCCCATGATGTAGCCGGCACGAACTTGGCCTTTTAGGATTTGATCGAGGGCTGTGATCTTGGTGATTCCAGGATGTGGTGGAAGCTCCCTACCCCAGATCGTCTGCCAGTGCTCTCGCGCCTCTTCGTTGTCGACCTTCTGGTAGCCCGGGAAATTGGAGGGCAGACACCCCATGTCGCCTGCGCCCTGAACGTTGTTTTGACCCCGCAAGGGGTTCACGCCTGAGGCATGGACGCCGAAGTTTCCGCACAGCAGGGCGAGATTGGCTAGGGACTGAACGTTGTGTACACCGCACGTGTGCTCGGTGATTCCCAGCGTGTAGATGATCGAGGCTGGCTTCGTTGTCGCATATTCCCGGGCCGCAGTGACGATCTCTGTGACTGGAATGCCAGTAACTTCTGAAGCTTTCTCTGGCGTGTACTTTCGAAGATGCTCACTCAGTTCTTCGAAGCCGCAAGTGTGGGCCTTGACGAAGTCGGAATCGAATAGCTCCTCTTCGATGATCACGTGCGCCATGGCGTTGAACAGCATTGTGTCGCTGCCGATCTTTAAGCGCAGCCATCGGGAGGCAAAACCGGTCAGCTCGATCCGCCGTGGGTCGACGACGAGGAGGCGGGCCCCGCGACTGATGGCCCGCTTCACTCGCAGGGACAAGACGGGGTGGGACTCCGTCGTATTGGTGCCGACTGCGAGAATGAGACGCGCATCTTCGAGCTCGGCGACGCTGTTGGTCATCGCCCCGCGTCCCACCATGATCGCCAGACCGGCGACCGTTGGGGCGTGTCACGTGCGTGCGCAGTTGTCGACATTGTTCGTGCCGACCCCCGCGCGGGCAAACTTCTGGAAGAGATAGTTGGCTTCGTTGGTGGCTCGTGAGGAGCTCCAAAAGACGATCGAATCGGGTCCGTGTGCCTCTCTCGTTGCGAGGAGCTTGTTCGAGATGAGCTCGAGAGCCTCGTCCCACGTGGCGGGCTCGAGTTGACCGTTGCGTCTAATGAGTGGCGTCGTGAGCCGATCCTCGTTGTGAACGAAGTGCCAGCCAAACCGTCCTTTGACGCAAAGAGAGCCTTCACTCACCGGTGAGTCGGGATCGCCTCGGGTGCCCACGATGCGTCCCCCGGCCACGTCGACGAGCACTCCGCAGCCGACGCCGCAGTAGGCGCAGATGGTTCGAACCGACCGTTCGATCGCCATTGATCTGTCACGCGTCCGATCTTCGAGCGCTCCGGTGGGGCAGGTTTGGACGCACTGCCCACAGAAGCTGCACTCTGTCTCCTGAAGTTGGCGGCCAAACGCAGTTGTGATGTGGGACGCAAACCCGGCGCCGCCCACGGTAATGGCGTGTGCCTGCTCGAGCTCGTTGCAGACTCGGACGCAGCGAGTGCAGGTGATGCACGACTCATAGTTTCGGGCGATGAGGGGGTTGGCATCTTTGATATGGAATCCGCTCCTTCGGCCCCGAAACCGTCCAAACTTTGCGTCGTACTCTTCGGTCAGCCGATGCAGGTCACAAGGGATGCCGGTATCGCACTGTGTGCATTTGCCCTCGGGATTTTCAGAAAGGACGAGCTCCAAGATTTGGCGACGCAACCTGCGGACTCGCTCAGTGTTGGTTTTAACTTTCAGGCCATCGGACGCCGGATGGGTACACGCGGGTACCGGCTTTGGTGTGTTCTCGACTTCCACCAGACACAACCGACAGGCGCCGGCCGCCTTCACCCTCGGGTCGTAACAAAGAGTCGGAATTGGAATGTTGGCCCGGCGTGCAGCGCTCAGGATCGTGTCCCCTGTTTCAGGGGAGACCGAGATGCCGTCGATCTGCATTGTCATGGTGAGCACTCACCGGCCGGACACTCTCCCTGAATGTGGGCAGTGACTTCGCTCTCAAAGGTTTCGAGCAGGTTGCTGACAATGAGGCCGGCTGCCGAGCCCAAGCCGCAGGCTGAAGCCTGGTCTAGGACCTGGATGATCTCTGGGATCTCATCGGGGGCGTCTTTTTTGAAGGAGCAGAGCGAATCGAGCCGCTCGCGCAGGCGCATGGTGCCGATGCGACAGGGAAAACACTTGCCGCAGCTTTCGTGGACGAAGAACTCCAAAGCGTCGCGAACAAAGCGCAACAAACAATGGGAGGAGTCGACGGCGATGACTGCTCCGGAGCCCAAGGCTGCTCCATTGGCGCGAGTGTTTTTGAAGTCGAGCTGGATGTCGAGCTGACTGGGTGGCAACAAACCGCCCGAGACCCCGCCCAGGGTGAAGGCCTTCAGTGTTTGGAGATCACAGCCGGCCCGAGAGAGCAGCTCGCGAGCCGTCGTGGTCATGGGAAGCTCAAAGAGAGCGGGCTTCGGCAGGTCGCCTGAAACACAATAGAGTTTGGGTGAGCCGGCGCCGCAAAACCAATCAGCGCCCCGGTCGACGATGGCAGGCACTGCGGCCAGGGTTTCTACGTTTTGCACGAGAGTCGGAGCACCGAAGAGTCCAGCCGTCGCCGGGTATGGAGGACGTTCGCGAGGAGTTGGTCTGCGCCCCTCGAGCGAGTTGAGCAGGGCCGTCTCTTCGCCGCAGATGTAGGAGCCCGCTCCTCGCCGAATGACCACATCGAACTCTTCTCCGAAGTGGCCGTCTTTGCGCAGCCCCGCAATTTCTTCGGTCAGGATTTCAAACTGATGACTGTAAGAGTGACGCAGATAGATGATTCCGCTTGTCGCGCGCACGGCGTGGGCCGCGATCCGCATTCCGGCCAAAACTCGCCGCGGCTGTTCGTTGAGGAGAAGACAATCCTTGAAGGTCCCCGGCTCACTCTCGTCGGCGTTGCAAATGAGGTATTTGGTGTTGCCCGGCGCGTCTCGAACCGCTTCCCACTTGCGGCCGGTTGGAAAACCGGCCCCGCCACGTCCGCGCAGTCCGTTGGAGGACACAGTCTCGATGATCTCGCCGGGTGGCTTGGCGAGCGCTGCCGCAGCAATTTCAAAAGGGTCGTCGTTCCCAAAGAAGACACTTTGCGGAACTCCGATCTCTTTGACGACTTCTCGAAGGCGGACTCGAGGCCAACTTGGTTCGGATTCGCCCTGAAACAACGGATAGGCCGAAGCCGCTCCGTACAACTCAGTGGCGGAAACTTTGGCCACCGGCGCCAACTCTCGAAGGTCCTGCTCGGTGATTTGTCCGTGTGCCTCGTGTCGAGCGTGAAGGAGCTCCAAAATGGGCGCCGGTCCAACGGCCGCAGATTTCATGAGTCGGAGCCTAGCAGACGGGAGGGAACCGCAGTCAATCGGGTCGAGATCAGGAGCCATGCACCAACGCCCCTCTCGCCTGGCGCCCGCGACTAGGCCGAGCTCACTGGAGCCGCGCTAGGACGGCATCCAACCCTTGGCGTGTGTCGCGCAGCAGGTCGCCGACCGAGAATGAGTTGTTGTCCTTCAGCGTCTTGAGATTGTCCTCGATTGCCTTCAGGGAGGTCTCGGCACCTTCGTACAGGTCCTCACCAACGCCATTCTTGAGCTGCTTCATCTCCCGCTCTGTCTGCTTCCACCATTCGTCCTTGAGTATCTTCACAGTGGCCTTGCGGTACTCGCGCGCAGACTCGCCGGCTTTGTTACGCACGGTCTGGACGTTGCCGCCCTCTGTCTCCCGTGCCGCCTCGACGAGCTTCTTCTCGGCATTCTGCAACTCTTTATGGCCCGGCGAGATGTCGTACGACGTCAATTCACTACGCATCGCCAAGGGCTCCTCGAGCAACTGGCGCGCCAAGTCAGCCGATTCGAAGGCCTTGCTGAGATTCATCTGGCTCTCGCCGATGCCTTTTTCAATCTGAGCCAGGTTGCCCCCGCGCTCGAAATCTTCTTTCGCTTTGGCATACGACTTACGCGCTTTGTCGTAGTTCCCGGGCGAGAGCACGTTGATCTCCGCCGCGTCCGCCTCGGCGAGTCTCTGCTCGAGGCCGCCGAAGAGCTCCCTTCGGACGTTCTCGTTCTGATGTGCTGCCTGTGCCGGCTGCGCCCATACACCGGCAACCAGGGCCACCGTGACGACGAGCAAGAGCCGGAATGCATAGCTGGTCACTTCGAATCTCGCGAGGTGATTCACGAAGTCCCTCCTTGTGATCGATGATCTGATCTTTGGCGCCCGAGACGAGCTGGTGAGTAACGAGTGTTGGGTCAGTCTATGCGAAGGGCGGGTGAACCGAATCCCCCGAAAGAGTGCAAAGGAGGGTGTAATTCACTCCATCCATCCCCGTGAGTGGAACCACCAGATCGTTTTGCCCCCGCAGCGACCCGGATCGCGATTCGCTCATCCGATCCGGCTAGGCAACCCCTTCTCCGTGCTCCGGATTCCTGCCTGCGGTTGCCTTCGCATGATTCCAACCGGCTACAACTTCCCCGAAGTGGTCCCCTTCGTGAAATCCCTAAAAGCAAATCCGTATCCCTCATCGTTGATCGATGGGTACTCGCGCGGTAGGTTCTTCAAATAGACAGAACAGCTGGGGACTTTGAAGTGAGGGTAGTCATGAAAGTGGCGGCCGTGTGTTTTCCTATGGTGCTGGTGTCGATGCTGCTGGCACCGGTCGGCGCGACGGCCCAGGCCCCTCCTGAGCCCCAGGCAAGCGATGGTGCCGCCACCTACGCCGCGCTCATGGGCGTCCGGTTCGATAGCTCCCAGGGCCTTCTGGTCCAGGATCTGAGACTCG
>SDBT01009400.1_pt1 | contig 15854 bp, 11 predicted proteins | sample 2277101 | NCBI WGS metagenome assembly SDBT01 (sample SAMN10404973, study PRJNA504765) | marine sediment metagenome | isolation source: marine sediment core GS10_PC15, 103 cmbsf | place: Arctic Ocean: Southern Knipovich Ridge | collected 2010 | reverse complement strand
GGCGGTCGTGTTGGAAAGCCTGGGTAAGGAAGTGTTGGCGCTGAACGACTTCCAGGTCCCGCCCAATCTGGCCTTCCTCGATCCGGACCGAAGGCTCAAGCAGTTGGGCGTCGACCTGCCCGCGGAAGGGGCTAACGGTTACGACGTGCTGATCGTGCTAGACACATCGGCCTGGGCTCAACTTGGCGGGATGGGCGACGTGATTCGGGCCTTCCCGGGTGTCAAAGCCGTGTTGGATCACCACGTCAGCAGCGACGACTTGGGGGCCGAGTGGTTTAAGAACACCACGGCAGAAGCGACCGGGCGGCTGGTGGCCGAGGCAGCCGACCAACTCGGTGTTGAGATTACGCCGGAGATCGCCAAGCCGGTGTTCGCTGCATTGGCTACCGACACCGGTTGGTTCCGGTTCTCTTCGACCTCGGCGGAGACGCTCCGTCTGGCCGGGCGGCTGGTCGACGCCGGCGCAGTGCCCGACGCGCTCTATCAGCAGCTCTACGAAGACGACACGCTGGCCCGGGTGCAGCTTGTCGGGCGCACGCTCGCCCGCACCGTGGCGGAACTGGAAGGCCGGCTGATCCACACGTACATGTTGCGGGCCGACTTCGAGGAAGTCGGGGCCCATCCGGCCGACAGCGAAGACGTGATCAACATGACGCTGGCCGTCGGTGGTACCGAAGCGGCCGTGATCCTGGTCGAGCAGAAGAAGGGCGGATTCAAGATCAGCTTCCGCAGCCGTTGCGACCTGGATTGCAGTCGCGTGGCCGAGCAGTTCGGCGGCGGCGGCCACAAGAAGGCTGCCGGCGCGTTCCTCGACGAGCCGCTCGAGTCGGCCCAAGCCAAGGTCCTTGACGCCGTCCGTGAGGCGATGAATAACAGTCGATGAAGTTGTAGTAGTGGCACAGTCGTCTCGCCTGTGGAAAATCGTGGCATAGGCGGCTCGCCTGTGGAATTAGGCAGGCGAGCCGCCTGCACTACGAGACAACCCCAACCGAAATCGGTCTTCCCATGGAAAACTCCTCCCAAACTCCTCCCGAAGCCCCGGTAGCGGACGGTTCCGCCGTCGGCCGGCGTTATTTCCTCGTGCAGGCAGCAACCGTGACGATCGGGGCCGTCTGTCTGGCCGTGCCGGCCGCGATCGGGCTGGTCGCCGCGTTGAATCCGCTGAGGCTGAAGGGCCGCGCCGGCAAGAAGGTGCCGCTGACGACGCTCGACGAGTTGCCTGCAGACGGTACGCCACGGAAGTTCGCCATCATCGACGACCGGACCGACGCCTGGAACATCTCTCCCGATCAGCCGGTCGGCGGCGTGTTTCTGCGGCGAAAGAAGGACAAGCCGATCGCGCTCAGCGCCACCTGTCCGCATCTGGGTGGCCCCGTGCAATACCAGGAAACCGATCGGCGGGGCAAGTTCTTCTGCCCGTTGCACTCGGCCAGCTTCGACCTGGACGGCAAACCGCTCGACGAACCGTCGCCCAGTCCGCGGCCGCTGGACGAGTTGGTCACGGAGATCGACCCCGAGGACCCCAAGAAGGTCGTCTGGGTGCAGTTCGAGGACTTCGAGACCGGCTAGTCGACCGAGGTGCATAAGACATGAGAACCATCCTGCAATGGATCGACCAACGGAGCGGCTTTCGTGCCGTCGCACGGCGTTGGGCCGAGACGCCTTTGCCCGGCCCGGTCTGTGGATGCCGGATCTGGCCATGCACCATCCTGTTCGCTTTCTGCGTGCAAGCGATTACCGGGTTCTTTCTTTGGATGTACTACAGCCCCAGCACTCAGACCGCCTGGGAGAGCGTCTATCACCTGCAATACAACGTCGTCGGTGGAAGCCTGCTGCGGGCCGTGCATCATCACTCGGCCAACGTGTTGCTGGTGCTGGTGGGTATCTATCTGTTGCAAACGATCGTCCTTGGGGCGTATCGCAAGCCGCGAGAACTGGTCTTCTGGGTGGCGATCCTGATGGGGATGGTTACGCTCGGGCTGTTGTTGACCGGCGACCTGCTGGCCTGGGACCGCAACAGCGTGACCAGCACGCAAGCCCGGGTAAGTTTTCTGAAGTTACTGCCGTTGGTCGGCGGCGGACTCTACAAACTGGCGGCCGGTGGGCCCGAATTCGGACACCTCACGCTCACCCGGTTCTTCGCCCTGCACGCCGGGTTGTTCTCCGCAAGTTTTCTGGTCTTGCTGATCCTGCACGGCGTGTTGGCGCGCCGGGCCGACGCAGCCAAGGTCGAATCGACCGAGAAAGTCACACCGTTCTGGCCCTACCAGGCGCTGCTCAATGCGGTCGCGTGTGCGGTGGTGCTCGGCGTGATCCTGAGCCTGGCGACGCAGTATGGCGCGGCACTCGGTTCGCCGGGTGACCTCGATCCGGGCAACAAATACGCCGCGGCCCGGCCCGAATGGGCCTTCCTCGGGCTCTACGCCTTCTCGCACGTGTTCTCCGGCAAGTTCGCCATCGTGCCGTTTTTCGTTATTCCCGGGCTGCTGGTGTGTGTCTTTGTGGCCATGCCGTGGATCGGACGCCGCCCGGTCGGACACGTCTTCAATTTGGCCCTGACGGCCGGGTTGTTGATCGGCCTGACGGTGCTTTCGTTTCAGTCGATTGCCCACGACAAGGACGTGGCCGCGGCCAACCCCAAACGTGCCGAGGCCGCCCGAATCTACATTGCCGCCGTCGAGGCCGAACGTACACAGGCCGCACGGATTGTGGACTTGATCGGCGCGAACAAAGGAATTCCCGTCGGCGGCGCGTTGTCGCTGTTGCAGGACGATCCGCAGACGCAGGGGCCGAAGCTCTTCGAGCAGCACTGCGCAAACTGCCACAACTACAGCGCCCCGGGCGATCGGGCCATCTTGGCTAAAGAGGTCTCGGCGCCGGAGCTGTACGGCTTCGCCGGGCGCGAGTGGATCGCCGGGTTCTTGCATCCCGAGCGGATTAGATCGGACAAATACTTCGGCAAGACCAAGTTCCGCAAGGGCAAGATGGCCGGGTTCCTGGCAGAGATCTACTCCGACCTGGACCCCGAAGACGAGCAGTTACTCAAAGAAGACCTTGCCAACGTGGTCAAAGCCCTCTCGGCCGAAGCCGGATTTCCCCGGCAACTCGAGCCCGACCGGAAAGAGGTCAAGCAGATCGAGGAAGGCGGGGAGTTGATCTACGACGGGCTTGGCTGCACCGATTGCCATCGCTTCCGCGACAAAAAGGGCACCGGGGCCCCCGACCTGACCGGCTATGGATCGCAGGAGTGGATTGCCGCGATCATCGCCGACCCGACCGACAAGCGATTCTACGGCAAGAACAACGACCGCATGCCGGCCTACTATCCCTCGGCCGGGAAGCCCGGCGACAAGCTGCTGACGCGGCGTCAGGTCGAAATGCTCTCTATGTGGTTACGCAGCCAGTAGGAAATGTAGGGTGGGTCGAGGCACGAGACCCACGCGTCAGAGACAGGGACCGCAATTTCCGCGTGGGTCTCGTACCTCGACCCACCCTACTGCATCCCGGTATATCTTACGCAGCACACCCATCTTCACTCCGCCAGCCCGCAAACTCTGCGAAATCGGTACAGTTTCACGCGCCGCCGTCCGATGGTATGAACACCATGTGGTGTAACCGATGTAGACAAGACGTGCCTGGAACGGGGACCGTCGACGGGGACCAGTTCCATTGTCCCCGTTGCGGTCATGCACTTTGCGCGGAGGTCTCAACGGCTGCCACCACGTCGCCCGAGCAGGCAGAAGATCAGAGCCATGCTCCTTGCGGCGAGTACGATGGCTGGGAATTCGACCAACAACTCGAGCACATTGGGCGGGTTTTGGGTAACGAGAAGACGCACAAGTGCCAGTGCAAGGAGCCCCACCGACACGAAGCGATCCGGATAGACCAACCTCACCTGGGCCCTTCTGCCAGCCACCTGCACCCAACCGGCAGGCCGGCCCGCCTGTCCGTCGGCGACGCTCCATGCGGACGATCTGCCCTGACCACGCTGAGCTGGGGTATCCTGTCGTTGGGAACGATGGCGCTGGTTTGCGGCGGTATTCTGTTGGGATGGTCGATGATTACCGGCCGCCCGGAGTTGTGGACGATTGGCCTGCCGGTGGCGATCGGCGGCCAGATCGCCCTGCTGATCGGGCTGATTCTCCAGTTGGAGCGTCTCTGGCACGACAGCCGCCACGCCGCCGACCGGCTCAAGGCCGTCGACGAGCAACTCCACGACCTGAAGACAACCACCACACTGTTGGGCACCGGCCACGCTTCGCCGGGCGGCGCCTTCTACGCCCACATGGCCGACGGCGCCGGCCCCCACTTGCTCCTAACAGACCTAAAGGGACAGCTAGACTTGCTAGCCCTGAAGATTGGAAACGAAGAATGAGAATGACGAAGCACGAATGACGAATGACGAAGGCCCGTTCTTCTTCGTCATTCGTGCTTCGTCATTCCCCCTCCCCCACTACCATATTATCCCTGTGGATCACCTCGTCGTAAGGGCAGTGGCCCAGCACGGCGGAGATCTGGTCGGTCTTTAGGCCCTTGATTCGCAGCACGTCGGCGACGCCGTAGTTGGTCAACCCACGGGCGAACTCTTCGCCGGCAGCTTCATGCAGGGTAATCACGTCTCCCTTGCTGAAATCGCCTTCCGCCTCCAGGATGCCGATCGGCAGTAGGCTGCGTCCGTCGCGCTGGATCGCCCGACGGGCACCGGGGTCCAACACCACCCGGCCGCGGGGCTGGACCGTGAACCCGATCCACCGCTTCCACGCCGGCACCGCTTGCCCTTGGGCCAGCAACAGCGTGCCGACCGGTTCGCCCGCCATGATCCGCGAAAGCACTTTCGGCTCTCGCCCGCCGGCAATAATCACGTTCTCGCCGGCCGTAGTGGTCAGCCGGGCCGCCTCAAGCTTGCTCGACATCCCGCCGGTGCCCAGTCCGCCGCCACGATCCTGGGCTAGATCTAAAATCGACTGGTCCAGCCGCTCGACGGTGGGGATCACTCGGCTGCCGGGTTGCTCGGGATCGCCGTCGTACAGCCCGTCGACGTCCGATAGCAGCACCAGCAGCGGGGCCCGGATCAGGTTGGTGACGATGGCGGCCAACCGGTCGTTGTCGCCGAAGGTGACCATCAATTCGTCGACGGCCACGGTGTCATTCTCGTTGATGATCGGCACGGCCCCAAGTTCCAGGAGCATCAGGATCGTGTTTCGGGCGTTGAGGTACCGTTTGCGATCTTCGAGGTCCTCGGCGGTCAATAGCACCTGGGCGGCGTGCCGGCCGTGGGTCCGCAACGAACGTTCGTAGGCCTCGACCAAGGCGCTTTGCCCGATGGCGGCAACGGCCTGCAGACGGGCCACGTCCTCGGGGCGGCGCTTCAGTCCCAGCCGTCCCAGGCCGGCGCCGACCGCCCCAGAACTGACCAGCACGACCTTCCGCCCGCCTTCGATCACCTCATGCACCTGTTCCGCCAGTGCAGTCACCCGCTCGCGGTCCAATCGGCCGTCGGCGTGTGTCAGCACACGCGTGCCGACCTTGACCACGACCGTATCGGCCGTGGCAGCAATTTCCTGGCGTAAGGGATCGGTCATGGTAAATCAACGAGTCTGGACGGAACCACCGCCCAAGCATATCGCAACCGTTGACCGCGGCCAAGGGTGGGGATTTGGGATTTGGGATTTGGGATTTGGGATTTGGGATTTGGGATTTGGGATTTGGGATTTGGGTTTGGGTTTGAGCCAAGTGGCTGCCCCCAGTCCCGAGCCCCCAGTCCCGAGCCCCCAGTCCCGAGCCATCTACTGCCTGCTGCCCCCCCGAACGCAGTCGGGGGGCGTTCCAGATTCCTTTTCCCCATGCCACTGCCCACTCTCCACTCCCCACTCCCCACTGCCCACTGCCCACTGCCCACTGCCCAGCCCACTCACCACTCCTTGTGAAAACCACTTACCGGCCCTACAATGAATCTATGAGCGACATTCACGACGAATGCGGCGTGGCCGCCATCTATCATCTACCGGGGCCGGAAGTCAGCCAATTGTGTCCTGCCCGTGGGCGCGAGGAGGTCTCCCGGCTGATGCCGCGGATGCTGCTGGACATTCAGAACCGGGGCCAGTTGGCTGCCGGGATGACCAGCTACGACCCCGAGCGGAACCAGTTGATCGACACCCACAAGGAGGTGGGCAACGTCAACGAGGTTTTTCGGATGAGCCATTTCGGCAAGTTCGAGAGCCTGATGCTGGAGTACGCCGGCCGGGCTGCGATCGGGCACGTCCGCTACGCCACCTGCGGACGCGACGACCGCAGCTACGCCCAGCCCTTCGAACGTCACCACATCAAGAAGCACAAGTGGTTCAGCTTCGGTTTCAACGGCCAACTGGCCAATTATCACGAACTCCGCACGAAGCTGCTCGGCGACGCCGACAACTACCTCGCCCGTGAAACCGACACGGAAGTGATCATGCACCTGTTCTGCCGGACGCTCAAGGGCGACCGGCAGCCACCGCTGATCGACGTCTGCCGCCAGCTTGCCGAACACTTCGACGGCGCCTACAGTCTCGTGTTTCTCGACGCCTTGGGCCACATGATGGTGGTTCGCGACCCGCTGGGGATCAAACCGCTGAACTACGCGGTCGACGGGCCCCTGTTTGCCGCCGCCAGCGAGAGCGTGGCCCTGCTGAACCTGGGCTTCCCGCCCGAGAGCATCCATTCGCTGCCCCCGGGACACGCGGCAATTATTTCCGAAGGCAAATTGCGGTTCGAGCAATTCGCCGAGAGCACGCACCAGGCACATTGCTTTTTCGAGTGGATCTACTTCTCGAACGTAGCCAGCACGATTGACGGCCGCAGCGTCTACCTCACCCGCAAGGCACTGGGTGAGGAACTGGCGCGACTCGAAGACGTACCGATCGACGACGACACGGTCGTCGTGCCGGTGCCCGACACCAGCAAGGCGGCGGCCGACGCCATGGCCTACGCATTGAAGGTGCCGTGTGTCGAAGGGCTGATCCGCAACCGCTACACGGGCCGCACGTTCATCGAAGGCGGCGGACAACGCAAGAGCAAGGCCCAAACCAAGTACACGCCGCTGCGCGAGATTCTCGAAGGCAAACGCGTGTTTCTGGTCGAGGATTCGATCGTCCGCGGGACGACGCTGAAGGTATTGCTTGACCTGATCCGCAACTTGGGCCGACCGCGGGAGTTGCACGTTCGGGTGGCCTGTCCGCCGATCGTTTCGCCCTGCTTCTACGGGATCGACATGTCGACGGTCACGGAGTTATTCGCCCCGGAGTTTCTCGACGACAAGCCGTTAGACCCGGCAGCCGAGGCCCGCATGGCCGACGAATTGGGAGCCGACTCGCTGCGTTACCTACCGATCGAGTCGGTAGCCCGGGCGATCGGTTTCGACGCCGCGCAACTCTGCCGCGCCTGTATCACGGGCGAGTACCCCACTCCCGCCGGCTGCAAGTTAGCCGAGCTAGCCATGGCCAACCACCGCAACCAAGTCGCCGGGCGGACGTACGAGGGGATAGGGAGCGAGGGGTAGGGTTTCTCGGAACAGAGGTCCGGAGTCGTTGTACGATGGCTCTGCGAGGCCCCAAACCGTGCGGCAGTGGAAACTTCTTCCCGCGCCTTGCCCCAGGCACCCGGCGTATTCTTACTTCGTCTTCTCCTAGCGCGGCACGGCCGCAACCAAAGTGTGAGGGTTCAGGGTTCAGGGGCGTAGTGTGTTCCCAATTCCCTGTCGAGTCTCCGAAGCGATTGGGCGTGAAACTCCGGCACGATTTCGAATCCTATGAAGTGTCTGTTCAGTTGGCTTGCCGCAACGGCTGCTGTTCCGCTTCCCATGAAGGGGTCAAGGACCGTCTGTCCCTCCTTGGTGGTTAGTTTGATCAACAACTCGATCAACTGGATCGGCTTCTGGGCTTCGTGTATCCTCCGCTCATTCTTCCGGAAGCCAAACTCCAGGACATTGGTAGGATTGGAACCGTGCATCTGGCAGTCTTGAAAGTTCATGGCGCCAACTCCGTGTTCAAGAACATTGTCGGCGATCGTTCCACCAATCTTGTAAGGTTTCATGAACCAGGCAATCGGGTCATAGACGGGAGCCAGATTGCCAAGCCGCCACCCTCGCCAAGCCTTTGCGGCATCCTCGAGTCCACGGCGATCAAAGACTATGCTCACTCTCTGTGCTCTGTGGTGGGCTGAGTCCTTCTTCCATGCGAGGACGTCCTTGAGCAAGAAACCACTGTCTTCGAAGGCATTGACGACTCGGTGTATCGTCCGACGAGCACCAAACACCAACAGAGACGCGCCGTTTTTCACTTTGGGCATGATCGTGTCTGCCCACGACTTGCACCACTCTTCGTATTCCTTGCCCATGTTCCTATCGGCCCGGGACCAACCGTTGATGGGTTTTCCCCTCCGCTTGAAGGCTGATTTGCCGACTTGTGCAGGCGACTGCCCAAGGAGCGCCGAGTTCGTGTTGTTGTGCAGAACATCCCAATCGTCAAGGCTGATTCCGTAAGGTATGTCTGAAATGAACAATTCAATACTGTCGTCGGCCAACAGCGGGAGATGGTCTCTGCAATCACCCAGGGTGATCTTGTCAAGGTAGCTCTCGTTGATCGTCATCACTCAAATCCTAATAGGCCTGTATCGGCATGCTCGTCCCAGCCTACGGTTGATTGGCGATGCCGCAACCCGCCGGGCAAGCCCGGCGGCTAAATGTTGCTTTGTTGGGCTACTCTTCCGGGCAGGGGACGATCTCCGGGCGCTTGTCGAGCTTGGCGCTGGCCGTGGCGTCGGCCTTCAGGTCGCCCATCGCGTATTGGATGCCGTCGAGGTAGTGCTGCAATACGGCCGGGTTCCAGAAAATCTCGTTGTTGTGGCCCAGCGAACAGTAGAAGACGCGACCGTCGCCGAACTCGCGAATCCAGGAGATCGCGTTGTCGTTGTCCTCACGGCCTTTGCGGTTCCGCTTCTTGGTCATGTCCAGGCCGACCAGGATGCGGAGGTTCTCGCGGGAGTAGGGAGCCTTGATCTTGTAGATCTCGTCCTTGATGAGGAACCCCTTGCCGCCGAAGCCTTTGTTGATCGGGTGGTCGGGCTCTTCGATCTGCACGGCCCAGGTCCCGCCGCCGCCCCAGGGATGGCCGTGGAACAGTCCGCCCATCATCTCGGCCGCCTCGGGCCATGTGTAGAAGTTGTCGGTGGCGGCGTGGATGCCGCAGATCCCCCGGCCGCCTTTGATGAAGTCCATTAGGCTCTTACGGCGTTTCTCGTCGTCGAACTTCAGCCGGGTGGTGTTGTTGAACATCACCGCGTCGAACTCGTCGAGCTTGCCCGGGTCGAAGGCGGCCATGTCGTCGGTGACGACCGACTCGTAGGCCCCGGTCTTTTCGCCCAGAACTTGCAAGGCCCTGTTTCCCACGCGAATCGCTCCGTGGAAGAAGCCGTCGCAGCGCCAGAAGATCAGCATCTTTCGCGGCTTGGCCGGCTTGGCAGTCGGCTTCTCGGGCACCGCGTCGGCAATTTTCTCGAATTCTGCATCGGTCACCGGCTTGAGCTTCCGCTGACCGAAGGTCAATCGGGTCAGTACGGTCGGTATGGCCAGGGCAGTGCCGGCGGCGGTGAGGAAATTTCTGCGGGTAAGGTGGATTTTATCTTGCATGGCGTGTTCCTTCGCAAGGGCGGGGTGGGATGGCGAAATGGAGGATATTGAGGTCGACTGTACGTATCCCGATTGTACATCGTGGGCAAATAGTGGGCAAACCCGTTCACTTGCCCATCCATGGCGGCCGGGGCTTGCCCTTGGGCGCCTTTATGGTAATCTTAGACATACTGCATGGCTTTCAGCGAGTTGTTAGTGTCAAGTCGGGTGTCACTACCGTTTGTATGCAACTCCGAGAGAAAGTCTATAAGTCCTTTCAGGACATGGACATGGTGGGTGTAGCTCAGTTGGTTAGAGCACTGGATTGTGGTTCCAGGGGTCGGGGGTTCAAATCCCCTCACCCACCCTTGTCGTTGACAGAGGTCGTCGGAGGACCCTCCGGCGGCCTCTTTCTCTGGTCTGGTTCAAACGTGGGTAACAGCTAACCCGTGTTAGCCCCGCTTGCCACCGACGGCGGCTTGGCAGTACGATTAGGTTGACGGCTTTCTCTGACCCCCAAGTTCTCCGCGGCAATTGAGGAACGATCCATGTCGGAAGATCAGACGGTCATCTACACCGCACAGACTGCCCAAGAGGCCCACATGTTGAGGAACCTGCTGAGCGAGTTGGGCATACCGGCGGCGGTCGACAACGACATGCTGGAAAGGGGCTCGGGCGTGGATGCCGTCTGCTGGATGACGCAGGCCCGGGTCGTGGTGCCCGGGCAGCACGCCGAGGAGGCGCGACGGATCGCTTTGGAGTTAGAGCGGAAGGGTTTGGCCGCGTCGGCATCCGCTGCAGATCTGGACGAAGGTCGGCCCGACGATGAGGAATCGACAACAACCACGATCCTCGACGCCTGGCCGACGTGCCCGGAGTGCGGCGCGAAGCGGACGACCCGATGTCCGATCTGCAAGACAACCGGCGACGACTTCCCGCCGGTCGACATGGGCTTCATCTGGATACCCGGCCCGGTAGAGGAGAAAGAATCGGCCGAGTCGTCGTGCGGCTGCGACCGCGGCGGTAGTCACTCGGGGCAATCGGACGAGAAGTGCATTGGGTCGGAGGACAACGACGAATTCCCAGAACACGACTTTCCAGAACAGGGTGCCGATCCGCCGGCGACGTTCATCTGCACGATGTGCGACGAGCCGTTCGTACCCATGCACGCGTCGGTCTGCGTGCAGTGCGGCCACGAGTTTCCCGACGGCTACGAAGCGGAGGCCCCCAGGGTGCCGGTCGAACATATCGACTCGCGCGTCGTGACCGTTGTTGTGGCCTTGGCGTTAGTGGCGGCGGCGTTTGTGGCCTACTTCTTCTATCTGATCTAACGGCTTAACTTCCGAATTCTGGCCGGCGGCGATTGAGTTGGTTCTGCAGACGCTGGACGATAGAACTGTGCATCTGGCTGACGCGGCTCTCGGAGAGATCGAGCGTGGCACCGATCTCTTTCATTGTCAACTCCTCATAGTAATAGAGGATGATGATCAGCCGCTCGTTACGGTTTAACCCCTTGGTGACCAGTCGCATCAAATCGTTTTTCTGAATGCGGCGGGTCGGATCTTCGCCCTTCTTGTCCTCGAGGATGTCGATCTCGCGTACGTCTTTGTAGCTATCCGTCTCGTACCACTTCTTGTTGAGGCTGATCAGGTTGACGGCGTTGGCGTCGAGGATCATCTTTTCTAGTTCGGGCACCGTGATGTTGAGTTGTGCGGCGAGTTCGATTTCCGTTGGGACGCGTCCCAAGCGGGCCTCGGTGGTTTTCATCGCCTCGTTGAGTTTGCTGGCCTTGGAACGGACCAGCCGTGGAACCCAGTCCATGGTCCGCAACTCGTCGAGCATGGCTCCGCGAATTCGGGGAACGCAATAGGTCTCGAACTTCACGCCCCGCGACAGGTCGAAGGCGTCGATGGCGTCCATCAGGCCAAACACGCCGGCCGAGATCAGGTCGTCCAGTTCAACCCCGTCCGGCAACCGTGCCCAGATCCGCTCGCCGTTGTACTTCACCAACGGCAGGTACATTTCCACCAACCGGTTACGCAGTTCCTGATTGGACATGTCCCCCTTGAATTCAATCCAGAGTTGCTCAACACCGGGAGCAAGAGTGGTTGCCATGCATTCCTCCGTGATGGCGCTTCGGTGCGCCGGTTGCGTGAGTTCCTTCTCGGCAAATCTTTTTCGGCATTTACCTCTGTCGGGCGTGGCCGACTATCGGGCAAAACCTTCGCTTACGCCTCTCTGCTGACAAGTCGCCTCGTGTTTACGTTTACGTGGCCTCCGCGGAGGCCGACGGCGAAGTCTCTGCCGACTCGTCTGCCGCCAGTTCGTCAAGTATCCGCCCGCGCACCGAGTCTTTGACGATCCGCTCGGCCAACCACCCGACCACGTATCCGATCACGCCAAACGTCAACAGGCTCAAACAGGCGAGCCACAGGACCGACCCAACTGCGCCGTCGTGAACCATGCCACGAGCCACGGAAGTCAGGAAGGCGAGCAGCCCGAGGATACCGGCGTATAGGTGTGCCACGAGTACGTCCTTAGGTAGCCGTCAAACTCACCCCAACTACTCCAGATTGACAGCACATCGACTGCCGACAGTCTTCTTTACTCTATCGGCCGGACGTGACTCAGGGTTGAAACGATTTTTCCGTTTTTTCCAGTTTTGTGGATCTCCGGGGTTTTGAGTATCGGGGTTTCGAGTTTCGGGGGCAGGAGATGGACGCTGACACGGGTGGTTCGTTCGATGATCTTGCGGGGAGGAGTTTTCAGTTATCGGTTATCAGTAGTCAGTTTTCAGTTGTAAAAGCCTGCCGATTGCATCGGCGGGATCCCACCGATGCAATCGGCGGGCTTTTCTGCGATGATCATTGCGGCCCGGAAACGTTAGCTCTCTCTCTCCATATCCAACACCAACCGTGCCATGCGTCGGGGGTCGGCCGTTTCGATGTCGTCGGGCACGTTCTGTCCGTTGGTTAGGTAGCTCAACGGCAGCTTGCTGGAGTAGATCAGCGGCAAAACGCTGCCTAGAGTGGTGGCCTCGTCGAGCTTGGTCAACAAGAGGGCCGTGGTGCCGACCGCGGCGAACCGCTGGGAGGTCTGTTCCAGGGTTCGCGACCCGGTTACGCTGCTGAGCACCAGATGAACCTCGTCGACGTTCGCTTCGCCGAGCAGCGAGCGAAGCTCCTGGATCTTCACCTCGTCCCTGGGGCTGCGTCCGGCAGTGTCTAAGAGGACCAGATCGAGGTTGCTGAACTGGTCGACCGCCTCTCGCATCTCGCGGGGCGTGGAGACGACTTGCATCGGCAGGTCGATAATGTCGGCGTAGGTCCGCAACTGTTCGACGGCCGCAATGCGATAGGTGTCCACGGTGATCAGCCCGACGCGACATCTCTCTTTCAAACGATAGTTGGCCGCCAACTTGGCGATCGTGGTCGTCTTGCCCACACCGGTCGGCCCAACCAGAGCCACTATCCGGCGGCGGCCGGGTGTGACGGCGATCGGACCGGTAACGGCAATGTCGGCTTCGATCATCTTTGCGATTCGGGCCTTCAGCAGCATCGGGTCGGCCAGTTCGGCGGTGGGAACTTCGTCGCGGATCCGCTCGACCAACTCCCGGGCGAGATCCTCGCTCAGTTCGCAGTCGAGCAGTTCGGTAAACAGCCGGAAGAGTTCCTCGGGCAGGTCGTGACGTCCATTATCGGGCGCTCGGCGGCAGAGTTCCTTGACCATCGACTGCAAGTGACTCAGTTGGGTTTGCACTTCGTCGGAGACGGGTGGCGCTTGATGGGGCCGTGGCTCGGGCACCGGCGGCGGTGCGTACGGCTCGGGCGGCCTGTCTTGCGATGCGAATCGGCTGGGAACGTGTACGTCCAGCGAGGCCGTCACCTCGATCCGGCGCGGCCCGCGAATCCACCCAAACAAGTGACTCGATTGGACTTCCCGCGTGTGCAGCACGGCCGCGTCCGGTCCCAATTCGCGGCGCACCAGCGCCAACGCATCGTGCATCGTTGCGGCTCGGTAGGTTTTTAGTTCCATGGCTCGGTAGGGGTTAGGGAATTTCAGATTTCAGATTTCAGATTTGGGATTTCGGATTTGGGGTCTGCGGTTTTCGGAATGTGGAAATTTGCTTCCTTCTCCCCCACCCGTTTAGCGGTCGCCGGCACGGCGACCCACTCCCCACTCCCCACTCCCCACTCTCCACTCACTCCTATCCGGCATCGGAAATCATGGCGACCGAATCAATCGTCGTGTCGCGGGTGATCTCGTTGTAGCTGAGCACGATAAGCTGTGGCAGGTGGGGCGTGGTCATCTGTTTCAATGCGGCGCGGATCTGCGGACTGACCAGTACGACGGGTGAATGGTTGGCCGTGACCAGCTTCTCGATCTCGGCGGAAATCAACCGGCTGGTCGTCTCCACCGCCTGCGGCGACATCCGAATGAACAGCCCGTGCTCGTTGTGGTCGAAACCGGCACGGATCCCGTCTTCCAAGGCCGGGTCGAGCGTGACGACCTTCAGCCGGTTTTCGTTGTCGCGATACTTAGTGCAAATTGCCCGGGCAAGCCGGTGACGCACGTATTCGGTCAGCAGGATCGGGTCCTTGGTCCGCGTGGCGTAGTCGCCGAGCGTTTCCAGGATGGCGCTCAACTGGCGGATGGGTACGCCCTCGCGGAGCAGCATCTGCAAGACCTGTTGCACCTCGGCCAATTTCATCGCGTTGGGGATCAACTCGTCGACGACGGCCGGCGAGGTTTGCTTCAGCTCGTCGACCAGATGTTTCGTGGCGTCGCGGGTGAGGATCTCGTCGGCATGGCGGCGGACCGTTTCGGTCAGGTGCGTGGCGATCACGCTACCCGGCTCGACCACCGTGTAGCCGAACATTTCGGCCTGATCGCGGGAGCCACCCTGAATCCAGACGGCCGGTGTGCCGAAGGCCGGGTCCTTCGTGTCAATCCCGCTAACTTTACCGGTCGTTACACCCGAGTCGATCGCCAGGAACATGTCCGCATGGACGGTGTCTTCGGCCACGGTCATGTCGGCGATCTTGATGCGATACTGGTTCTGATCCAGACGCATGTTGTCGCGGATGCGGACCTTCGGCAGAATGATGCCGACGTCGGAGGCCACGTTCTGGCGAACCCGTTGGATTCGTTCGAGCAGATCGCCGCCGCGCCGCGGATCGGCCAGCCGGATCAGCCCCACGCCGACCTCCACCTCCATCGGATCGATGGTCAAGTAGTCTTCGATCCGCTGCTCGGCCGGCTTGGCGGCCTCGGTCCGCTGCTTGGTGTCGGCCGAGGTCTGGGCCTGCTTCGCCTGCCGCGAGATGTTGACGGCAATCAGTATGCAGCCGCCGCCGATCAGCAGCAGGGGGACCTTGGGCAGGCCGGTGAAGATCAATACACCCAAGAAGCCGGCCGCCACGATCAACGCTTGCGGCCGGGAAAAGAGTTGGTGGAGCAACTCGCGGGGCAGGTTCGCCTGCCGGCTGCTGCGGGTGACCAATAGACCGGCGGCCAACGAGATCAAGAACGCGGGGATCTGGCTGGTCAGACCGTCGCCGATCGTCAGCGTCGTAAACAACTTGGCCGCCATGCCGATCGGCATGGTCGGTTGTTGGACGGTGCCGATCACCAGACCGCCCACGATGTTGATCAGTGTGATCACGATGCCGGCGATGGCGTCGCCGCGGACGAACTTGCTGGCACCGTCCATGGCTCCGTAGAAGTCGGCCTGGGCGGTAATCTCCTCGCGGCGCCGCTGGGCCTCCCGCTCGTCGATGATCCCGGCGTTCAGATCGGCGTCGATGGCCATCTGGCGGCCGGGCATGCCGTCCAGGGCAAATCGGGCAGCCACCTCACTGATTCGCGTGGCTCCCTTGGTGATCACAATAAACTGGATCAGCACGATGATCGAAAAGATGATCAGCCCCACCACGATGCTGCCGCTGGCTACCGTCTCGCCGAATACCCTGATCACCCCGCCGGCGGCGTCCAGGTCGTCCGTCTTCGCCTGCGTGAGGATCAATCGCGTCGTGGCCACGTTCAGCACCAATCGAAACAACGTGGTGGCCAGCAACAGCGACGGAAAAACACTGAACTCCAGCGGCGTGCGGACGTAGATCGTCGTTAGCAGCATAATCACGGCGATCGTGATATTGGCCGCCAACAACGTGCTCATCAGGGCGGCCGGCAATGGAACGATAATCACCAGAAC
>SDBT01009399.1_pt1 | contig 15854 bp, 36 predicted proteins | sample 2277101 | NCBI WGS metagenome assembly SDBT01 (sample SAMN10404973, study PRJNA504765) | marine sediment metagenome | isolation source: marine sediment core GS10_PC15, 103 cmbsf | place: Arctic Ocean: Southern Knipovich Ridge | collected 2010 | reverse complement strand
GGCTCGGCATGGGTCAGGAGAGGATGGGATAGTCGCGGCGGCTTGAACCGACGTAAAAGGGCCAGTCGCGAAGGCTCGGAATGGAACAGCGCTGGTCAGGTCCGTCGCCGTGAAGTGGTGTGAAATGGGAAGAACAGTCGCATTGGCAGGAAAAGGCTCGGTGCAGCTGGGCTTGTCGCGTTGGCACGGAGAAGATTGGCGCGGCTTGTCGCAGCGGTTGGACAGCGATTGGCGTAGCGTGGTCAGTCGCACCGGCTCGGCCTGGCATGTCGCAGAATCGGGCAGGGCAGTCGCAGGGACTAGGTGTGAGGTGAGTAGGCCCGGAACGAATGGACGCGTCTCGATTCGGCCAGTCACAGCGAATCGACTTGGAGAGAGTTGGCCGGGCTCGTCGCAGTGGTTTGTCGTGTAGCGGCTTGGCGTGCCGTGGGTCGGCATGTCGTAGCGACATGACCGGAGCAGACAGGGCTCGTCGCATCGGCATGGAGAGCGTTGGTCTGGGGAGTCGCATCGAGAGGGCGTGTATCGGCGGGGCCCGACTCGTCGCATCGAATAGGATTGAAACGCGCGAGTGGGATAGTCGCACCGAGTCGACGTGTATCGGCCGGATCCGGTTCGTCGCAACGGCAAGGTGGGGTGCGGTTCGGCTCGCATGGGCTAGTCGCAACGGCTGGACGTGAGATGACTTGGCATGTCGCGCGGAAATGACACGTCCCGTGTCGACTCGGCATGTCGCACTGTCTTGGCGTGGCCGGGGTAGTCGCGTGGAATTGAACGGGCGAGACGGAAACCGGAAAGTCGCACTGGTGCGGCTTGTCGCGGACATGTAGCGTGTCGGTTGGTCGCAACGGAGCGGTACGACCCGAAGAGAACCGGGTAGTCGCAACGGAGTGGCGTGATCGAGTCTGGCATGTCGCAACGAATGGAAATGGCGTGGTCCAGCTCGGTATGTCGCGTTGGGTAGTACTGGCTCGACCCGACAGTGGCTAAGCTTGTCGCTGCGGCGTGGCTCGGGCCGATGTGGATTGGCTAGTCGCAAAGACTTGTTCCGAACAGTCGCGGTGCGACGTGTCACTTTGTTTTGTGGTGGACACTCCAAAGGACCATGAGAAGTCCAAGACACAGGTAGGCAATGCTGTTGCAGGCTAGGGAAACTAGTTCCATTAGTTGTCCGGAATCGGTTTTGGGTGAATGGTCACTTCAACCAGACATAGTACTCCGCGTACGTGGGCCGCACATCTCCATGTTCCGTCGGCCATTTTCCACGCCGCACCAAGATATTCGATACCGTGGACAGCATCGACGTAGCCATGGACGTCTATTTGTTCGTCTTCAGCTTTCTTTTCGACAGGAGCATTCTCCAGCGGGTTGCGCGCGATAACTACCTCGCTACTACGCCACTGCTCGTAGTTGTCGCCGAGTCTGTGGTCCATCTCCTTTTCCGTCTCACCGTGCAAGTGTGCATCCTTGACGATCATCGAATAGAACGTTTGCCAGAATTCACGGAGGTCCTCGTCTGGGTGTTTGTACCCGACGATCTCGGCTGCGTGCATGAGGTGCAACTGGAAATGGTGAGGCAGCTCGTCAACATGACGAAGATACTCCCCACAATAGCCCTCTATGTGAGACCCGTGGGGACACGGGCCCGCGAATGAACCGCCTCCTTCGGCGTAGGCGTCGGTAATAATTTCACCGCTCAAACCGTCCTTGAGAATGCAGCGACGATACCAACGAAGCAGCACCTTCACAGGATGGTCTTTCATTATTCCGTCGGGACCACGTACCGCTGCGAGTAATACGCCTTGTTGCATTAGTGTCAAACACATTACCCAAGGCTGTAGAACAGAGTTTTCTACACGATGATCGGTCATCAAAGCTCCTTTTCCCAAGGGCGCCATTCTCCTTTTCAGTAGAACTGTTTTTGTCCTTTACGAGTTCGAACGCACGGATCGTCGTCGTCTTTCGTCACACGAAAACGGGGAGGACGTGGTGGAGGCCACTTTGGTTCTGGTTTTTTCTTCTTCGGTGGCTTGTAGGGTTTTCGTTTCACCAATTCTGACGGCTGCATCTGTAGCGTTGGGCACAAAGTACACAGTTGTTGGCCGAGAGGTTCGCCGTACGTGTCCCTTTCTATACAAGCCAATCGAATGTAGTGACCGCAGTCTAAGAGCAGCCACCAGTCTTTGCGGAGGCGCCTACGCGGCCATAGTACTTGTCGGTGTTGCACGATTATCGACTCACGGTGTCATTTTCCTCGCCGGCGGGATGCCCCATTTCTGGAGCTTACGCCATAGCGTGTTCGCGCCGATACCTAGTGCTTTGGCTGTTTGCGTGCGATTGCCGTCGAAGCGCTTTAGAGCCCAGAGGATGTATTCCTTTTCGATCTGAGCCAGAGGTTGGACTCGTTCACTCTCCGGGAACAGCACTGACGATCTCCTCGCTCACTTTTTCCCAATGCGTCACCATGTGCGGAAACTTGTCCCCTGGGAAAGTCGAACACCACTCATAACCATCCGGCGCTTCGTGTTCAGCGCGCCATTTGCACGCTTCGCAGGACCAAGTCTCGTCGTCGCTACACCACGAGATGTCGTCTCTCCCGTAGCCCTTCGAAGCCGGGTTGGTTCTCGCGTTGGCCAAGATGTAGCCGACTTGGCACGTTGCTGGCTCACCACAAGCGGAGCACTCGCGTCGAACGAGTTCTTCTACTGTTGTGCGTATGTCACCTATTTTTGCGGTCATGATGTTCCTTTGTTCCTCTGTGCATGCAGAGCGTCTTGGCAATCCATAAACTCAACCACCCCGTGACTCTCGACGCTCATTTCACATATGGGACAGGGCTTCGTCGGGTCTAGGGGCATTCCCCAATTGTCGAGGTCACTTGACGCCAATGGGTCTGCGTACTCAGGCAAGTTGGACTCCAGCGCATCGGCGACGCGTTTCGGTATGCAACCAGCCTCATCGATGATGTTGATGAGGGCGATCGCTAGCGCTGCTGTTTGCAGGAGTCGTTTCTTCAGTTCGACGTGCGCGTGCGGGTTGTCCTCAGCAATTGCGTCGATCTTGGCAATGCGCTTGCGGAACATCCGCCGCCACTCCTCGAGGCCCCACGAGCAGTTTGCACCGCCCCAGAGCATTGTTTGGACTTGGCGCGCTGAGATGATGACACCACGAAGAATCTCTTCCTCCTCAGTAAGTGCTGTGTTCACATACGCGTCGACGTCTTCAATACTCATCGTGTGCTCCTGGTTAGGTTTGTCGCATTGGCGGGGAGAGAAACGGCTGGGCTGGACGAGGAAAGGCTCGGCTTGTCGCATTGGCACGACAGGGGCGCGGAGAGACTCGGCTCGTCGCATTGGCGTGGCTTGACAGGGCCAGGTCCGGGCCGTCGCATCGAGTCGCGCGGAGTCGCACAGGTTCGGTTAGTCGCACTAGTGTGGTTTGATAGAGCGAGGTCCGGGATGTCGCACAGAGTCGTCTGGGTTCGACGCAAATCGACGCATCGCACGGGCGTGTATAGGCTCGAAAGGTGCCGACGCGACAAGGCTCGTCGCATCGAACGGGGCCAGCTTGGAGCGCCTAGGTCCGTCGCACTGAGTTGGTCGGGTGTGATGAGGCTTGAACTGGCATGTCGCACCGAATGGGCCAGGTGGGTCTGGGGCAGGCTTGTCGCTCCGAACCGAAAAGGAGTGAATTGGGAGGTCGCTCGGACGAGGCGCGAAAAGAATTGGGCAGGCTTGTCGCACGGGAGTGAAACGAACTGGGTAGGCTTGTCGCGTTGGGACGAAACGGATCGACGAAGCATGGCTCGTCGCATCGAGTAGGTAGGAATAGTGTGGGCTTGGGCAGTCGCATTGGTATGCATTGACGCGGAATGGATCGTCGCTCTGACATGCCGTAGCTGGGCGCGTGTAGGTCAGTCGCAACGAACTGTGAAGGAACGGCATGTCCCGGCCTGGCTTGTCGCAACGAATCGTAAAGGATCGGCGTGTGCAGGCTCGGCTCGTCGCAGTGAGTTGGGTAGTTCCGGCGAGAGAGGACTTGGATCGTCGCAGTGACGTGGATAGGAGTGGCAAGGTAAGTCGCACGGGACTGGAATGGGCCGTCGCGTTGGTTCGAGCGGAGTGGGCAGGGTGTGTTCCGGCGAGGCCAGTCGCACTGAGCGGTAATGAACGGGAAAGTGTAGGTCCGTCGCAGTGGATGGGAACAGCTTGGCCTGGTTTGTCGTCGAAAAAAAGAAGCAGAGGAGGAGCTACACCGATGCTCCTCCTCTGCGAACGCGGGGATGTGGCTTACTCGCCTACGGCTGTGAGGACGGGGGCGTCACCTTTGAGTTCCTGCATGTCGAGGATATCGAACTTGCCGTATCCTTGACTGCGGCACGCGCCGAGGCCGTGCTCCGAGAAGTGAACCAGAGTCGTCGCTAGAAGTTTTGGAGACAACTCTTTGAACGCTCTCTCCGCCATGACAATGTCGAAGGTGAGTTCAGTTTGTACGACGTACTCGTGGCGCTTGATCGCGCTGATGCGTCCGGAGGGACCTGTGGTCTGGGCGATTGCGGTGTGAATCTCCTCGTAGGGAGCTTCGCCCAAATAGACCCAATCCCATTCGATGGGCGCGGAGTCGGGTGGCGGCACACTTCGGACGAAGGTCAACTCTGCGAGCCGACCACGACTGCCCCGTTGGGACTGAGTGAAACCCTGCGCAGTCCAGTTCTCTTTCAGTCCCGCTTTGATGTTGTTCGAGGGGAGCCAGATTCCCTCTTTGTTCGGGCGCCGATGAAATTCGCAGAGACCCTCGTCTCGAGTTTCCTCGATGATCTCTTCTTTTTCTTTCCGAGTGGTCTGGGACATTCTCTCCTCACGGAGAGCTTGGACCGTGGGCTCGATACCCAGCTTCTTGGCGCGAGCGGCAACCATAGCTTCCGCGGCGTCGAGCTGTGCGGGCTTGCCGGCGAGGAGCCATTCTCGCATCTGGATGACGATGCGGAAGGTGTGCCAGTGGTTTTCCTCGACTTCGTGGATCAGCTTCATCCAGTCGATGGGCTTCCTGGGCGCGATGGTTACGATAGAGTTTGCTTTGCTTTTGTCTTTGTCTTTCTTGGTCATGTGATTCCTTGCAAGGATATGGGGATCGCAAACGCGTCCCCTTGGTTTGCGTTGAACCGTTCATGAAAAAGCAAGTCTCCTTGCGTGATGCAAGAAGCTCTTTCACATATTCTTATACCTGCGTTTCGGATTGAATCGTTAATTAGTCCATACCTGCCATGTCCTACCAAACGCCGCTCTACCAAACACCGCCCCGCCAAGCCTGCCGGACCAGACCCTACCGAACCTTGCCTCGTCCAACCCAACCCCTTCTGACCTTACCTGCCGTGCCGCACCCCGCCTCGCGATACCGCACCCGTTCAAACCCAACCTGGCCTGCCGAACCACGGCCTGTCCTACGGAGCCTGGCCCCGCCGTACCGAGCGTTGCCTAGCCTAGCCTGCCGGGCCACACGTTGCCCTACCGAACCTTGCCTTTCCGAACGCAGCATTACCGAGCCTGCCCGACCGAACCGGTCCATACCCTACGCTGCCCGGCCCCACCATACAAAGCCTGCCGAACCCAGCCGCTCCGGGCCGAGCCTTGCACTGCCTAGCCCAGCACAGCCGTACCTAGCCTGCCTCACCACGCCTAGCCGCACCCGGCCCGACACTGCCGAGTCCAACCTAGCCTGCCGTACCGATCCTGGCCGCTCCCAGCCTGACCATACACGGCCCTGCCATGCCCAGTCTGCTTCGATCATTCCTCCGTAAAGGTGTCGAAGCTTATTCGCAACTCTTCGAGCAGTTGGACGTAGCGCTCGGGTGCAGTGCCACGTTCTAGCCACTCTTCAGAGCTGCAAAGCGCTTGTTCGATACGCTTGATAGTCGAGTCTAAGTACTGGATGAAGATGGCGTCGTGTTGAGCAGCGTCGGGGGCAATTACCCGCATGCCCGTGTGCGTTTGCGTTTGGCCGTCTTCATCAGTGTCTCGAACGTCGTTGATTGCAACGAACATTTTACGAGGCTTACGCGGACGAACGTCAGCCTCGATAATACGCACACTGTTGATGAGCTTCTGTGTTCGTTCGAGCCAATGGGAGTGCGCGGCAGACGCAACGTCCCAATTATAGAATCGCCGGAGAGGGTGGTCTTCGTCGGCGAGGACTTCTTCAAGAACGATCTCTTTGCTCAGTGCACGCAGATTACTGATCTGGTGAGCGCGTGCGATGCGCAGGAGTTCCTGACCTAGAAAGGGGGCGTCCTCCGTTCTGATCGGAGCCCCCTTGGCTTTTTCGAATCTCATGCGGCTTTCTTACTGCGGCCGATCGCGGCGTTGATGGCGTTTCCCGCGCCCTTGGGGACTTTGCCACCCGTATCGAGCACTTTGCTGGCGGCGCGCAAGAAGGCCTCCGGAATCACGGGGTGTTTTTCCGCGTGTCGACACTCCTTCAAGATGCTGTCGACTTCCGATGCATCCACATGCTGGATGCTGAAGCAGCCCATCTCACCGGGACTCCCTGCGGAGGGGCGCCAGTCACAGAGGCCCACTGCATCGCCGGCGGCTTCGACGGCCATGAGGACCTTGTCGATGGGGAGACGTTCGTGAGGAAAGCGTAGGACGCATTTGAGCGACCACTCATCGTACATAGGGCGGGCACGCACGTCCGGTTTCTTGTTACGGCCGCCGACACTGACGAGACGGATGTCCATGTGCTCCGTGCCGATAATCGGTGCAGTCTGGCCCATGACGCGCAGGAAACGTCCCAAGTCCGTTTTGGTGACGGCTTTCTTGGTGGGAAGGGCACCGTCCAGGAAGCAGCGCTTGAGAATACGGCAGGGGATGACCGCCGTTCCTTTGACGTTGCGGTAGAACGCTTCTCCGTACTCTGCCGTGATGTCCTTGTTCTCCTGGGGGATGTCGTGACCGGTCATCTTGCCGATCATTTGCATCATCGCCTTTTGTCCCCAAGCATGCATGAGGATGGGGGACGCGCTGATGAGCAGGAGAGGCATCAGGGAGTAGGCGTCCCTTTGTATGTAGTACTTTTCGAGGTGATCGATACGTTTGGTCGTGACCCCCGACGCTACGGCGGGCTTCGTCTTCGCACGTGTCTTCCTCTTCGCAACGGTCTTCTTCTTCGGGGTGGTTTTCCTTGCTCGTGTAGCTGCCATGTCGTTTGCTCCCGGGGTACAATTGTCCCCTGTAGTTTGGTGGTGTTATAATCGCGTACTTCATCTGTTTCGTTAGTTGGAATCCTCCTTTGTAATAAGAGAAAGAGAGCTAGAGTGTCTGCTTTCTTTTACCCGTTTTCCGGGGTGGTTTCGTCTTCGTCGGCTTCGACGATACGAGTGAAGTAGTGCTCGTGGTCGAGGTTGATGCTGGCGCCGCTCTCGGTTTTCTCAGCACGCCGTTCGGTCATGGGACCCATGCGCTTGGCGACGAGTTCCTTCTGGTCGTCGGTCGCTTCTTTGACGATTTCTACGTAGTACTGTTTCATGCCTTGTTCCTTTTGTGTAAACGTTCGATGACTTCTTCGATGAGTGCTGACTGTGTCGACAAGATGTTCTTGTCACCCCAGACGTGATTGAGAAGAAGGTCAGCGAGTTCGACGTCTGTTTTTTTCTCGAGTGCATTCGCTGCGTCGCAAGAAGTGACAAGCTCCTTCCAGAGCGCAGCTTTCTGTTCAGCAGAGGGTTCGGGACGTACCGTGCGACGGTCCTTAGGAACTCGGGCCGGGCGTCGTGGGCACCAGTACGACGTTTCCCCTGTTGATGGAATGTATCTCTCGGGACGCGGAAGACCAGAGCGAAGAAGACACGTTCCGACTTCCCCGATACCTGTCATTGCCTCGGTGCGGTAATGACGGCACTGTCCCTCGGGAGCGACGCACACAGTTTTGGTTGTCTTGAGTGTTACGAACAGGGGTCCGTCGGGCATTTCGTTCTGTTCACTCATGAGGCGCTTCCTGACGCACGTTACGGCGTTTCGCGGGAACATTTTTGGGATAGAGAGGACAGTGGGGAGGCGTTTTTCTGTGGTCCAGAAACTCATCCACAGTGCGCTCGGGGTGCGTGCAGGTTAAGTTGGCTTCGCTCTTTGTTGCGTCACGCCATCGTCGCTCGAGCCAACGACAGTCCCCTTCTTCGGTGTAGCAATGCACCGTGGTTTTTTGAACCGTGACGAGTTGAGGTCCGTCGGTCTGTTTGGTCATCGCTTACCTCCGTTTCTTTTTGCGCACCTTGGCTTTGGGGAGCGTTAGTGGTTTGGTGGTGTCGAAACAATCACGCGGAAGGAGAAGACGTTCTTCTTCCTTCTTGTCGCGTATCCACTGCAAAATCAGCCATGTCACACTAGCCGACACAGACGCGATCAAGATGCGAGCAGGATGTATGAACCATTCGAGGATGTCCATAGCTACCCCCACTCCAACGCTTGTCGACGCGGATCAAATTCTTCGGCGTGTTGCAAGCAGCGGACCTTCTTCAATTTCAGATGCCCAGCGTTGTCGTACTCGTAGAGGTGTCCGCTGGTCCACGTTTCCCAGTCGGGGTCCTTCTGCATCTCGACGTGGACATCACGTTCGAGGGGCTGTACTTGAGCACAGCCGCAGACGCCGCAAACGCCGGGGCTCGGCTTACGGTGAGGCATTTAGCCCTCCTTAATACGGATTTCTCCGCAGCCCATCTGTGCAGCCTGCGCCAATTCATTGTAGGTTTTCTCGAAGTCACACTTGGTACAGTGATAGAAACCGTTTGCACGTAGTTCCCACTCGTGGTCTTTCCACTCTGAGCATGAGGAGAATTCGACGTCGATCGCTTCCTCGTCCCCTGTGGGCACGTCCTTCCACGCCTCCCGCTGCCACTGCTTGATGGTGGCGTCGAGGCGCCGCAGGAGGGCGACGACGTATCCTCCTTGGAGTCCAGCGAGGTTGTAATCCGTAGGCAACGCGTCAAGTTCTAGGCGCAACTGTTCGAGTTCTTTCGCGTCGAGTACTGCACTATTTTTGGGAACCACTCGTCGCTGAAAGTGTTCGTCGCCTTCGAGATGGAACTTGATCTCGTCTTGGGCGTGGCTAAGGACATGCTTGACGTTGCTGCGGAGATCCTCGAGACGAAGAGGCAAGTCTTCGTCGTAATCAGTGATGACGAACTGAGCGTAGATGATGCGGGGACTCATGATGACCGTGCTTTGTTGTAAAGGGCCGCCCGTTTCCCCGCTGCCTCGAGTTCGTCGATACGGTTTTTGAGACCTTTGACCTCGTCGTCGTATTCAACTTCCAATGTCCCGAGTTGATCACACAGGTCGTCGACGTTCTCACAGAAACAGTCTCCCTCGAGACATTCCTGACAAAGGCCAATGCGGCGTAAGGTGAGGAGAGGAATGTCAGGTGTGGAACTGATGTGAGACGATCGGACTTTGGCTTTACAACAGAGGCACTCTTCGTAGAACCTGGTGTGTGATTTTCCTCCCATGGTTACCTCGGGTGATTTACGTAGTACCGTATGATAGTGTGGTCGAGTTCGACGACGTTGCCCGGTTCCTCTTTGCCAGAGTCATACCACTCGTCGGACGTTTTCCACATACAGTTGACTCCCTTTAGTCCGGTGACGAGTTGTCCATAGGCGTCGTAGAGCGACTCGGCGTCGATATCGAAGCAAACAATGAGACGGTAACTGAGCATGGTTACTCCTCTCCAGCGAACTCGGCGTTGCAACGCATCTTCGCTGCGTGGAACACGCTGACGGGTACGGGGTGTCTTCGGGCACAGGGGGCGCAGAACTCTTCCTTGCAGTACTTCTGACCTTCCGCGTGAAAATACTGGCACTTGGGGCACCAGCGGTTGACGGCCAGCTTGCGTCGACGAGCTTCTTTCATGAGGTACTTGTAGGCGGGGTAGAGTTCCTCGACCTTGCGGTCCCCCAGCTCACAGGCGACCTCATCGGGCATCTCTATCTCGAGTCGACTGGCAAAGGCGATCTGGCCGACGGCCTCACTGAATTCAGCACGGCGTAAGAAATGGATCGTGTTGAGGAGGTGCGTGTTGGACATGTTGCAGTAGCGGATTTCTCGGCCGTTCGCAGTGCTCCAGGTCTTTTTTCGAGCTGGGTCACGTGTAGTCTCGCGGAGCGTACGGAGTTCCTCTTCAGCGTCGCTTCGGAGTTTGTCTTCGAAGCTGTGTTTCTTCAACATTATGTCCCTTCATGGAGGACCTCAATTGTGTCCCCGGTTTTGCGGATGACTTCGTGTTTGTGTGAGAGGACGATTTCCCCTTCGGGCGTCTTCAGAAACTCCTCGATGCACGTTCCGTGGATACCTGCGTCCCACTCCTCGACGAAATGGTCACACCCGGTTTTGCCGCATTGCCAGCAGCGGTCGTTCTCGAGTCCCGTCATGGGGTAGATTCCACCGCAAGGCATCGCTACTCCTTCTCCGGGACGAGTTCCCAACTGTAAACGCCTCCGGTGAGCCGCTTGGCTTGAACCTTTCCTCCTATTTCAAGGGCACGAAGTCTCCCCCGTTCCGGCGTGGTGAAGGCGAACGTCGCGACAGGGCCTCTGGCCAGCTTGGCCAAGAGTCGTTTTTCAGCTGCTTTCTGTCGGAGCGTTTTTTCTTGCGGGGACATCGTGTTTCCTCATTTCAGTTTGCGTTGTATGTTTGCCCATCCAATACGTAACGGACTTTCCCGCACCTGGGAGAGATGGGGTGTCTACCAAGTAACACGGACACGCATGGTTACACGTCCAGTTATCGTTGTTTCGCGGATGGCCGCAGGCAAATTCATCTGCGGCGGCGACGTCCAGACACGTAGTGTAATTGGCGCAGTCATGGGCACGCGTGGTTCGTCCGACGTCCAGCCTCTTGTTCGACTGATATGCAGCAGTGCTAACACTCGCGTCCTGTGTGGTGATGCGCAACCAACGTTGCGTGGTTTCGAACATGAGCGCTCTTATGAGTGAACGATGGTGAGGCTGTACAGTAACTGGTCCTTCATTGCATCGTCGAATATACTGCAGCCTCTCGTGACGAGACAAAACGGTTAACTGAGGGCGTTCTTTGAAGAGACCGCTGTGTCTGCTAAGCATCCACACAAGGTCTCGATATTCGATTACGCCTTGCCATGTTCGCGCTAGCGTTCTTTTGCACAGAGGTTCTTCGTCCTCGTTTTTGCAGTCGTTGGACGTGTTCTTTTGTTCACATCCTTTTTCGATCTGCAGCATGTTTTACCCTCCAATCAGAGGTATTTGATGATAGGGTTCCCCCCTATGTGGTTGCTAATAGCTCTATCTTTACTCGGTAAACCAGAGGTTTGTAACTCCACCATCTTCGGCATGGAAGGCGATCACCTCGCGGGAACACGTGCCCGACTACTTCGGCGTCCCGTCGATCCCGCGGTCGACATGGGGATCGCCCACAGATCGCTGCCATTGGGCAGCCTCGTTGTAGTGGAGATTCCTGCGAGAGGGACCTGGGCTTTCGCAGTAGTGATCGACCGAGGTCCCTATGGACGCATCCGTCCACAGGGGGCACCTTGTCCCAAAGAGCTTGGCGGCAAACGACTTAACGATGGACGTTGTTGGGTCAATGGGGCCCATGAATACCGAATATGTCGAGCCAAGGGCATCTACCCGCTCAAGGAGAGTTGCTACTACAAAGGCTCCTCTTGGAGAGGCGGCGTCGATACAACACCCGCGTTAGCCGCTGCGCTGAATCACGACGGATGGGAACGTGTACGCGTACGTCGTGTCCGCGGAATCATGTTCTCGAGGAAACAGTTACTCGCCCTCTGGGGCTGGGGAAACACTTAGCCGTTCCGGGCTCGTGATGTTGTAGGTCACCATCACCTTGACGGTGAATTCGTGATCGCACGTTTCACAGAGAACGCTGTACTCGTCGTGCTCGGCCCAGATTTCATAGTCCTCCGCCTCGTAGGGATCCCAGTGTGTGCCGCACTTCGGGCACCGGACGTACTTCTCGTGGTCACACTCGTCCGTGGTTAGCAGGTCTTTGCATTCAAAGCAGAGCTGGCGCCCTCCCTTTGGGTAGGTGATGCCGCGCTCGCACTGCCAACAGGTTTCTCCGTTTGCCACGGTAGCGGCACGATAGGCCGTCCAGTCCACTGACCCGTCGGAACAATGGTGGTCGTCCATGTTGACACGAGGATGGCTCATACCCAGCTCTCCACGATCACAGGGTCGTCGTTCGGGTCTCGAGGGATGCAGATACGCCCCGGTCGAATCTCCGTGCGAGCGTCCTCGAGGGTCATGAATTCTGTGTGAAAGAGGCTCTTGAGCACTTGGCCTCCCGCCGTGATCATGTGTTCCCGCACGATGAAGAAGTCGGGATAGTCCGTGGGGTGGTCGTAAATGACCCACATTGACAGCGCGTTCGTTTGGTCTTGTCCCATGGGTCACCTGTTCGCCGTGAGTGTGGCGCCGTCGCGAAAGGTTTCGAGGATCTTGGTATCACCGCACTTCGGGCAACAGGTCACGTAGCTCGTGAAGACCTCTGCACTGCGGTACGTGGCTTTGCCTTCCCAAATGTGACGACAATCGCCACACGTGAATGTACTTTGTCCCTGCTTTTGACGCCGTATCCAGTACAACATACCCAAGGTGCCTCCTTGGTCTTGAATCTTTGCCAGCGGCACGTCTTTCAAGACCTCGTCGATCAATTCTTCGACGCATTGATTGGCCACACGACACATCGGATGATTTGGGTTTTCTACTGGCGCTGCGAGTAGGCGCTCAGCCACATCTAGTGCGACCAACTCCAAGAAGGTCGGTGAACGCAGTCGCGACGGTCGTGGTTTGAATCCCATCTCAGCCTTTCTTGCGCCGCTCCCGCTGGTACTGACGGAGGTAACGCAGGTGTTCATAACAACGCAAACGGCCCTCTACGACAGCGTTGCCGCAAACGACACAGAGATCCTGTGCACGGAACGCAGCGGAACGCAGCGTCATGGTTTCTATGAATTTCTTGAGAGTCTCTTCGCGGTTTTTTCGGTTCCGGTTGCGACAGAAGACTGAACAGTACTTCCGCAGTTTCCCTGCGCCGACTTTGGCGTAGGTAACGACTTTGGAGCAGGGCTTGTAGGCGCAGGTGTAGGTGACCATTCCCATTAGGTCATTCTCCTTGGGTTGATGTGATTGCGGTACGCCATTGAGCGTTCCGGTCGTCGCAGATTTTCTGTGCCGACTCTTTGTTTTTGAAGTGACCGAGCTTACGCCGGCACGGCATTCGGTTGTCCACGATGGCGAAGCCACCGCGTTTTCGAACGACGTAAAATCTCACCTTGTCGCTATGCACGTGAGGCACGTGAGCACTTGTGACTCTGTCCGATTCACAACGGGAAAGTAGTGGCCACAGGCAGTTCGCCAAAGGTGAATGCGAGTATAGATCGCATGGTGTACGAGTCCATCCGGAGACTGGAGAAGCCGAGGTTCGCGAACGTCGGGAGCCGTATGCGCCTCTTTCTTCACCAGACGCAGCGCCTTTTTTGCGACTTTCCGCAGTTCGATTGGATTTTTGACGATGAACTCATTCAGGTAGTCGTTCTTCGTCTTGATTACGTGTTCGTAATACCCTCCCCACGACGCCTCGAGTGTTGGGTATTCGTACGGAAGAATGAACGCTACGTACTGGGGATTGTCGACACTACAACTATCCCCGCACCAGTTTCCGTCGCAATCAATGATCCAGACTGTGTGCTCGACGACGTGGTAAGTAACGCGCCAACCGTGTTCGATGTAGTAGCGGACATAACGGTGAGTGTCGTTGTCGTAGGAAGCGTAAGAGGCTCCTCTGTCACAGCTTTGCGGCGTGCGCTTCCATTCTGCGTCCGGCGTGGTGTAGGCTATTCGCGCGGCGTCGGGTAAGTCGTACAGATAGAATTCCGACAATTGCATGTTGGGCCTTGTGCTTGTTATGCGTCCCGTGAGGATGCCGTCGATGGAGAACGTGTTCACTCTTCTCCGCGCTCGAGTTTCTCCATGTCGGAGTCATGGGTGCGGATGGTGACAACGAGTTTTTGATTCACGTGTAGGTTCTCAGCGTACTCTCCCGGTACCACCCAAGTCAGACCGACGGTGCAACGTGAATGCACGTTTCCCTTTTCACGGTCGGCTAAGTACTCCGAGGACACAGCGGAGAGCTTTACTTCAACACGGGGGTCCGCGCTACCGCCGTAACGAGCTAGCGACTGGATTGTTCCGATGAGCTTCATCATTTCCTTTCTACAGTGGAAGCACGGCCACAGGACCGAGGACAGTTCAAACGGCGGGCCTTTTCACGTAGCCGGTGAAGGTCCAAAGAGCTTCATAGAGACGACTCTCCGGCACGCTACGGACACTCGTACTGCCCTGGGTGTACTCGTACAACCACGTAACGAGCCACGCGGAAGAGGGAGAATGCGAGAAGGCGTCTAACGATCGTAGAACTACTCGGTAAAGCATTTGCTCGGTTCGTGGGCGATCGCGCAACGGCAAATAGAGCCACGCAACGTCGCCACGTTTAAAGCGCGGGTTCATAGCTCCTCGTTCATCGTTTCTCTTTTTAGATAGCCAGTGAAAGTCCAGAGAGCTTCGTAGAGATGTTTCTCCTCTACGCTGTGGACATTGGTACTGCCATGAACGTATTCACCTAAAAACGAAGTTAACCAAGGAGAGACTAAATGAGGCGAGTAGGGGTCTTGTGATCGTAGAATTACGAGGTGAAATATTCGGTTAATCGAACGCTCACACGGATTCAAGGAGTGCCACGCAACGTCGTCTACTCTAAAGCGCGGTCGCATAGTCCCTCCCTATCATTTTCTCTTCTCAGATAGCCGGTGAAGGTCCAGAAGATCTCGAAAAGATGATTTTCCCGGACGGAGTGAGTATGCCCGCTACCTTGGGTCCATGCGTACAGGTATGTGACACGCCATGAAGAGACGTTTACTTGTAACTTTAAAACGACGAGGAAATATCCCCGGTCAAACTTGTCTTCCAGGTCTGGGCAGAACCACGCAACGTCGCCTACTTTGAAACGCGGGCTCATAGGTACTCGCTCGGCTTGTCTGTGTAACCCGTGAAGGTCCAGATCACTTTGAGCAACATGTACTCTTTAACAGTGAAAGGATTGCTCTCGAGCAGAAGATTGCTCTCGCGCAAAGGAATAACCCGCCATCCTTGACAGTCATAAAAGATGTCGTCTTCCTCGAGAATGATGACGAGTTGATGGCGATAGAGACGTGCAGGGGTGCTGCCCAAGTGGCGTCGGACAACTTCGCCGATCTGGAATCTCATAACCACTCACTCGGCTTGTTGACAAAGCCGGTGAAAGTCCAGATGACTTTGATTAGCACCGCCTCGTCTACTACATGCGTCCCTGTCCAACCGTGGACGAACTCGAGTAAGTGTGTGACGTTCCATATCGTCTTGTTATTGAAAGGGATGGTTTCTACTTCTCGCCGAACAATTAGTTTTCGAAGGACAACTAATCTGCACGCGTGCTTGAACAGAGCAGTGTGGTTTGGTGGAAGCCGCGCGACGTCGTTCACTTCAAAGCGCGGCATGGGGTTTGTCGACGTAACCGGTAAAAGTCCAGATCATCGGGTGTAGCGCGCTCTCTTTTGTACCGAAGAGTGTCGATGGTCCGCGAACGTAGTCATTTAAGTACGCGACACCCCAACCAGGGTCTTTGGGAAAATCTGTGCTGCACACGTAAAGGATAACTAGATGGCCTTCTTCCAACCCAAGACGAGCGACGTCGTTTACTTCAAAGCGTGACATGGTTGCTCCACAAATCCGGTGAAGGTCCAGAGGGCGTAGGACAGGTTGAGCGCGAATA
>SDBT01009397.1_pt1 | contig 15857 bp, 14 predicted proteins | sample 2277101 | NCBI WGS metagenome assembly SDBT01 (sample SAMN10404973, study PRJNA504765) | marine sediment metagenome | isolation source: marine sediment core GS10_PC15, 103 cmbsf | place: Arctic Ocean: Southern Knipovich Ridge | collected 2010 | reverse complement strand
GATAGTGCCGTATATCGAGAGCCAGTTCGGCAATGCGGCCGGAGTGCCCGGAACGTTTGGGAAAAGCGAATACTGGCTTATTATTGTGCTGGCACGTATAGGGTCGCCGCGAGCGATTGACGCGGTTGTGAAAGTGCTTGAACACGATTTCCCCGGAAACATTGAAACGGATCGCGAGACGGCTGCAAAAGCGTTGGTATGGTTGGGCGCGACTGACAGGGTCTCGGACCTCGAGGCTGCCATAGCGGCGCACGAACAAGCGGTGGCACAGAGCAGCGATCCCAAGCGTTATGGTGTCGCGGTTGACAACTTGAAACAGTATCTCGATCTGCTGAAAAAGGGTGAAGGGAAACGCGACAAGAGCAAGTTCCCCTTCGGCCCGTCGCTGATACAAGATTCGATCTGGATACCGACGCCACAATAAGCAGACGGTACCGACTGACTTCCCTCGGCAAACTATAGGACGCGGCACACTGAGGCTTGTGTGGAGCCGCCTTTGGTTGTGCTAGCGGTTGCAGGTTGGTTCGATTACGATTACGATTAAGATTAAGAGTAGGAGATGGAGATGGGACGGGGAACGGTGATGTAATGTATGAGAAACGGTCGTATAGACAGACGGTTCGCGCATCGGATCTGGTCAGGTTTGTGGTGCGCGAGGATGAGACTGATTTGCTTATTCTTGCGGAACGCGATCTGTCACGCGAGGCGCGTGACTGTGTACGGAAAGTTCGCGAGGTGTTGATGGCTTATATCGGCCGGCAGCCGGGGGATCGCCAACATCCACGTGATCATTCGGGCAATCGCTCTTGTATTGCCTCTTAAGACCTTTGAAACAAGATCATTCATCGTTTCACATTCTCTTTAATAAAGCGAACAATTTCATCAACAGGTGTTCCAGGGCCAAAGACACCTGCAATTCCTGCCTTTTTTAATTTAGGCACATCGTCTTCAGGAATGATTCCACCTCCCACTATTAAAACATCATCCATCTTCTGTTCTTTTAACATTTTTATAACATCAACAAAAAGTGTCATATGTGCACCAGAAAGAAGGCTCAGACCAATAACTTCAACATCTTCTTGCATCGCAGTTTTTACAATTTTCTCAGCAGTCTGATGAAGCCCGCTATAAATCACTTCCATTCCTGCATCTCGAAGAGCACGTGCTACAATTTTTGCTCCACGATCATGACCATCAAGGCCAGGTTTTGCAATGAGTACTCTAATTCTTCTATCCATATTTATCTCCCTCAATATATCGCAGATTCTTCATATTCTCCAAATACTTCTCGTAAAACCTCACAGGTTTCACCAAGAGTAGCATAACCATGAACACAATCAAGTATATAGGGCATAAGGTTTTCTTCCCCTTTAGCAGCTTTTTTTAGTTTTTTAAGATTTGATTCAAACCTAGATTGATTTCGCTCTTTTCGTAATTTTTTCAACCTGTTTATTTGTTTTTGCTCACCTTTGTTATCCATCTTTAGTAGTGGAATTGTAATTTCTTCATCTGTTTGGAATTTATTAACGCCAGCTATCGTTCTCTTATTATCATCAATTTCTTTTTGATACCGATATGCAGCTTCAGCTATTTCTCTTTGAAAAAAGCCTTTCTCAATTGCAGGTATTACTCCACCTAGTCTTTCAACCTTGTCAAAATACCGATATGTTTCTTCCTCCATTTTATCTGTTAACCATTCAATATAATACGATCCACCTAACGGATCAATAGTATTAGTTACACCACTTTCTTCAGCGATGATTTGTTGGGTTCGTAATGCAATTCTTACTGCTTTTTCTGAAGGGAGAGCAAGAGCTTCATCCATAGAATTTGTATGTAATGATTGAGTTCCTCCAAGAATTGCTGAAAGTGCCTGAAGGGTTACACGAACAATATTTATTTCGGGTTGCTGTGCTGTTAGGCTACATCCTGCGGTTTGTGTATGAAATCTCATTAATAGCGAACGGTTCTTTTTTGCCCCTAATTTTTTCATTTCTCTAGCCCAAATTCTTCTTGCAGCACGATATTTTGCAATTTCTTCAAAAAAATCATTATGTGCATTGAAAAAGAAACTAAGTCTTGGTGCAAATTCATCAATATCAAGTCCTCTTTTTTGTGCAGCTTTCACATATTCAAATCCATCCCCTAATGTAAATGCTAATTCCTGGATAGCTGTAGAACCAGCTTCTCTAATATGATATCCACTAATACTTATTGTATTCCACTGTGGAACATGTTTAAATCCATATTCAAAAGTATCAACAATAAGACGCATTGAAGGTTCCGGAGGAAAAATAAAAGATTTTTGTGCAATATATTCTTTTAATATATCATTTTGAATTGTACCTCCGATAACATCTTTACTGATGCCTCGATTTTCTGCATTTGCAATATAAAAAGCCCAAACAATTGCTGCAGGGCCATTTATTGTCATAGATGTTGTCACGGCATCTATAGGAATATCTCTGAATAAAATCTCCATATCCTGTAGAGATGAAACAGCAACTCCACATTTACCAAACTCGCCACGTGAAAGAGGTTGATCTGTATCATATCCATATATTGTAGGATAGTCAAAAGCAACACTGAGCCCTGTTTCTCCATGATCAAGTAAATATTTGTAACGTTTGTTTGTTTCTTCAGAAGAGCCGAAACCAGCAAATTGTCGCATAGTCCAAAGTCGGCCACGATACATCGTTGAATGAACACCTCTAATGAATGGAAATTCTCCAGGAAAACCAATATCTTCAAGGTAATTGGTATCAGCAATATCATCAGGTGTATAGAGATTTTTAATCTCAGTTTCTGAAAGATTTTTAAATGTTTGTTTTCGTTCTGGATTTTTCTTAATTAAATCTGAATAAGTGTTCTTTTCCCATGAGGATTTTTGTTTTTTTATCTGTTTCTTCATCTCTTTTTCATGCATTTATAGTTCTCCAATTACGAGTCAATACTCTTTTGAAAAGCCTCTAGATTTTTATTTATGAACTTTTGTGGTGAAATTTGTTTTATCACGTCTTCGATTATCTTTACCGATAAAAAATCAATTGTAGATAAAAATTTCCCTAATATTACAAAATTAGCTCCAATGGGATTTCCTATTTCCTTTGCAATTGTTGATGCAGGTATTCTGATACAATATTCTTTATTAACCATACTGTCATTTTTTATATGATCTGAATCTATAAAAACTAATGTTTTATCATTTATCACACTATTGAATTTATCAAACCCTTGGTTGCTTAAAGCAATGAAATAATCTGGTTTTTGAACGAAGGAAAATTTAACTGGTTTATCTGAGATGATTAATTCAGCGTTCACAGGTATTCCACGTTGAGCCGAGCCATGGGTACTCACTTGAGTGGCAAAAAGCCCTTGACGTGTAGCAGCTTTTCCTATAATATTACCTAAAAGAATTATTCCTTGTCCTCCCGAACCACCAATGAGAATTTCTTTTTTCATAGCTGCTCCATTAATTATTTTTTTTATATCTCTCGAGTTTTTTTTACAAAACCTTCTTTTTCAATGTCTATAAATTCTCCTAATTCTAACTCATTTTTAATCGCCTGGAATGCTTTAGGATTTCGACGAGTGAACTGGGTCGGACATGGAGAAATTATTTCAACAAATGCAAAACCTTTTTGGCCTTTTTTTATAGCTTTTTCAATGTATCTTTGAAGTGGTTCTCGTTGTGATATAGTCCATCTGACAGAATAAGAGGCTCCTGCATATGCAACCAATTTAGCGATATCAAACGGATTTTCCTTATTACCTTCAACTGTTGTTCTTGTTATCGCTCCACTTGGCGTCGTTGGGCTAACCTGCCCGCCAGTCATACCATAGACAAAATTATTTACACAAATGACTGTCATTTCAAGATTTCTCCTTGCTGCATGTATAAGATGATTACCACCTATTCCTGCAAGGTCTCCTTCTCCACTTATTACCACAACTTTTAGATTTGGATTTGCAAGTTTAACACCTGTAGCAAAAGTAATAGGTCGACCATGTGTTGTATGTATCGTATCTGCTTTAATATGAGGACTTGGTATCCATGCAGCACAACCAATGCCGCTAAGAAAAACGAAATCATCTATGGAATTATATAAATTATTTATTGCTGAGAGTACTGAATCGAGGACTATTACATTTCCACATCCAAGACAGAATTCCGGCTGACATCGTAAAAATTTTTCAATGCTTTCGTTGTTCATGGTAAACTCACCACTAAATTCAGTATTTCTTTAGGAGTGATTGGCTCTCCACCGCCAATCTTTGAAAGAGAATGAATCTTATTTTTTTCATTTGTATTTCTCTCAATTTCTCTAACAATGAGGCCAGAGTTGATTTCAGGAACTATAATATTTTTTAATCCGCTAACAAATGATTTCACTTCATTATCTGGAAAAGGCCAGAGAGTGATTAATCGTAAATGAGCTAGTTTTAAATTTTCTTCCTTTGCTAGCTCTAATGCATCCCAAACAGTTCTAGAGACAGATCCGTAACTAATAATACCTATCTCAGCATCATTTGGTAGATATTCCTCAATTTTAATGATTTTCTTCTTATTATTAATAATTTTATTAGCAAGACGGTAAACAAGTTTTCTATGAATTTCACCATTTATCGTATCTCTAAAGCCTTTACAATCATGGGTACTTCCTGTTACCAGTACATCATATCCATCGCCTAACGCGGGCATGGGAGGAACAAGATCAACATCTGAGCTTGTTCCAAATATAGGTTCTTCTTTAGATGTCGGTTTTTTCCTATTAATTATTTTATAATTTTCAGGTAATTCTACAGTCTCACTCATATGTGATATAAGTCCATCAGAGAGAAAAACTACTGGAACACGATATTGTTCAGCAAGGTTGAATGCTTCAATAATTAGTGAATAGCATTCTGTAACTGTACTTGGAACTAGTGCAATAGTTTCATAATCAGCACAATGTGAACCATAACGTGACTGGTAGACGTCTCCCTGACTTGGGAGCGTTGCTTGTCCTGTACTTGGTCCGACACGCATTACATCTACTATAACACAGGGTGTTTCTGTCATTGCAGCATAACCAATGTTTTCTTGCATTAATGAAAAACCTGGTCCTGATGTTGCTGTCATCGCTTTTACTCCTGTCCAACTTGCTCCAATTACAGCACCTATGGATGCTATTTCATCTTCCATTTGAACACAGATGCCACCAACCTCTGGCAGTCTTTTTGATAAGTGTTCTAAAATCTTTGATGATGGAGTAATTGGATACCCTGCAAAAAACCGGCAACCTGCAGCTATTGCTCCTTCAGCTATTGCTTCATTTCCCTGCCAAAATTTCCGATTCTTATAATTATTTTTTTCTAATTTGTTATCCATATTATTCGTACACTCATGTTTTTGGTTGAATCTGTAGAATATTGTAAATAATTAGACCTTTTAAAATATACCCATTTTTTCCCAAAATCTTTGATTTCTAGAAGAAAACAAATTATGTAAATAAACTTTACATATAATCATTAATTATTTCCGCTAGTTGTATCGCAACTTCTTTTGAATTCCCATCTAAGAACTCTCTCTTACGGTCTGGAGATTTCACTTCTAAAAGTTCACATACTGTTGTTGGAGAACCTTTTAAACCAATCTTCTCTTCCTCAATGCCAAGATCATTTGCTGTCCATATCTTTATAGAATCTAATCTATCCAACTCTTTCTTTATTTTAAAATCAGGAAATCTTGGGCTATTTACTCCAAGTTCAATAGACACAACAGCAGGTCTTGGAATCGAAACAACTTCATATCCTCCTGAAACGGTTCTACGAACCACAAATCTGTCTTCGTCTTTATTATAATCTATCTCTCTTGCATAGGTGGCCTGAGAAAAACCAAGCCATTCTGCAATCCCTGGAGGAACTTGTCCTGTTCCACTATCTGCTGATTCCTCACCACATAGAACAATATCGATATTTCCTATTTTTCTAATACATTCAGCTAAAGTTAAACTAGTTGGATAGGTATCAGCTCCAGCAAAGGCTTTATCACAGAGGAGTACTGCATCATCTGCACCCATTGCCATAAGTAGACGCAGAGAAACATCATAAAATGGTGGCCCCATAGAAATTAGGGTAATTTTTCCTCCATGTTTCTCTTTAAGATTTAGTGCAAACTCTATAGCATTTTTATCAGACGGATTTGGTATACTTTTTGCTCCTCGTCTATCCAAAGTCTTTGTTTCTGGATCCAAGCGAACCTTGTCAAGTTCCATTACAACTTTTATACATACCGCAATATTGAGTGTCAAGATATCATCTCTTATTTTTTATATTCAATTTCTTCAATTCATTTATTAATTCGGGCAGTATTTTATTGATGTCAGCAACGATACAATAATCTGAATGCTCAAACATCTGGGCTTTTGGATCAATATTTACAGAAATCACTGTTTCAGAATCTTGAATACCTGAAACGAAATGAACAGCCCCGCTTACTCCTGCGACAAATGAGAGTTTAGGTTTTACTGTAACACCTGTTGAGCCTATTTGAACATCTCTACTTGCGACTTCAATATCTGCAAGTGGACGTGTTACACCAACAGCAGCATCTAAAAGATTTGCCAATTCCCTCATTTGTGTTAGATCTCTTCCAATACCCCTACCTGCAACAACAAGTCTTTCCGCCATGGAGATATCTTCTCCTTTCACACGTATTCTTTCCACAAGATGTGTTTTTATCTCACTTGGATCTATGCTTATATCTACCTCCTCAATTTTTCCCTTTCTTGACAGATTAGGCTCTATAGGTGTAAAAATACTTGGCCTGACCGTAGACATTTGAGGTCTCCTCTGTTCACATTTGATTATTGCTAGAATTGATCCGCCAAAACCAGGGACTGCAGAAAGAAGCAATCCTTTATCATCGATATCTAAGCGTACAACATCTGCTGTAAGACCTGTATGAAGACGAACAGCTAATCGTCCAGCTAAATCTCTGCCATTATGGGTAGCACCTATTAAAAAAATGTTAGGTTTTCGAGCTTTCACAAGATCGGTTATAACCTTAGTATAGGCTTCCCAACTATATCTCTCTAAAAAATTATTGTCAATAACTAATACCATATCAGCGCCATATTTAATTGCTTCTTCAGCTAGTTTATCCAAATTCTTCCCAAGGAGAACACCGATCACCTCATCATTTGATTTATCAGCTAATTCTCTTGCTTTCCCAAGCACCTCTCTTGATACACGTTCTATTATTCCATCTACTTGCTCAAGAAATACCCATATACCCTTCCAATCATGTGCTTCCATTGTTATTTCACTCCACAGAACATCCTATTGCCTGTGCAACAATTTCTGATAGGTCCTTAACTTCCATATTAGTTCCAGTTACTTTTGAACTATCTTCAAAATTCTGAATACAATAGGGACAGGCCGTTAGCATTATTTCAGCTCCAACTTCGCTTGATTGTTTAACTCGTATATCAGAAAATCTATGATCAGGTTCAGTTTCAAGCCACATTCGTCCACCACCGCCACCACAACAAAGTGAATTTTCTTTAGAATCCTTCATCTCAACAAAATCAAGACCTTTGATACCTTCTAAAATGTTACGAGGTTCATCATAAATTCCATGATATCGGCCTAGATAACAAGGATCATGGTATGTTACAACTTTATTCAATTTATTGGGCATCATAATACTATTATTAGACAATAATTCAGAGATTAGTTGTGTGTAATGAACCACCTCAGTTTCTAAACCATAATTTTTGTAAAGATCAATAAACATATCAAAACAGTGAGGTGAGATTGTAATTATTTTTTTTGCACCTGTGGATTTGAAATTTCTCACATTTTCCTCAATCAAAGTTTCAAGAAATGCATTTTCCCCAGTTGAACGAACAGAGTCACCACAGCAAATTTCATTTCTCCCCAATATACCAAAGCTAATATCACTTGAATCGAGAATTGTTGATAGTGATCGAGCGATTTTTTGTAATCTTGGATCATAAGATACTGAACAACCAACATAAAGAAGGACATCAACTCCCTTTTTTGCATCCTTTACATCTAAATTCCTTGCCCAGTTTTCCCTCATAGATTGTGAATCTCCAAACGGATTTCCTTGCTCAAGTACATTCCAGAGCATGCGCTCAAACTCAGTGGGTATTTCCCGTTTCTTAAAAGCAATTTTTCTCATAGCAAGAAGACTCTTTACAATGCCTACTTCTCTTGGACAACGTTCTTCACACATCTTACATGTTGTACAAAACCATAGTAATTCCTTTGGCATGACCCCTAGTTGAGCTTGATGAATCATTTTTCTAACAGCCATAGGTGTCTCAAGTAATTCACTCCAAGGACAAGTTGCAGTACATGTTCCACATTGAAAACATATCGAAGGTTCAAATAATGACATTTTTAAAAACTCATCTCTCTGCTCAAAATCAACAGTCAATTTAGGTTCCGTTTCTATATCTATGCACCCCCACTAGTAGATTTCTTATATCTGATTTTAGGATTTTTATTATAATGATCTAAAACTTCTTCCATTTCATTAAGTTTCTGAGCTAGTATTTTTCCTTCAGATGCTGAAACCCATTGTAGCTGCAATCTTTTTGGATCAATACCTTTTTGTTTAACCCATTTCTTCCATTTTTCAAATCTTTTTCGTGTTTGAACATTTGCATAATTATAATGACAATCTGAGCCTTTTTCAGTTAATCTACAACCTGTCATAAGAACTGCTCCTGCTCCTTTTTCAAATGCTCGTTCTATAAATTTACGGGATATCCGACCTGAGCACATTGTCCGAATTATTCGAGATGATGAAGGATATTGAATTTTTGCTATACCTGCTTGATCCGCACCAGCGTACGAACACCAATTACAAGTGAATACGATTATTTTTTTCTCTGCCTGATCTAATAACGCAGCATCTATCTGACGTAAGATTTGCTCATCGGTAAACCCTGGCATAGTTATTGCTCCAACCGGACATTCTCCAGCACATGTTCCACAACTCACACAAGCCGCCTCAATTACTTGATGCGGTTCTTTTACTTCCCCCTCAATTGCATTATACGGACAGACTTTCGCACATAGATGACATCCCGTGCAAACAGTAGGATTAATATTTGCACAGAAGGGTTCCTTTATTACACGTCCTTTTGCCATTAGATCGACTGCTTTTGCTGCAGCTCCAAGGCCCTGAGAAACTGCTTCATCAGCCAATACAGGTCCTCTTACAGTCCCTGCTAAAAATACACCATGAACCGCTGCCTCAAGAGGAGCTAATTTTGGATGAAGTTCAAGTAAAAAATCATCTTCTGTTTTAGAAATTTTTAACAAATCTGCAACACTATGATCTTTAGGAGGATGCAAACCTAAAACTAAAACTAAAAGATCTGTAGGAATTGCTACTTTTTCTCCAAGTAGTTCATCTTTAATTATTATTTTTTCATCTTTAAAAATCACATCTTTTTCTGGATTATAACTATCAGGATATTGGATAAAGAGTACTCCCCGTTTACAAGCTTCATAGTACATCTCTTCAGCATGTCTTGAAAACGTTCGTATATCCTTATAAAGGACAGTAACATTTTTTCCTAGATCTCTTAATCTAATAGCTTGATAAATCATATTCTGACAACAATATCTTGAACAACCAATACTTTCAGAACGTGATCCAACACAGGATAAGAACGTGATGTTTTTCTCTTTTCTTGTCTCTAGATTTTCTTCTAATTCAATATTTGTAATCACATTGGATTTTTCTTTATATCCAAAAGCTGATGGTATGTACGCATTTGAACCATATGATAGAATTATCGCACCAACATCTAAAGAACTTCCATCAGTTAGATGAGTATGAAAATTACCAACGGTTCCACTAATTGTTTCTACAGTTGTGTTTAGATGAATATGTGCACCTGATGATTCAAGATCTTGTGTTAACTTCTCTAATAAAACTTTTGCACTTGTACCTGATGGTGCTAGTTTGTCAATTTTTTTTAACATTCCACCTAATGATTTTGTAGTCTCTACAAGATGTGTTTCAAATCCTTGTTGACTTAGGTTTGTGGCAGCGACAATTCCAGCTATTCCTCCTCCAACGACAAGAGCTCTTTTAACAATCGGCAGCTCTATCTCTTTCAATGGAGTCAATAATTTTGCTTTTTCAACTGCCATTCGAACCATGTCTTTTGACTTCTCAGTTGCCTCAACTGGATTCTTTTTATGAACCCAAGTGTTGAGGTTACGAATATTGCTCATCTCAAGAAGATATTTATTGAGACCTGCATGCATGCAAACTCTTTGAAAAGTTGGATTATGAGTTTTTGGTGAACAAGCAGCAATTACAAGTCTGTTGATACCTTTTTCTTTCACTACTTCACTGATAGATGCTTGAGTTGTGCCAGCACATGCAAACATGAGCTCTTCAGAGTGTACTACACCATCAAGTTTTTCAGCATATTTCACAATGTCTGGAACATCTGCAACTCCTGCGATATTTGAACCACAATCACAGACAAAAACACCTATTTTTGGATCCCCATCAGGAGATATTGTTTCCTCAAATTCTTCTTTTGGCCAAAAACGAGAGTCAATATGAGTCATTGCTGCTGCAGCAGCAGCACTAGCTTCGGTAACGCTATCTGGAATATCTTTAGGTCCTGAAGAGCAGCCGCAGACATATATTCCAGGTCGTGTTGTTCCTACTTGTAATTCTTGAGTTTCATTTGTTTTAATAAAACCATCAGAATCAAGCTCTAATTTAAGCACTTCAGCCAAATCTGCTGTTCCTTTTGATGGTAACAAAGCTGATGCTAATACGACAAGATCAAATTCTTCTTTTTCAATTTTCATCTCGTTAGTGTTTTCATATGTTATGATTAATTTATCGTTTGAAGTATCAATTTTTGCAGGTCTTCCTCGTATATAGCGGACTCCTTCCTCAATTGAGCGTTGATAGAATTCATCAAATCCTTTTCCAAAAGCACGAATGTCAATATATAAGATTGTCACGTTTTTTATTCCATGATCTATGGATTGAATTGCTTCTTTTGACGTATACATGCAACAGACACGCGAGCAATATGGACACAATCTTTGATCTCTTGATCCAACACATTGAATAAAAAGAATACTTTCAGGCTTTTCAAGGGTACTCGGACGAACTATAACACCAGTTGTAGGCCCTGCAGAATTTAATATTCTTTCATATTCAATAGAAGTTAATACGTCAGGATGGGTTCCATACCCATATTCTTTTAAGAGTGCAGGATTTAAAAGATCAAAACCTGTTGCAACAATGATAGATTTAGCTTTTTCCTCATATTCCTTTGATGGTTTTGCATCAAAATCAATACATTTTGGTAAACAGGCATCGACACATCTATTACAGGGTATATAATTTGGAGGATTATTCAAGCAAACATCCATATCTATGACATAAGCACCTGGCTCTGATTGTTGAAAAGATGTATAAATTCCTTTTCTATAGCCAATACCATAATCAAATTCATTGGGAAGAATCTGTGGGCATGCTAAAGAACATTCACCACATCGTGTACATTCATCATTAATATATCTTGCTTTTTCTTTTAATTTTACAGCGAAATTTCCAACTTCACCATCGACTTGGATAACTTCAGTCATTGTTCTAACATCAATATTAGGATGTTTCATCACTTCGCTCATCTTTGGTGCTTCAATACAAATCGAGCAGTCAAGTGTTGGAAAATTTTTATCAAGGGCAGCCATTTTTCCCCCAATTGAAGATTGTTTTTCAACAAGTATTACATGCACACCAGCTTCTGCTAAATCTAGTGATGTTTGAATACCAGCTATTCCTCCGCCAATAACTATTACTGTCTCAATTAAGGTGACCACCTCATTTTAGTTTTCCCTATTTGGAAACCTCGTTCAAGAGCTTTCATATTAAGTTCTTCAGTTCGTCTTGGTATCCGTTTCTTCAACGCTTTTTTTAAAGCATTTTTGGTAACCATTTGTGTAATCTCTTGTAATGCTCCCATCATAATTACGTTTGCAACAACTCGTTGGCCTAATTCGTCTGCCGTCTTAATTGCTGGTATTGAAATATGTTTTTGAGATGATAAATTACCGATATCAACTAGTCCTTCTTCGTAAATCACAAGTCCTTCTTTTTTTACATACTGACCATTTCTCTCCCATCCGTCCTGTGACATAACTAAGAGAACATCGGGATTATCGATAAGAGGATAATCTATTTCATTATCAGATATTATTACATCAGCTTTTGAAAATCCTCCTATAATTTCAGGGCCATATGCTTCGGTCATAATTACTTCCTTTTTATCATAAAGTGCTGCTGCCATTCCAATAACATAACCTATTGTTACTATGCCTTGTCCTCCTACGCCAGACATTCGGGTATCAATCCTCATTTGGATTCCCCCAAAGCAGTTTTTAATATCCTTTGTTTTATTTTATGATATGATGGTTTTACTTCGTTCTCAAATTCGCCTACAATCAGGTTCTCCTCAGGCTTCATTTTCATGTGTGCTGTTGTGATATCAACATCGTTATCTAAATGACTCATTTCCTCAAAATATTTCATTTGGTCGATTGGCTCTCTAAATCTATTCTTTCTTCCAAATCCCCTGTGACATGGAGAAATAATTTCTATAAAAGAAAATCCGTCTATATCAAAGGCTTTTTCCATAGAGTTTTCTAATTGTCTGACATGAAGGGTTGTCCATCTTGCTACATAGGGTGCACCTAATGATTTCATGAGATAAGGCATATTGAAAGCCTGCTCAAAATTGCCATATGGCGTTGTTGTGGTTTTTGCTCCAACTGGCGTAGTACCACCAAATTGCCCTCCAGTCATACCGTAATTAAAATTATTCACCATAATGACATTTATATTTATGTTTCGTCTTGCTGCATGTATAAGATGATTACCACCAATAGTTGTTAAATCACCATCTCCACTAATTACTGAAACTTGAAGTTTTGGATTGGCTAATTTCATTCCTGTTGCAAATGCAATTGGACGTCCATGGGTAGTATGGTAAGAATCAAGATTTATATATCCTGCCATTCGCCCGGTACATCCAATTCCTGAGACAACGATATGATTATCTATTGGTTCTTCAGATTGTTGAACAGCTCTAATAAAACAGTTTGCCACCTCTCCAAGTCCACATGCAGGACACCATATATGCGGCAGTCTATCTGCTCTTATTAGTGAATCTTTAGGGTGTTTCTTCGTAAATGTTGGCTGAATCATTTATCAGCCTCCATAATAACTTGAAGGATGTCCTTTGGGCTGTGTATTGCTCCCCCGGGATGAGTAAGAGAAATTACATCGCACTGAGAATATTCCCGTACCATATGAACCATCTGTCCATAGTTTACTTCTGGCATGATTATTTTATTCATTTTTCGACTCAGAGTCTCAACATGTTTTGAAGGAAATGGCCAAGCTGTAATCAATCTCATCATTCCAACTTTGATTCCTTTCTCTCTCGCAAGTTGTATGGCTTTCCAGGCGGGTCTTGCTTCACTTCCATATACAATTACGGCTATTTCAGCATCTTCAAGTAATTTTTCTTCTACTTCTATTATCTTATCAACATTTTTCCTTATCTTTGCTATCAGACGATCCATTAATTTCTTATGAGCGTCTGGAAATGTTGAAGGATAACCTCTGTCATCATGTGTAAGCCCAGTCATATGTACATGATAACCTGCACCTGCAATTGCCATAGGAGGAACAAGTTGTGAGCTATCATATGGTAGATAATTTTTTAATCCTGGTTTTGCAATTTTTCGTTCTATTAGTGGTATTTCTTTTTTTGGGGGTATATGGACTTTACTTGTCATATGCCCCAATATTTGATCACCCATAACAAAAACGGGTATTCGATACTTTTCTGATGTGTTGAATGCCTTTATTGTGAAGTCAAACATTTCCTGTACAGATGATGGACAATAAGCTACTACTTCGTAATCTCCATGGCTTCCCCAGCGAACCTGCATCATGTCTCCTTGGGAAGTGAGAGTAGGCATCCCTGTTGATGGTCCGCCACGCATAATGTTAATTATCACACAGGGAGCTTCATACATGAATGCAAGGCCAATATTTTCCATCATAAGTGAAAATCCTGGCCCTGAAGTTGCGGTCATAGATTTTACTCCAGCACAAGATGAGCCAATTATGGCTGCCATGCTGGCAATCTCATCTTCCATTTGAATATATTCACCGCCAATTTGTGGCATACGCCAACTCATTCTTTCAGCTATTTCAGAGGCAGGTGTTATTGGGTATCCTGCAAATAGGCGACAACCTGCAGCTAATGCACCTTCAACAGCTGCATAATCTCCTAACATGAAATGCTCTCCTTGAAGGACTGCTTTTCCAATCATGTTACTTCCTCCTCAATTTCTTCGGTAAATATTGCAAAATCGGGACAAATCTCGGTACACATACAACAATTGATGCATGCGTCTTCTTTTCCCTTCTTAATTATTGGATAACGATATCCTTTTAGATTTAATTTCTCGGAGGCTTCAAGGACTTCTTCGGGACAGTATTCCCAGCAATATTCGCATTCTTTACAGCGTTCAGGGAGAACATAGATTTTTCCTTTAGGTTTTTTTGATTGTTCAAGGTTCAATGGCTTCCTTGTTATTGGAATATACATTTTCTCTATTCTTTCTGGTGTTAGTTGTGGTGATGAAAATATGATAGGTTTAGAATCCTTTGAAGTATCAGCTAGTTTTTGTTTTTCATTTTCAAGTTTTATCTTCAGATGATCTATTCCGTCTTTACCAAAGAGTAGATTTACATCATTAATAAAACCATTAATCAACTCATCTCTAACGTCCTTATATCCATAAGTATAACGAAATTTCCCGCGATACGGTTCTGTGATTCTTTCAACAAGTCCTCTTTTATATAATCGAGAAAGCACCGTGTTGATAGAGACATAGGTAATTACCATTCCCTCTTCTCGTAATGTATCAAAGATTTTTCTGGCTGTAGCTTTTTTTTCTTTACGCAGCACTGATAAGATCCTTTTTTCGAGGGAACCAAGCATAAAATATCCTCCCTGTTATTACAGGTGTAATATTACTACTGTCTTATAAGTATTTCGTAAAAATTAACAGAGTCACAAACTCTATTTTTAAATTCAACTTCCAATGATAATTAAAACATCACTAGATTCTACCAGATCACCCTCTAAAACCTTTATTTCACGAATAAATCCATTGGTATTTGCATGTATTTCATTTTGCATTTTCATAGCTTCTAATACCATAAGGGATGTACCAATTTTAACTTTATCACCTTTTTTTACTTTGATTGAAATTACTCTCCCAGGCATAGGAGGACGAATTATTTCTTCCCCACTAGACATCTTATGAGATAAAGTTTTAATTTTACTTTCTTCCGATTCCTCTGTAACATTATTCCAATTGGGCATTCCACGTCTCAAATTACGAATCCAAATATTATGCTTCTGTTCGCCGATTGTTACGTATTTCTCTCCAAATCTTACTGGATATTTCTTTTTATCTACAAGTACGGATATTTCTTCTTTATTTTTATTTACTTCAACTTGAAATTTTTTCCCTTCAACATCAACAGCAATAACCTTACCTAAACCTACTTCAACCTTGTGTATCTTCCCATCAATAAAAAGGTCAAATCTCATGGTTTTAAACTCCGAGAATGTTGCTTGTATCGACCAGCCATTTTCCACTTGTTAATCGATTTAGATTCCTTAGTTTCTTCATCTGATATTAAAAAATTATTAATTCCTTCATCTGATAAAACAAGAGCTACTGAAATCGCAGCTGCCGTTCTTGCC